>JACLAB010009614.1_pt1 | contig 23650 bp, 13 predicted proteins | sample 8027921 | NCBI WGS metagenome assembly JACLAB01 (sample SAMN15725117, study PRJNA655200) | protist metagenome | isolation source: fluorescence activated cell sorting (FACS) single amplified genomes of... | place: USA: West Boothbay Harbor, Gulf of Maine | collected 2000-07-19
GATCGCCTTTCGGAACGCCGACACACGGACCACGAGGTCGCGGCGACCGACCGCTTTCCACGCGTATGCGCAAACAGTACGGACACAGACGCGACAGGGCGACGGCCGGTCGCGCGCGCTCCGACGCGAATCGCCATCGCGCGACGCCGACGCGCGCGCGCGCGACGACGCGACGCGACGCGCTTGAACGCGCGACGACGACGCGCGCTCGATCGCGGATCGCGTCGCGATGTGCGGGATCTTCGCGTACAGTAATTGGAACTGCCCGAAGAGCCAGAAGGAGATCGTCGAGAAGCTGCTCACGGGACTGAAGCGATTGGAGTACCGCGGATACGACAGCGCGGGACTGGCGATCGAGGACGGGGAGGACGTGTCGCGGACGACGGCGAAGGTGTTTCGCGAGACGGGGAAGATCGCGAACCTGGAGGGGTTGCTGGAGGCGAGTGAGAAGGATCTGCACGGGGATTTGGTGTTCGAGTCGCACTGCGGCATCGCGCACACGAGATGGGCGACGCACGGACCGCCGGCGCCGAAGAATTCGCACCCGCACACGAGCGATGAGGAGAATGATTTTTTGGTGGTGCATAACGGGATCATAACGAATCATCAGGCGCTCAGGGAGACGTTGCAGCGGAAGGGGTACATGTTTGAGAGCGATACGGATACCGAGGTCATTCCAAAGTTGACAAAGTATTTATTCGATAAATTTCACGATAAGTGCTCGTTCAGACAGCTGGTGATGGAGGTGTTGAGACAGTTGCAAGGGGCGTACGCGCTGGCGTTTAAATCGAGGCATTACCCGGGGGAGTTGGTGGCGGCGAAGCGCGGGTCGCCGTTGCTCTTGGGCATCGCCGAGGGACCGCATCCGGGAGAGCAGCACGCGTTGGTGACGAGCGAAGGCTTCGTGCCGACGTCTAAGCGCGCGAAGCGGACGTCGATGGAATTTTACTTCGCTTCCGACGCATCGGCCATGGTAGAGCACACTAAGCGCGTGTTGCACCTGGAGGACGACGACGTGGCGCACATTCACAACGGAGGGTACGGCATCTATCGCATGGAGAAGATTCACACCGAGGGCGAAGATTCGCCGAGTTTGGCGTATGCTCCGACGGTGAAATCCGCTGAAGTCGAGCGTACGATTGAGACGCTGACTATGGAGGTTGAGCAAATCATGAAGGGAAACTTTGATCACTTTATGAAGAAGGAAATTCACGAACAACCGGACGCGATTCAGCAGACGATGCGCGGTCGCGTCGTCTTCGACGCCGACGGAAACGTGCAACGCGTGTTCCTCGGTGGCATGGTTGATTACTTGTCCACCATTCGACGGTCACGTAGAATAATCTTGTGTGGATGCGGGACGAGTTATAACAGCGCCATCGCTGTTCGTCAGCTCATGGAAGAACTGACCGAGTTGCCGGTGACGCTCGAGCTCGCCTCGGACGTCCTAGATCGTCAGTGCCCGTTCTTCCGCGATGATTCCATTATTTTCATCTCGCAATCCGGTGAAACCGCGGATACTTTGCGCGCTCTCGAGTACGCGAAGTCCAAGGGGGCGTTGTGCATCGGGATCGTCAACGTAGTCGGTTCGGCGATTTCCCGCGCCACCGATTGCGGTCTCCACATCAACGCCGGCGCCGAAATCGGCGTCGCCTCCACCAAGGCTTACACGTGCCAAATCACCTCCATGGTGCTCCTCGCCTTGGCTCTCAGCGAAGATTCTCGCTCTCGCGCTGATCGCCGCATGGACATCATGCGCGGCGTCGTCACATTGCCAGACACCATGCGCCGTGCGCTCGAGCTCGATCAGAAAATGCTCGCGCTCGCCCGCACTCTCGTGGACGAGAACTCTTTGCTGTTATTCGGTCGTGGTTACAACTACGCCACCGCCCTCGAAGGCGCCCTGAAGGTGAAAGAAGTCGCCCTTCTTCACTCTGAAGGCATCTTGGCGGGTGAGATGAAACACGGTCCATTGGCGTTGGTCGACGAGACCCTTCCTTTGGTCGTCATCGCCACGCGCGATTCCTCCTACCTCAAGCAAAAGTCCGTCATCGAGCAGCTTCGCGCTCGCGACGCGCGCTGCATCTTGATCGTCAGCGAAGACGATGATTCTTTGGACAAATTCGCCTCGAACGAAGACATGATCATCAAGGTTCCCGAGGTGTGCGACTGCTTGCAACCTTTGATCAACATCGTCCCCTTGCAGTTGCTCTCGTATCACCTCACCGTCTTGCGCGGGCACAACGTCGATCAACCGCGCAACCTCGCGAAATCGGTGACGGTAGAATAGACTGCACCAGGCATAGTCTTGATTAATAATACGTAGAGACGTAGACACGTAAAGACGAGAGAATGCGTCTCTCCGCCGCTCGCGCGCGCTCGACGCGTCCCGCTCGCCTCTTTCTTCTCCAGAGTTCGACGCCGCGCGTCCTCGCTCGGCGCAACCGCGCCATGGCCGGGTTCTGGCGCCCAGGCGCGGACGCTCCCTCGACGTCCGCGCCGTCGACTCTCTTAACTCTCGACGTCGACGCCGATGCCGACGCCACCGGGACGTTGATTCAATTCGAGAAAAATCCGAAAGCGTCGCTGAGCGCGCGTCGTCGCGCGCTCCCGATCGCGGCGCACGCGGACGAATTGATGTACTGCGTCGAGAAACATCAAACCACGGTCGTCGTCGGGCACACGGGGTGCGGAAAGACGACGCAGATACCGCAGTACCTGCGAGACGGCGGCTGGTGCGGCGGCGGCGCGACTGTGGCGGTGACGCAGCCGAGACGAGTGGCGGCGCAGACGGTGGCGCAACGCGTCGCAGAGGAGGTAGGGTGTGTGATAGGGGATACAGTTGGGTACGCGATACGATTTGAGGACGTGTGCACGCCGGGGAAGACGGAGATTAAATTTTGCACGGATGGAGCGCTGTTGCGCGAGCTCGCGGAGGATCCGTTGTTGACAAAGTATTCGGTGGTGATAGTGGACGAGGCGCACGAGCGCACGTTAGCGACGGACGTGTTGTTAGGATTATTGAAGAAAGTGCAGCGCGCGAGAAGGGATTTGCGGTTGATCGTGTCGAGCGCGACGATTCAGGCGGAATCATTCGCGGCGTTCTTTGACGCGAGCGGCGAGGACGACGACGGCGATGGACCTTCGAGAAAGCCCGTCATCATGTCCGTCGAAGGTCGAGCGCACGGTGTGTTGATTCATTATCTGGATGAACCGACCGGAGATTACGTGTTGAGCGCGGTAGAGACGGCGTTGGAAGTGCATCGAAACGAAGGACCAGGTGATATATTAATCTTTCTCACAGGCGAGGGCGAGATCGACGACGCCGTCAACTTGCTCGAAGAGGAAGCGCGAGAGATGAAACGCGATCCGAGACGGTCACACGATGCGCTGGATTTAGTGGTTTGTCCACTGTATGCGGGATTAAATCCTGCGGCGCAGTTGGAGGCGTTTCGACCGCCGCGCAGAGGCGCGCGCAAAGTCGTCGTGGCGACAAACGTTGCCGAAACGTCTGTGACGATTGAAGGTGTCGTGTACGTCATAGATTCATGCTTTGCGAAGCAAAAGGCGTTCGACCCAGAGCGCGGCATGGAGAGTTTGTTCGTCGCACCCGCGAGCAAGGCGAGTACGAACCAACGCGCCGGTCGCGCCGGTCGCGTGCGTCCGGGTAAATGCTTTCGCTTGTGCACCGAGATTGACTATCGCTCGTTGGCCGACGTCACGGCTCCGGAGATCGTTCGAAGTGACCTCGCGAGTACGGTTTTGCAGATCAAGGCGATGGGTATTGATAATATCATGAACTTTGAGTGGGTGTCGCCGCCGCCCGCGGCGAACATGATCAAGGCGCTCGAGCTTTTATACGCGCTCAGGGCTTTGGACGACGACGCCAAGCTCACGAGTCCGCTCGGCGTGCACTTAGCCGAAATCCCACTCGGGCCGCAGCTAGGGAAGATGCTCCTCGTGAGTGGAGAGATGGGATGCGTAAGGGAAGCGTTGACTGTCGCGGCGTACATGCAAGTGCAGTCGTTGTGGGTCACGCATCGCGGGCAAAAGAAACGCTTAGATGAGATGCGCGACCGCTTTGCCGTGGAAGAAGGAGACGCAGTGATGATGTTGAACATCCACGACGCGTACTGTGACGCGAGAAACCAGGCAAAGTTTGCGAGCAACAACATGCTCAATCATCGAGCGCTGCGTCGGGCTGGAGATGTACGCAGTCAATTGAAAAAGCATCTCGCTAGACTGGGAGTCGTCACGAATTCGTCTTGCGGCGATGATACGGTACCAATTCGACGTGCGATTGCTGCTGGGTTCTTTGCTAACGCTGCAACGCTCGCGCCCTACGGTGGCGGCCCCGATGGTTCCGTCTTTCATTCTCTCCGCGCGATGAGTGCGCGCGCGCGTGCTCGAGAGCTCCGAATACATCCAAGCTCCGCGCTGTTCCGCTCGCGACCGCAATGCGTGGTGTATTGCTCCGCCGTTCGCACAGATCGCGAGTACATGCGCGACGTCACCGTCGTCGAAGCCGATTGGTTGCGCGAGCTCGCGCCGCACTTCTATCGCGCGGTGAGCGCCAATCCGACGACGCAATAGATAGCCGTTTTAGCGATTAAAATTACAAACTAGGAGTTTCGTCGATTCACGACTGATATATCACCATCCTTTAGAACAGAAACCTCGAGAACACCACTCGATCTCGTCGCAACTTTGCCGACAACCTCGACATGAACATCCGTGTCGGGGTAGGGGTTGTCCGAGAGACTCACCGTGATGTCGCCCCTGGGTTTCGACATTTGACAACCGCGCTTTTTACCGACGACCTCGGGCAACTTGTCATCAAGAAATCTAGCGTAGCCGCTCGCCGCGCTACCCGTCACGGGATCTTCGTCGATACCGACATCCGGCCCAAACCATCGCGTGTAGAAATCGTACGAATGATTCGGCCGATTTTTCACCGTCAAGAGCACGCACAAACCACGAAAACCTTGAACCATGTCAAAGTCGTACTTCATTTCCTCGATGAAGCACCTCCCCACTTCCGATATCGCCTTCAGATCGGGCGCGTGATTCATGAAGCGGTCGAAACACGCCTCAAACACCTCGTCGGGTGCATCATCCGTGTCGATTATGAAAAACAAGTCGCCGATGAAGTTGTACCGAAGCTCGTACTTCGCCTTGGAAGTCGCAGAGCTCTGCGAGTTCGAGCGCTCGTGGTCGTCGCCAAAGCAGCCTCGAATCATGTTCACGATTTCTTGAGGGTGTAAGAACCCATCCTCACCAAGCGCGTCCGGAAAGGATCTCGCGCGTTCCTCCGGAAGTGCCATCGCGTAGGACGACTCTACACCGCCGTCCAAATCTTTCCACACGAACAACGACTCGTAAGCGGCTTTCACTTGTGTTCCATCGCACACATCACGCGGCTTGCCGTATAAAAATCCAATCTTAGTGACGTGCTCGTTCCCCGGCGCTCGAAAAATCTCGTGCGCCGTCGCCATCGACGCGTGCCCGCACAGATTGATCTCGCACTTTGGCGTAAACCACCGTATGTCGTACATCCGATGCGCCATCGCGCCGACGACCTCCACGTCTGCCCGCTTCGCGAACGCCGTCTCGCTCAAGCCTAATTCGCTCGCCGCCGCCTGCATCACCGCGTCCGGCGGCCACGGTCCATCGTCCGGCAAAAGCACCACGGCCGCGGGATTCCCACTGTCGTCGCCTTTCGTCGCCGACGGGAACGCGTTCGCGATCGCGTACGCGTGCCTCGTCGTCATGTCTGATTGATTGATTGATTGATTGATTGATCGACGCAACCGTGTCGTTTCGCACCCGTCGACGCGCGCCGCCGGTCGCAAAAGAAACAGCGCGCGCTTCGCGCCGGCGACGCGCCGACCGCGCCGCGGCCCGCTCTCGCGCGCTCCCCGCTCGCCGCTCGCGGCGGCCGGTGACGCAGTTCGGTTCCCCGCCTCGCGCGGTGTCCGGCGCTCCAACCGCGCCGCGGCGCCCCGTCAGGGACGCCGCGACGCGGACCGCGAGCTCGAAGGCGGACGCGCGATCCGCGCGGATGTTTGCCGCGGCCGTCGACGCGTCGCGGACGCGGCACGCGCGCTCGCCCTCCGCGCGGAGTTACAAGCCACCGCGACGTGACCCGGCGAAACGTTCATGGCGCCTTGCGGCGCGCACTACGACGATCGAGCGCTAAAAAATCTACACGGACGCGTCGGACGCCGCGCGGGATGGAAATTACGGGTTTTTCGCGAAGCAGGGAATCTTAAATCGCGTTCGTCGTCGGCGATCAATCTCGCGCGCGCGGACGCGCGAGACGCGCGTCGCGCGCGCGGATCGATCGTGGATCGATCGCTCGGATCGATCGGGGATCGAGACGCGCGCGATCGGGCGAGACGGGCGCGCGGACGCGAGCGGCGCGGCGGTGCGACGGTGATTATCGACGCGACAGTTGTGGGACGCGCGCGCGCGCGACGACGACGACGCGCGCGCGGGGGGGGCGACGGGATCGATGACGACGTCGGGATCGACGTGGCGCGCGATACGACGGGGAGGATCGATGCACGCGCCGGCGACGGGGACGCGGCACGGGTCGATGTCGTCCAACGGCGGGTCGTTCAACGGGACGAGCGGCGCGGCGGCGAACGACGGCGGCGGAGGGTTTCGAGCGGCGGTGATCGATGCGAACGAGATCGACGCGCCGCACGTGGAAGCGTTGGTGGCGTCGAAACGCGCGCGGTGGTTGGCGCTGGAGATGGGAGCGAACGATGGGTGGGCGCGAGGGGCGGAGACGAGCGAACGCGCGAGGGAGCGATACGACGAGGAGGAGGACGAGACGAGACAGACGACGTCCGCGTCGACGTCGACGTCGGGTGAGGGTGAGAGTGATGCCGGTGCGAACGATGATGTCAGCGAAGATGGGTCGCTGATGCGTTTGTACGACGCGGGCATTCGAGGGACGCACCCGCTGCCCGGTTCGCTCGCGCTTCCGAAGACGCCGGCGAGCGCGTTGGGGAAAATGCCCGCTGTTTCCTTGAGCGCGGCGACGCGCGAAAGGCAAACCGTGAGATTCACGTTGGAAATCGCGGAGATTTACTTTGAAGTCGGGGCGCTGGAGACCATCGAAGGGACGATGGCGCTTTACGACGTACAAACGCGCACAAAGGTGAGCGAAAATTTCCACTTCTCTTGGCCGAATGCAAAACAGAGCACGATCGCGGCGTTCACCGTACCCGCCGAGTCGCTCACGCTCAACATTCGTCTTCTCGTACATTTCACTCATCTCGCCGCGGATGAGGGTGGGATCGAGGACAAGGTGTACACGTACAAGGATTTGCGCAAGGCCAAGGTGCATGCCGAGAAGGAGCGGCAACGCGTGCTCGGTATGGAAGCGCTTCGTCAGCATGAAGCGCAAGCGAGTCAAAAGTCAGCTGCATCAGTGCACTCATCCGACGGCAGCACTCAGTTAGCCGCGAATGAGGTCGAGAACCCGAACATTTCCAAGAGGCGGAACACGCTCGCGTGGGCCGTGCTGCCAATTTTCGACGCGCGCGCGGGCGCCGCGCCGGACAGAGCCACACTACTCAGCGAAACGAAGTGTAGCGAGATGTACCGTGTGAAAGAGGCTTACACCGAATTCTCACTCATGGAGGCGGCGATCTCGAGCGGGACGAGCCACTCTTTGAAGTCTCACAAACCGATTAGATGCAAGCTGGTTTGTCTGTTGAATCCGCTCGACGTGCCCGCGCCGGGCGCGGAGACGAACGCGTTTAAATTCCCTCCTGGTTTAGTGCACGTCAAAGAATTGCTTTCGTTTTGTCCTCGCACGCAAAATGGTGAGCTCGATTGGGAAACCGCATGGGGTGGCGCCGTAGACGACGGTTTGTCGAGAGATTTGTACGTGTACGTCAAGACGATTGACATCGGCAAACGACAAGATCTTCGTGTGCGCATGCAGCTCAGAGACGATGATTTAGACATAGACGGTAGAGGATTGCTCGCATTTCCATCACCTTGCGGGCGCGGACTTTGTCGCGAAAGTTGGACGGCGATGAGTCGCTTGCGATCAAAGGGGGGTGTTTTTTACCACGAGGCGCGAGTGCGTTTGCCGGTGCGATTGAATCCGTCACATCACCTAGTGTTGAGTATTTTTGGAGCACAGAGTGCCTCGACCGGCCTTTTTAGCGCTGGCGCTGGAGAAGAAGAATTGCTCGGACACTCGGTCATCAATCTCTGCTCGCAACCAGAGACGTTAGCGTCGAAGATTGCAAGTGCGACGACGCCCACGGGTGGCGATTTAAGTCTCGTCGCCGTGCGCGAGCTCTTGCCGAAATACTTGCAGTCGAACGTCCGAACGCACATGCCGTACTGGGAAGAACGAAAAGAGTGTGTGCATGTGAGACTTCGACTCGCATCTACCATGCACACGGGGGACGTTCACATAGGCGCTCTCTTTGCCGCCTCTGCGGCGTGGTGCAACGCGCAAACGCCCGAAACGGAGGATAAGCTACGAATCGCTGTGAGCGAACTCTCTCTCGCGAGTGATCGCGCATTGATTCAACACTTGCCCGCGATATTGAACTTGTTGGTGAGTTTGACGCTGCGAATCGCCGATCCAGAAGTAGAGATGGACCAAACAGAGGAACAACTTAGCTCACGTTTGAGCAAGGATTCGCGAAGAGATGATGATGACGACGCAATTTCCCTCGCCTCAGCCGCACTGAGCGACGATTTGGCGGGCAGCATCGATACTATCGCGAACAAACAGCAATCACTCATTTCGTCGCTTTCGAAGAACGAACGCGTTGATGAAACTCAAGACATCGGAACCTTGGCGTTCCACACCCTTGTGCGTGTCGTGGCCGCGGTTCAACGCGTCGACCCTGGCCCGAAGCCTGCCGTCGCCGGTGTCGTGAGTCATAGTCCTCCTCTTGAAGCTTATATTACACTCGCCTTCGGTTCTCTCGAACGGTCGTCAAGCAAACAGTTGACAAAGTTACAAACGCTCGGGACGTCGCGAAGCAACGTCCCAGTGCACGCTGTCCTTGCCAAGCGATATTCAGCCGTGTTGGGAGCAACACGAGAGTCTTACATTCCTTACGAAGAGGCGTTGTCTATGTCGTGGTTCTTTCTCGGTATGATATACCGTGCCATTGCGCTCGACCGCGCTCAGTCTCCGAGCGATACGATTTCTATGGAACACGACGACGCGGCGCTAAGACAAGTTGTCGACATCCTGTCGAATGAAGTGAAGACTCGCGGCGAGCGCACGTCGCCCTCGAACGCCGATCTCGAGCAGGCGAGAAATCTGAACTGTGGGGTCGCCATGTTCTTAACAGCGTTATTCACTGTTCCCGGGATCAAGAAGCAAATGGACGGTGCGAAAGACGTCAAAACTCTGGGACGCGCTGGTCCGCTTGCGCCGTTGGCGACGACTCTCGCGGCGTTGCACGTCAAGAGTCTCGGCGAAGGCAACGCTGTGCACACAGCGTTGTTGCGCGAGTTCTTCGATACTCTGTGCGCATCACCGGTGATACTGGACATCATCACAGCATCTGCCGTCTATGAAGGTAAGAATGGTTGGACTCAAGAGACGGCAAAGTTTAGCGCCGGTGACGTCCTCGTCAACGCCTTTACTGATGCAATGGAGTCAAATTTGCTGACAATCGATCCCATGCGACCGCACGGCGTCAAAAGAGCCGAATGCGCGACTCGGATTATTGCGTCAGCACTCACGAGGCATGCATGGGATCGCGCGTGGCAGTCCACGGGCGCACGTCGATCCATCGCCGCCGCGTACGCGCCGCTCCTGCGCTTACTCATCGCGCAACGTCAAACCATTGAAACCCTACCCCTAGTGGCACGCAGAGACGCTTTGGTGAGCATTCTCTCATTAGCTCGCGATTCCGACGCGAATAAACTTTGGACTTGGCTCAGTGACGACGCCTCACGAATGAAACACTTCGTGAGCATCCTTTCGATGGCGGCTAAAGACTTTGCCTACGAGCGCGACGAAAAGGCAGCGTGGTCGCCCGCCGGCCCGGTGTCCGTAGACGTCTTGGATTCTCAAATCGTTTCGGACAGACGCATGGGCGCAGGTCATCTAAACACATGCGTGTACATGATCGTTTTGCGTCTGATACGCGAATGGCACGCGCGTGGTAGCTCGAAGTCGAACTGGGGCGTCATACGCGTCGCGGCTCGAGCGATGGGCTATCGCAGCAAAGTTCCAGATCCAAATGAGACGGTGCAGATCACGAGGTCTGTGTCATTATCTCCATCGGAGTCGTTATCGTTCGACGATTTTGCCAGAGAAGGCACGCAGGGCGACGAGGAGTGTGAAGTTGAATCGTTCAACGCGTTGGAGGGCGTCTTGGGCGTGATGCTCGCTATTTTATCGAGGCCGCAGAGCGCTGCCGCTTGGAAATTGTCGGCGCCAATTTTGAATTCACTCTTAAGAGAACACAGAAAGGTGCTCATGGCGTCGTTGCACCAACGTAAGGATAATGTTCCGATAGAAGATTATCCACCGAAGCCCGCGAAGGCACCAGGAGTAAGTCCGTACGCATTTTTACAAGGTGCCGCCATCGCGGTGTTCAAAGCCGCGGCGCGTCCACCGCCCACGCGTGATCTCGCAGTGGCAAGTTTACGAACGATGCTCGAGGCCGCTGTGGATATCTTTGGTACGAGTGAACAACTGTGTCCGACGCTGATTTACGCCATGCATGCCGCGTTCTTTCCGTTGAGACCTATTTCATGCGCAGATGGTGTGGCAATTTCCTTGGAGGCTCTCAAATCCGGCAACGAGGTGAGCCCGGCGGGTTGGAACAACTCGGTCAAGGAAACGCTGCAAACGCTTCAGTATGCGGAGATCTGCATTCGAAAATTAGCAAACGCGACGATGAATCCAAGTTCGATGTTCGATGTATCGTGTGCGGTTGAGCTCGAGTCATCGCTTGCGCTCGCTCTCAAGTCTTCTCCCGCGGCGCACGTCAAGGTGTTGCATTCGTTGTCAAATAGACTCGCCGCGAACGAGCACTGGGTGGAAGCCGCGGAAGCATCGACGGCTGCCGGCATCATCGCTATGCAAGCTTTCTCAATTGCCGCTCCTACGTTGTGTGTGTGGTTCGATCACGATGTGCAGTCATTGCGAGACTCATTCTTTGCTTTACCCGACGGCGCATCGCCAGTTCCTGCTGTCGCCGGCATCCGCTGTGGCACGGAAGAAATCAGCGAGGCACAAATATTAACTCATCTATCTCGAGCGGTGGACTTGTTTACCAAGGGTGGTCACCTCGAAGCTGCAATCCGCGTCAACGAAACCGCGCAAATCGCATGGGAGACGCACAGACAGTTTGATTCGCTGAGCGAATCACACGCCATGATGGCTGAACTTTTCCGCCGTCTCGACGCGACATCTGGCGTTGGCGATCCCAAGCGCTACGAATGGGACATCACGAGTAAACCACCACCTGAGTCGGCGACATTTTGGCGTATACGTCTACTCGGTGATGTGTGGGATAAAATGCAAGGTTTGGAGTGGGTCTATCGCGAGAGCCAAGATCGAACGCTCGGTGACATGAATAAAAAGATCATCTCGCAACTTTCGCCGTATCTTCCTTCAGGTACACGCGTCACGGCAATGTCAACGAATGCAGAAAGTGTGATCGAAGAAGGATGTGCCGGTGTGCAAATAACAGCGGTGCAGAGAGACTTAGAGTCGATTAATCAAGCCGCCATTGGTGGCGGCGTTGGCGGCACTGGTTTCACACGGTGTGGGCGGTTCATGTTTGACACTCCAGTTTTGTTCACCGAAGACGGTGAGGTCAGTCAAGGGCAAGGTGCAGTCGTCGCATCCCTTCGTTATCAAGGACGACGCCGTACGATTATCACGGTCGATGGGCAGTTCCCAAGTCTTCTCCCCCGTGCGCCCATTATTGACACCACTGTCGAAGAAATGAACCCGTGTCAGAGCGCGATTCAAATGCTCGAGGAGCAAACCATCGCGTTATTAGCAGCGGCGCACGCTCGTAGACCTCACGCTGAGCTCTTACAAAGGTTACTACAAGGATCTCTTGCGGCTGGCGTGAACGGCGGCGTACCGTCGTTGATACATTCATTTTTTCGAACCGAATTGCCGAGCGCGGTAGCGTATCATGGTGAAGCGATGCGTGAGGCTGAATTTTTGACGCCTGCGCGCGCTGTCGAAGTTTCGCCAGAAACGCCGACTCCATCATCGCGCCATTCGACGCCGAGGTTACCGATGATTCACCACAAGCGAGGCTTGAGTGAAAATGCCGTCCCCATGGGTGCCGGCATTCCGCTCGACACGCCGACGAGCGCATCGTATCCGACGCCATCACCGAGCGCAAAAGCACCACCACCGTCTCCAGCCTCGGTCGCAAAATCAGTGCTAATAACGCCCATCTCTACAACAACGCTATCACCGAGCACGCCGGCGCCACCACTATCGAGATCAGATAGCCTGGGGTTAGTGCAAGCGCTTTGGAAACTTTACCGAGCGTGCGTGAAAGTTTTTGAGACACACCAAAAGCTGGAGCAAGCGGAACATTTGGAGCGGTTGTTCGAGAGCGCGATTCAAGATTTGCGCGTAAGCATCGAATCAGTGGAAAATGACTTGGAGTTCGAAGAAGCTACGGACGAGATCGCGTCGCCGTAGTGTATACTCTGTTCAGTGTAAAAAAATAGAATGTCTTTCATTACCAGTAATCGTTTCTTCATTCATGTTCCATCAAGCGTTTCAACCAAAGACGAACTCCCAGTTTTCTTCCTTGTCCGAATCGGATGCGTCGTTCACCGTCGTTGTCGTGTCGTCAAGCGAAGCAAAGACGTCGGCCACGCTTGGACAATCTCGAGCCCGATGGCCGTGCTGCTGACAAATTTTGCATGTGTCCTCGTCGAACGAACAATCGCGAGCGAAGTGCCCAAGCTCACCGCATCTACGACATTTGTCCGTCGGTTTCGGCCCTGGTCGCAGCTCTTCGGGTCGATTGTCGGGATATAAGCAGTCCTTTGCCCAATGGCCTTTGACACCGCACCTATTGCAAACATCTTCTGAACGCGACGTAGCTTTGCGTTCACGCGGACTCGAGTTCGGCGACGATTCGTTAGACAGCTTAAAGTCTTCGAATGCCACCTTCCGGCGAACTTCGTCGTCCGAATTCATCAGTCTGAATTTTTTGGTGTGCGCGTCAGCGATAATCTTTGTTTGTTTCATCGTTGACGCGGGCGTCGTCGACGTGGGCGACTTCGCGGGAGAAACACCTGATTTGTCCGGAGTTCGCGGACTCGCGCCGCCGCGATTGACAACGTGGTATTCGACGACGTCGCGACCGATGCAACGTTCGAAAATCACACGCGCCACGAAACAAAGCGGGACGTTTCCGCTCGGCACGTTCGTACACGTGAACCGGCCGTGGAAGACGATGTTCGCGGACGCGTCCATGTTAGCATCCAAATCAAACTCTCGCGTCGGCAAACGCTGAACGTACAACAACCGGTCGTCGTGCTCTGAGCCGATGAAGAGCATCCCCGGGTATTTTGCCGGTAGATGATTCGTGCTCAAGCGGCTCTCAGAAGTATTCTTAAACGACAGCTTGACGTCGACGCTGTAGGACTCCTTCGACATGGCGTGATGCGTCATTTCAACCTTGAGCTCGGATGGAAAATCCTTTACGTCACCTTGAAGGGTGTTGCCAAACGGAAACGACTTGCCGAGCTTCATTTCGATGCGACGCGGATCTGCGTCTTCAACGTCTTCGAGCGTCATAATTCTAGCTTCAATGAGCTTTTCGATAACTTTTTTCATGCGCGAGTGCTTGAGCTGTCGAATTTGCACTTTCGTGTCCGGCCACATGTGCACGTCGAGACCTTTGGCGAGCGAAAAGGCGTTCGCTGCAGCGGTAAACGTCAACGTGGATTGATAGTACTCTGACGCCGCGCGCATGATGCGAGTTCCGAGCTGAAGAACTTTATCACCTTCCATTCGCATCGACGGATGCGAGAGCGTGATGCTCGGTTCGACCACGTCAGTTAAAATATACTGCGCCAAAAGATACAGCTTTTCGCCCGGCGTACGAATTACCTTCGCTACGGACAACTTTTGCGACTTTCCAGTAGTCTCTTGCACGGGAAAGCGAATAATCTTTTGATCTGTGTTCAACTGCTTCAACAACTTCCTTTCATCTCGGCGAAGCTTGATGTCTTTGAACTCGTAACTCTCACACAACATTCTTAAAAGATCCGCGTACGACGGTGTCGCGACGTTTCGCATGATGTTCTTCATCGTTTTGAAGCGCAAATAACGAAGAGACATGATGTCTCCGGCTTTGAGCGGTTGAAGCGCGCTATTTCCTACCACGGCGCACATTCCTGACGCAATAAGCTCATCCAAAGTCGCCTTGATTAACCGCTTCACGTGTTCTGTCACCGTATCATCGTTCTTAATTCCGTACTTTCTTGGTTCCGCGCAAACGCGAATATAGTAATACGTGCTTTGCACCCACTCCAGGACGTCGTCCACCGTGTTCACAGTTCGACAGCTTATTTCAGCGTTTAAGTACTCAGGCAGCGATGAACCGAGACTTGACTCGAGCGGATACTTGCCATGAACTAATCCCTCGTAGCGCGATCGCAAAGAGTTCTTCGTCATCACCACCGCCACGCCCTCGGTGTCGAATTGAGGTCGCCCCGCGCGGCCGATCATCTGAAGTAGGGTGTCCATGGATATTTCCTTGTACGCGCCACCACCGTCGTAAATATCCGTACCAGCGACGACGCACAAGTACGCTGGAAGATTAACGCCCACAGCTAAAGTGCTCGTACTGCACAAAACCATAATAGCGCGAGAGCAAAACAATCCCTCGACCAACTCGCGATCGCCTCGTTCCAGCCCGGCGTGATGAAACGCTACGCCGGCGGTGATACACTCAGCAAGATGTTTGTTCTGCGCTTGCATGGACGCTTCGAGCAAGAATTGGGAGAGTTGTGGGTTTACGAACTGTCTACGAGAGTCCACCACGAGCTGCTTCGCCGTCTGCTGCGCGTCATTGCGACTGCCCAAAAACACGAGCGTCTGCTTGCCGCGATAGAATTCCCGAATCACCGCAAACACTTTTTGCTTGAGATACTTGTTGAATAAAAAATCGCTCGTTGTGTCCGGAAAACTGCGCACGTACGTCTGTAACTTGACAGGTCGAAACTCTTCACCGAACACAAACGTGCCATCGCGATTGGCGCCGAGCCAATTCGCGAGGTTTTCAATGTTCGGAATCGTCGCACTCACGGCGCCAAAGCGAACGTTTCGCAAGTGCGATTGCAATAGAGCCGACGACTTGCTCAGCAACTTTAAACGACTAACAATGGCTTCCAAACACCCTCCACGAATGTCACCGATGAGATGCACTTCATCAATCAACACCGCGGCGACGTCGCTGAAGAACGACATCCCGCCGCGGTTCGCGTCCAGACGAGTCACGCGGTCGAATTTTTCCGGCGTGGCCAAAATCGCATCGACATTCTCAATCTCCCCCCACACGTCCCCACCAAAATCGTTATCTCCCGTCAACTCCGCAAACGTGATTCCGATCCGGCCTAATCGTTCTCGCCATTCGCGCGACTTTTCGCTCACCAAAGCCCGACTCGGCGCGAGATAAATCACCTTTCTCCGCCCTCGCGCCGCGCTCAATCCCCCCTCCGTCGCGTTCGGTCCTCGCAACGCCGCCAACATCGCCAACTCAAACACCGTCGTTTTCCCGCTCCCCGTCGGCGCGCCTGCGTTCGCGTTCGACGCGCGATCACGCGTTCATTCGTCAGTCCTTTCCAAAACGAGGCACTCGCCGCGCGTCTCGCGTTCGCGTCGCGTCACGCACTCATCACGAAGCTCCGTCGCGTGTTCACCAAAAACTCGAGCATCTCGCTCTGAATGCTGTTGAAATACCTACGACGCGCGCGTCGTCGCGACGCCTTCGCGTCAGTCCGTCGCGTCGCGCGCGACACCGTCGTTCCCGCGCGACCGTTGCGAACGCACTTGAAATCAAACGCTCTGGCCGTGTCTAAAGGTTCTATGTCCGTCGTCGCGCGCAGCGCGTCCCGACGCGGACGCGCGTACATGACGCGTCGCGATGATTTCTTTCGTTCGCGCGCGCGCGCGCGTCGTCGCGCGACGCGCGTCGTCGTGTGCGGACCGCTCTTTCCCCTCGCGCGAAGTGCCGAGTCTCTCGGAACTGGAGACGAGTCCATCTCGCTGAGTCGTGACTCGTCAAAATCAAATCGACGTGAGGAATTCGCGCGTCGAGTCGACACACGGCGACGCGCGCGCTCGACTCGATGCGCGCGCGACGCGAGACGACGACGGACGACGCGAGTCGCGCGTCGGACGCGCGCGACGACGCGTCGACGCCGGAGACGTCGGCGAAACGCGACGCGCGATACGAATATGAGATCGCGTTGGGGAGCAGTGGATGGTTGTTCGTGTATTACGTCGGCGTCGTCAAGGCGATGCGCGAACGAGGGATGGCGAGGTGCGCGTTGAAGATGTTTGCGCGGTGCGCGCGCGGTTCGGAACGCGACGGCGCGCGAGAGGGTGGTTCGGTGGTGTAAGATGGGGACGCCGACGCCGGACGACGCGTCTCGCGCGACGACGGATGACTGACGAAACGGCGGCGATTTTACGATGCGCGCAGTAAAACGAAGGTGTACGGGACCTCTGGTGGGGCACTTTCGGGGGCGTTGTTGTTCATGGACTGCGATTTGGACGCGTTGGCGCAGTATGTGTACATTTGCGCGGCGCGAGCGCGGCGGTCGGTGTTGGGGGCGTTTCAACTGCGCGCGTACTGTCGAGGCGCGATGACGGAGTTTTGTGATCCCAAGGCGCATGAGTTACTGTCCGGGAGGTTTGAAGTGTCGATCACGAGAATACTGCCGTCGTGGAAGAATCTACGAATCAGTTCGTTTCCGACGTATGACTTTTTGATTCAGGCGTTGTTGTGCTCGGCGTGCATCGTGCCGCTGAGCGGGTTGCCGATGTGGTTGCGAGGTTTCGGTTTGTGCCTGGACGGTGCTGTGACGGACATGCAGGTTTGGAAAGGGTTTAAGAAAGATGGCACCTTCAGCAAGTTGCATTGCAAGGAGGCGAACCCGAACATCGTCATCGTCAATCCATTTTATTCGTCGCGGGCGGACATCAAGCCGAGCAAGTACATCCCGGTTTGGTGGTGCTTTTACCCGCCAGAGCCGTACAAATTGAAGCAGCTCTTCGAGATGGGATACGCAGACGCGCACGATTGGTACGAGCGCACGCACGGCTTAGCGAAAACATTGAAGTCGTCGCCCAAAACGCGAGCGGTGGGCAGCGACGACGGCGCTTCCGCGGAAGACGAAGAACCGCCGCGAAGCTGGGCGACAGACTGTCAAGAGTGGGCGAGCCAGAGCGCAGAGACGGCGGCTCGCCGCGCGGCCGCTGCGGCTGAATCCGCGCGTCGTGCGGCGGCAAAACACGCCGACGAGTTTGGATCTTTCATGAAGCACGAAGCCGAGCTCGTGACGCGCATGAGTTTCAAAGCAGCCGAGGTTGCGTCCGCGGCGGCGCGAAGCGTGAGCGAGATGAAGAAGGATGACAGAAATTTCGCAGAGCGCGCCGACGCCGCGGCGCACGCCACCTTAGACGCGTTTGTCGTCGTCGGCAAGGGTACCATCATACCCTTCAGATTGGTTCTCAAAATTGCCGCCTGTTTGCTCGTTTACATGGAGCTCGTAGTTCAAGCGTTCGTCGCCTTTGTCGGCGCCACGGTTGCGTGCATCTTTCCGGGTAAAGTCGGTCGACAGGGCACTGAGTTGTGGCACAGGTGCCGGGCATTTTCCCAACCGTTGCCGCGTGTGTTGCTCCAAGCCGTACCAGGAATCAAAATTGAGGCGAAAATCAACGAACGTACCGCTAAACAGCTCGGAGAGCTGTCCGCGTTGTACCGTTTGCTGTGTTATCTCGTGCACATGGAGGAGCGCGAGTTCGAGATTCTTCGAAAACGACTTTCGCAAGGCAATCTAAGCGCGCTCGTAGACGACGTTAAAACGTAGAAACGTAGCCCATCATGTATCAAAAATTAGAACGTCTCGTGTTGTTTATTAAAAACTGATTTGTCATCGCGTGTCGCGCTCTTCGAAAGAGTCCGGAGGCGTCGACGGAAAAAACGCCGCGGGAAGAATCGTCTACCACCACGCCTTTTCGCCGTCGGTACCCGCCACGCGGATACCGTCGCTTCCGGCGACGATGACTTGGTACGCCATGCCAACGAACAAACCGTGATCGACAACGCCGACGGTGTTCTTCAACTGGTTCGCCGCAGCCACGGGGTCCGCGAGCGGCGTCTTGAAGTGCAAATCCACGATGTAGTTGCCGTTATCCGTCACCGCGATGTTATCGCCGTCGTTCTTATTGTTCGACGACGACCCCATGCGCAAGATCGGTTCGCACCCAGCCAACGCCGGAAGCTTACCGATCGTTCGCAGCGTGTGCATGTGGCAAAACGGCGTGATTTCCACCGGCAAAGGGAAACCCGGTCCGAGACCCTTGCAAAGCTTGGACTCGTCCACGATGACGACAAACTTCTTCGCCATGACCTCAACCATCTTTTCTCGCAGCAGCGCACCACCGCCGCCCTTCACGAGCGCCAACGCCGGATCAACCTCATCCGCACCATCGATCGCGACGTCCAATTCGCTCTTTTCATTCAGCGTGCACAACGGAATGTTCAGCGACTCGGCTTGCTCGCGCGTGCGCTCGCTCGTCGGGATGCAAATCACATCCTTGAGCTCCCCGCTCGCCAGCTTTTGTCCGACGCGTTCGACCGCGTAGTACGCCGTGGATCCCGTACCGAGGCCGACGACCATACCGCTCGTCACGTGGTCGTCCACGGACTTGTATCCGACGAGTTTCTTCAGTTCGTCTTGGCTCAGCGCCATGGTTTTCGTCGTCGAAGATCGCGCCTTGGCGAAGCGTCGCGCGGGCGCGAGCTTGGAGCGGTCGAGCGCTTTGGAGACGACGGTCGTTCGCGCGGTCGCGGTGAGGCCTTGGGCGAGCATCGACGGGCAGACGGCGCGCGCGTCACGGTATGAGGCGCGGCCGCGTGTTATCCATCGGCACTGACGCGCGCCCGCGCGCGCGATGCGCGCCTCCGACGACGCGGGCGTCGATCGCGATGTCGTCGATCGCGCGGACGACGCGGGGCGCGACGACGCGTCGACGGCGCGCGCGAAAGGCGTGGATGAGGAAACGGCGTTGCCGCTCTGGACGCGCTTTCTGTGCGAACTGCGCGGCGAATTGAGCGCGGAATCCATCGCGGTGCGCTCGCACACGTGGCGGGAGATCGACATCGTGTCCTCGCTCGTGCGCAAGGTGGCGGGACGGACGACGGGGACGGTGAAGATCGGAAGGGTGTTCACGGCGGCGAACGAGCGCGGCTGCGCGGCGCTCGTGGGCGAGGAGATGGAAGATTTCGGCGGTGAAGACGAGATATCGAGGGATGGGGACGTGATGGCGAAGAGATTACGACCGAGGACGTGCCGAGTGGCGGTGAGCACGCTGGAGCGGGACGTGAACCTGGGTGCGGTGGACGGGAGAAATACGAAGGTGGTGCTCTTCGTGACGGTGCCGCAGTCGTTGCACCCGCGAGGGGCGCTGGAGGATCTGAGCCGGTTGGAGGCGCTGAAGACGATGAAAATGGGATTTAGAAAATTGATCGCTGAGACAGATTTCGTGCGGGATTGCAGAGGGGCGAAGATGGCTTCGGAAGTTGTGAGCGCGTACGAGGAGGCGTGTTCGGTGCTCACCGGACAACATTTTCGCCGAGCCGAGGCGGAGGCGCAGATGGCGTCCAAGCGAGGCGCCGATTTCACAGGAAAATTTGCTGGGGGTATTGTGAGCGATTTCAAGCGACGATGGGCGGTGTATAAGAGTGATTGGGTCGATGGATTCAAGGCGCCGACGAAGTGCTTGAGCGCGACGCTCTTCATGTACTTTGCTTGTCTCGGACCTGCAATCGCGTTCGGGGGTTTGGCGTATAAAGAAACGGACGGGCACGTCGGGGCGATGGAATATTTGTGCAGCCAAGCGCTCAGTGGGATAATATGGGCCGTGTTCTCGGGACAGCCCGAGATCGTGCTTCGCCCGGCGGGTCCGCAGACGGTGTTCCTCATAGAACTGTTCAAACGATGCAAGGCGTGGAGGATCGACTTCCTCGTCACGTCTGCGTGGGTCGGGGTTTGGACTGGGATTTTCATGCTATGTATTGCCTCATTCGACGCGTGCGCTTGGGTCGCGAACAAGTGCACAAAGTTTACGCAAGATATATTCAGTCTCTTTGTGTGCGCGATTTTCATCTTTGAAGGATTCAAAAACTTGTTCACGTACTTTTCAGACGACAAATACTCAACCGCAGCCGCTTTGTTTAGCTTGATGTTAGGTGTCATGACGTTACAACTTGGTCTGTGGGCGGTGCATCTTCGCAGTTCGCCGTATATGAACGCGACTATTCGTGAACTCACCGCGGATTTTGGTCTGGCCTCCGCCGTCATCATCGCGAGCGTCACGGCGAAGCTGTCGAAGATTTCGGGGCTGGAGCACTTACACATTTCAAACAACTTTAAACCTTCTATGCAGCGCGATTGGTGGATTGATTTGGGTTCAGGCGATAAGTTCATCCCCTTGATTGCAATCTTCCCAGCTTTCATGCTCACGGCGTTGTACTACGTCGACATGAACGTGGCGACATTGCTTTGCAACACGCCACGCCTGAAGATGCGTAAGGGCGCGGCTTATCATTACAACTTTGCCGTGCTCGCAATATTGGTCTTCATCACCTCGATGCTCGGACTACCACCTCCCACGGGATCGCTGCCGCACTCGCCGCAGTACGTGTTGGCGCTCAGCGACGTAGAAGAGTACACCGTGGACGGCGAGACGCGCACGAAAGTCATCAAGGTGCATGAACAGCGACTCAGTCCGCTGCTTGTCAACGTTCTCGTAGCTCTGAGCTTCGTCGTGATACCCGCGCTAAAATCAATCCCCATGAGTGTGCTCTTCGGATTGTTCATCTACACCGGCATCATGGGATTGTACGACAACCATTTCTGGGAGCGGATCACCATCGCGTTCATGGAACCGCGCTTGCATCCGCCGACGTCGTACGTCAGGCACGTACCGCTCAGTCGCGTGCACGCATTTACGTGCGTACAAATCGCGTGTGTCGGTGTGCTATGGGGTATTCGAAGCTCGCCGATCGCCTTGACGTTTCCCATCTTTATTTTAGCGTTGATGCCGCTTCGCATTTTACTGTTCAAGAAGTTCAACATGTTTTCGCCGGAATGGCTCGAACTCTTGGACGCAAAGGGCGCAAAACCGTACGAGGTGGACGAAGACAACCAAATCATGGAAGATGGTCGGGAGAACAAATGGTTGTCCAACACCGGCAAGGCGAGCGCTTCGAATTTCATGGAATTCGCCGGCTTGCACGAATCCGGTCCCGCATTCGGCAACGCGGCGTCCTTACACGCGCACACGCGTTCCGACGCGGATGCCATGATAACAGCGCGAAATCGGATACCACTTACACCGCTTACGAAATAATACCAGTGAGCTTCGGTGCGAGGGGGTTTGGACCGCAATTGGTAGACGTTTTTAATATTTAGTGAATTTTTGTGCGTTGCACTCATGAATCTTGAATTTCGATGGGTCGACTAACGATTGACTAACGATCGGGCGAAAGAGGTCTAAGTTCGACGGATTTGCTTCGCACGTGGCGCGGCACGCTTCGCGAGCGCCGACCGAACGCGAATCGATACAACACTCCCAGCGTGCGATGCACGCAGAGCGCCAAGATGAGCGTGTACGTCGCCTGAAACAAAGTGTTTATGTGTCGATCCGTCGCGTAAGGCTTCAGAAGATCGATTTGTTTCATCTTTGCCTTCATCTTTCGACGCACAGGCGCTAGATTGCTTTGTACGTTTCTGATTTGCCGCGCGTACCCGCGCTTGGCGCGCTCGCCCGCGTTCTTCAGCGCCGGCGCCGCCTTACGCATCCCGTCTTCAATCAACGGTTTCGCATCGCGAACGAGCGTCTTCGCGCGTTTCACACCCTCATTCGCCGCATCCTTCGCCATTCGCACCACTTCCGCCGCACCCGCGCCTCGGCGCGCTTCCTCCAGAGCCTCCTCCAGTTTCGCCGCCTCCGCCCGCGCCTTCTTCTTCTCCGCCGCCTCGAAATTCGCCCGCGCTCGCTCCCGCATCGCCTCGCCTCGAAACTTCGCCGCCTCCGATTTCGCCGCGCCGACGTCCCGCCGCATCGCGCTCAAGTGCCTCTGGCACTCCGCGACGCCCTCGTTCGCCTCCGCGCGTCCCGCCGCGAGCGCGCACGCGCACGCGCACGCGCACGCCGCGACCAACCGCATCGTCGTCCGACGCCGCTCGCGCGCGCGTCCCGACGCCCGCATGTCCGCCGCTCACTTCGTCGCCGTCGACGCGCGCAGCGCGAACCCGTGCGCGAACGCGAGCACCGCGAGCGCCGCGCCCACCGGCGCCCCGATCTTAATCCTCGAATCGCTCGACCGCCTGACCGCGATCCCGAGCGCCGGGATCGCCGGCGCGAGCGCGATCGGCCAGAGGTTTCCGTGATCCGGAACGCGCGTTCGTCTCGCGTCGCGCGCGTCGCTCGCGTCGCGCATGCGCGCGCCGCGATCTGTCGGTCTTCTTCGTGCGTTACAATCGATCGTCGCGCGCGCGACGAGCTACGACAGCGCGCGCCTCGCGCCCGCGATCACCACCGCCCATCCACCGAGCACGGCGAACACCACCTGCGTCGCGTCGGTCGCGGTAGCGTCGGCCGTCAGTCGTGGAATTCGCGTCGCGTCGGCGTCGAGGGCATCACTCGGATCGATCGATCGCGCGCGCGCGTCGCGTAAACCCGCGATCGATCGCGCGTCGCGGTCGATCGCGACGCGTCGCGAGACGCACGTGCTCCTCCTTCCAGTTGCTCGGGTTCGTCGGGTCGTGCCACGGGTAGGGCGCCTTGGGCGGCGCGTTCGGGTCGCTCGCGTACGACCGGCGCGCGATCGTCGACGGCGCGTTCAAGGGCGCGCGGGCGAGCGCGCGTTGCGCGACGCGACGGAGGGCGGCGTGCATGACGTCGGACGACGGCGCGCGGTTGCAGACGGTCGGACGCGGGCGTCGACGAGCGTCGACGAGTGAGGAATTGCGGCGCGAGAGGGCGACGCGCGATGGCGACGGCGACGGCGACGGCGACGGCGCGACGCGCGGGAGGGCGATCGGGGGTCGGGCGCGCGCGCGCGCGCGGGACGCGGGCGACGCGAGGCGCCGCGCGCGCGAGGCGCGCGGCGCGAGGCGACGACGATGGGGACGGGGGGATGTTTTGGATTCACACCGCGCGCGCGCGGACGACGCTCGGTGACGTCGCGCGCGCGCACGGGTGCGCGGAGGAAACGTTGATGCGGTTTAACGTCGGCGGCGCGATCGAGGCGGGGACGGAGGTGCTGATTCCGTGCGGCGCGCTGGCGCCGAGGGCGGCGCGCGCGCGGGACGCGCGGGCGACGACGCGGAGCGGGAGAGGGTTCGAGGAAGG
>JACLAB010008440.1_pt1 | contig 23632 bp, 20 predicted proteins | sample 8027921 | NCBI WGS metagenome assembly JACLAB01 (sample SAMN15725117, study PRJNA655200) | protist metagenome | isolation source: fluorescence activated cell sorting (FACS) single amplified genomes of... | place: USA: West Boothbay Harbor, Gulf of Maine | collected 2000-07-19
TTGGCCATGAAGCAATTCGGTGGTGATGGCATGGGCGGAATGATGGGTAACATCGACGCCAAGGCTCTCAAGGGCGATGGTCAATAAGCGCGTGCGTCGCCCAGGACAACGAACACAAAAAAAACTTTCCCTCGAAAAAAACACCCACAGAAAAACACAAAACACCAAAGAACAAATTTACAATTATTAGCCGGAGAATAAAACCACGAAAGAATGAAGGAGACGATAGGTTTTGTTTAATAACACCACACGCACATGTAGCACAGCACACGCAGCGCGCGCGACGACTGAGCAAAGAAATTTGAAACCCGAAAAACGCCGAGCGGCGCTTGATGATCGATTCGTGGTCAAGCTCATCATAGGTGGGTGTTTAAAGTTGATTGTAAATCAGCTTGAATTACATGCGAGTTCTCTCCAAACTACTTCACCATTCTAATAATGCCGCCTCGGTTGCGTCACCGCTAATTGCCCTCGACGTCGCACGCGCTAGTAAACAGCGAAGCGCTTAGAGCGCCGAGGTGAGGTAAATGGCGAGGGCGCCAGAGCCGATGATACCGGCAACAGTCACCGCCCAGTACAACAAGTTACCTTCGTACTTGTCACCGTCGGACTTGAAGTCTTGCGGAAGGTAGATCGGCGAGTATTCGTCGACGTTCGCCTTACCGTTGCGGAGGCCGAGCTTGTACACGTAGCCAGACTTGCCAGTGCGCCTGCGACGTCGAAACACAAAAATCCACGTCAGTCCCACGTCTCGCGCATCGATCGAACAAAACCGCGCGCACCGCACGCATACACCCTTTAAGCACGTGCGCTCGCACGGTTATCACCGCACGCGCCAACGACGCGCCGATAAACCGCGACGACAATCAATCAATACGACGCGCGCGAATGGCACTCAATATCCACACCCAAGATACGGTGCAGCGAGGTCGAACACGTACGTCTTCGGGGCGGAACCCGCCTCGGTGGAGCCCTTGTAGCCAACCAAACGCTGCGCCGGCGCAGCCTTGATACCCTGTTTCGTGTGACACACACACATCGTCAGTACGCGTCGCGACGCGAGACGACCGAGACGCGCGACCGATGCGCGGTGCGCGGGCGCGCCACTGGGCCTCGAGGCGCGCGCGAATCCATGGCGTGATCGAACGATCGCGACGTCGCGCGAGCACCCATCGCGCCCATCCTCGCGCGCGACGCGCGGGGATATTTCGTATCGATATATCCCCTGCGATCGCGCGCGCATCCGAGCGCGTGCGCGCCCGCGAACGCCCGCGAACCGCGCGCGATCCCGTCCGCGACGATCGAGCCCTCTGGGCCATGCGAATGCGTGCGAATCTCGTGACGTACTCTCTTCGGGCCCGAGGAGTTGTTCATGACGACCAACCCGCGCTTGGTGGCGACGGATTGCTTGGACGCGGTGAAGCGCGCGTTGGCGGTGAAGGTGCTCGTGGTCAAGGCGTTCATTTGGTGCGCGTGAGGAGTGCTCGAATGGCGCGTCCGCGACCGCGACCGCGCGAGGCGATCTCGCGCGTGTGGATCACGTGGTTTCATACACAGAAAGAAAATCTGTCAGAGTACGTATCGCATGTCCGAGAAATATTTATCGACGCCCGCGCTATCCATACGTGGTCTAGTATGTGCCGCGCATGGCGTGTTTCGGTAAGTGTATATGGGATCTGGGGCATCCTCGGGGTCGAATGTAAAGATATTTAGCTCGGGTGCGTATTTGTTTTGGAGGCGTGATTAGGGTAATATAGGGCGGAGGCGGTCGCGCGGTGGATGCGCGACACCATTCTCGCGCGCGAGCGTCGACGCGGGCGTCGTCGCGGGCGTGACTGGTGCGCGCGCGTGCGCGATGTTCTTTTTGAGCGGCCGTCGTCGCGCCTCGGTGGTGGCGTCGTCGTCGCGGATGCGTGCGAGACGTTCGAATGCGCGCGCGTCGAATGGTGTTTCTTTGGTGTTCATCGTTCTCGTCGCATCTTGCGCGCTGTGGCGCTGTTCCGGGCGCGTCGTCGCCGAGCTCGTGGCGTTAGACACTGAAACGTTTAAGCGCGATGTGCTGAATTCGCGCGAGCCGTGGGTGGTGTCGTTTACCGCTGGGGAGGGGTGTGAGATTTGCGCGTACGTGGGCGCCAAGTACGAGGAGGCGGCGCGGAAGGCGTCGTCTTTGGGCGTGAAATTCGGCGTATTCGATGTGTCTGCGGAGGGCGTGGAGCTGGATGAGCTGGCACAGGTGGTGGCGTTACGAACGATACCGATGGTGCTGGCGTATCCAACGTATAAGACGGAGAATCCGTACGATAGACGACGGAGCGTAAAGTCGCCGGCGGCGTATCCCATCGCTTCGGCGGATGGCACGGTGAATGAGGTGAGCGCGCGCGCGTTTACGACATTTGCAGAGAAGGCATTACCGACGCATTTGGTTGAGCGCATAGAGATTACTGGGGATGTGGTCAATGAGGATTTAATTATGAGTAAAGACGCGAGCGCAAAGACGCCGACGGCGGTGTTGTTAACAAACAAGGCAACGACATCGTCGTTATTAAAAGCCATCTCGCACGAGCTCGAAGGGCGCATGCGGGTGATTGAAGTCGCGTACCCATCGTCGGCATCGGAATTACCTCGATTACCGGGCGTGGATGCGTCGCAATCCCCGCGACTCGTGGTGTATTCCGCCGGGGCGCTGACGGCGCCGGCGATGTTTGATAGCGATGCACTTAAAGCAGATCGCGTGCGAGAGTTTTTAACCGCCAACGCCGGCCCCGAAGTCGAGCTTGAGGTCGAAATTCGAAGCGCAAAGGGTGGAGCGAAGACGTCCGATGCTAACAAGGGTGCTCAGGAGGACGCGTACGCGCCGCAATCCGTGCTCGCGCCGTTGCGAGGTGCCGATTTCAAAGCAACCGTCATCGATGATCCTAAATATCACGTCGTGGTGTTTACAAAGTCGAGCGATGTGTGCGATGACATCGTCAAAGCATTACCGGCGCGCTTCGAAGCTTTCCGTGGTACTGTCGCTCTTCACGAAGTCATCGTCGGCGGTGGCGACGAGGACGCCAACGCATTGCTCGCCGACGCATCCTTGGGCTTGTTCGCCGACGCTAGCGCGTGCGTGGACATCGCCGCCTTTCCGGAATCTGATGAAGGCGAGGCGCGCGATGTCGAACTGTTCAAACCATCAACGCCGACGAAAGCCAGCGGTTACACCGCCGAGAGCCTCTCCACGTTCATCATGTCGCACATCATGGATTTATCCTTGGAAGTCGACGCTAAAACTATGGATCGCGCGCTCTTCGGTCGAGAACCGCACAAGCCGAAAGTTCTGCTCTTCATGGACGAAGGCGACGAGGCCTCGCACGACGCAGTTCGCTTATTGTCGTCGGCGCACAAGGATTTCATATTCGCCGTTACCACGAGCAAAGATGAACAGTTGGTGGCGCAATTTCAAATTCAAAAGCGTCCCGAGCTTGTCGTCATTTCCATGAAGGCAGACGACGACGCACCGGTCACTGAAGATGGCGTGGGGATGCGCATGAACGTGCACAAGTACCCAGCGCAAGTTTTCATGCAACAAATAGCCAGTGCGTGGATTGAACAGCTTCGCGCGCAAATCTTTGGCGTTGACACGGCGTCGCTCAACATTCCGATGCCATCCACGGTGGATGATCAGGCGCAGTTCGACGCCGAGTGCGCTGCAAAGGGCGGATTGTGCGTCGTAGCGCACATCAAAGATAACAATCCCGCGCACGTGAAAATCATTCACGAGCTCGCAAAAACGCTGCACAACAAACCTTTCCACTTTGTCATCGTCGACCCATCAACGCAGCGCTCGTTTTCAAGCGTATTCGAGGTCAACAATCCAGTGGACTACCCCACGGTGACTGTGCTCGCGTCTCGCCAACAGCGCGCGGTGACGCACAAAAAAGAATTCGACTTGCACAGTCTTAAAGCATTTTGCGAAGACGTGCTCAACGGCAAGGTGAAAACGTGGCGTTTCCAAGACATGCCAATCCTCGTTCAAGGCGGCGAACGCGTTGAGGAGGTGATTGAAGAAATTATCGAAGAGGAGTTCGACTTGAGTGACATCATGGGCGAAAGTGTCGAGGGCGAAGCGGCAATGTCTCGCGAAGAGCTCGCGGCGAAGCTGGCGGCGGAAGAAGCAGCCGCCGAAGCGGAGCGCAAGGCGGCTGAGGCGGAGCGCAAGGCTGCCGAAGACGCCGCCAAGCCGAAAAAGAAGAAAAAGTCAAAGAAGAAGAAAGCCAAAACAGAACTGTAAGAGCAGTAGATAGCACGCAATAACTTTTATGAAATGAATGGTAATATTCGTACAAATCGCTAGAGCAGCAGCCAAATGCAAAGACCCCAATACGGGATATACGCCAGTGCGCCCGCTTCCTTATCGAGCTTGTTCATGAAATACGCTTGCCAAATGCACACGAGCGCAATATCGACAACAAACGCGACTGAAACGCGATCGGTGTGCATGAGTGTGTTGAAGTACTCGGCGCGTTCAGCGAAACCGCCGACGGATGGGTCTTCAAATAACGTCCAGTACACCGAAAGCGCGCCGATACCGAGTCCGGCCAAACCAAACGCCTTGCTCATGAGCCCTTTCTTGCCCAAGCGGGATTCACTCGAGCCTTCGGCATCGGTATTCAACGCGGGGTCCCAAGATTCCACGGGCGTCGCCGCGCGAATCGCCATGTACGGCAACAACACGGCGTTTGTCAAAAACATGCCAATCGACCACATTTTTGTCGTGGGCAAATCTCGCCCGCGCTTGTCCATCAAGAGCAAAGGCAAGAGCATGAATATGAATGTTTCCGCAAAATTGAACACGCCCAAGGAGACGGGATGGACGTACGGAGCGTCCCCGAGGACGTTGATGCCAAACTTATTCAGCACCGGCAACACAAAGAAGAAATCTGTCGACGACGCGATGACTTCTTGTAACGTTTCAGGCTTGATAGCGTACGCAGGATCACCCGGGATGGGGTTGTCACTCGGGGACAATAGCAAGACATACCAGTACGCGGCGCCTGCGAGCCAAAATGCGGCGCTCGTCAACGCATTCGATGCTTCAGACTCCCCACCGCGCGCGACGATATCCGCAGTCAATTTTTCATCACTCTTCGCCGGTACATTGATACCGCCTTGCTTCGCCTGCCGTGCCGCAATCTGCTTCTTCACCAACGGCGCGACGACGCGAATAATCGAAAAGCTCGCCTCACCCAACTTTGCGGGCGACTCGACCACGTCCCGAGCGTATATCAACTTACCACTCTCCTTTGATATTTCGTAAAACGACGCCCCTCGCGCGTTGGGAAACGGCTCACCGAGAAGTTCAACATGCCACGTCATCCCCACTGACGTATCCTCGGGACCATTCGTCGTCGCGCGATCGATGACAAAGTCCATCTCATCCGGGATGCCAGAGCAGCTCTCCTCAAACAACTTTCTCACCGCCGCTTTGCCGACAAATTTCTCGGGGAAGTTGAAATCTTCGTACACGATGTCGTCGTCGACGCACTTTAACGCGCGTTCGACGTCACGGACATTGATGGCGGCGTACATTTCGCGCACCACGTCGTCGGCGCTCGCGGCAGGGACGATGTTTTGGTGATGACGTCGCGACTCGAATCGCATCGGGCTACGCGCGTGTACGCGCGCTATGCGCGTCGCATCGCGTTGCGGCAATGACACACGCATCGATGATGTGCGTGCGCGCGTCGCGCAGCGCGCGAGCGGCATCGCCATGCGTCGCGGTATGCCGCACACGGGGAATGATTACGACTAGAGGCTTGCTTTTTTTTTCTCCCAAAGAGTGAACGAGGTGTGTGTGTGTAAGTTATTAATCAATGGCAAAGCCTAACGACGTGCGTGACGCGTGGCGATTTAAAAGTCACCACCCGGGGTGAAGACATCCCACCAACCCGCGGCGTACTTGTTGTACGGCGCAGTCCAGTTCTTGGGCGCCTTGAACGCCGCCGGATCGATCGGCGCCGAGCTCTTCAAAATGTCGCGCGCCGCGCCCTCGACGCCACCCTTGTACACTCTATCCATACGAAGCTTCACAAAATCATTCCACACACGATCAGTAGTGACCACCGCAACGCACGGTTGACGAATCTTCGCCTTGACGTCCGGCATCGCATCCAAAAACGCCGGGTTGGCAACAATCCAGAAATCTTGCGCCTTTTGCTTCTCCTTGAAAAAGCGACGACGCTCGCGTAAAATTTCAGGAAAGTGTTCGCTGTTTTCATCATTGAGCATGAAATCCGCGTTCGCTACGCAATAGTAGAACTGCGCCACCTACGATCAATCATACGATCATCACACACGCGCACGAACCGTCAGTATACACCGCGAAATACGACGCCGAGCGCGCGCGGGCGACGTCCCGTCGACGTTATCCACACCCTCGCGCGCGAACCAATCCACAATCGCCACCACCTCGCCGTGCGCAACCTCGCGCGTCATCGCCGTCCGCGACGAGCGCGCGCACACACATCCGCGAACGCGCGCACCATCCCTTTCTACGGCGCGCATCCGCGCGAAAACCGGACGAAACATCCACGAACGCACCTGGTCAGAGCTCGCATCAATCGCGGGCGCGGACGCGCCCGCGGCGGTATCGCGCGCGCGCACGACGCCGCGCGGCTTGGCCGACGCCGCGCGGCGGTGCGTCGAAATGCGTGCGATCGGGGCCGCGATGGAGGACGTCGATGCCATCATCGTCGATGACGTGCGCGCGTCGAGGAATGTCGCGCGCCCGACGCGCGTCGTGAAGCATCGTCTGCGCTGCACCCTTATCCGGGGTTGTCAAAACTTGGATTATATAGCGCTATGGAGTACACAGTATATGATACGGACACCCGGGAGTGAAGATCTTGGTGGATACGTGTCGTAGACTGTCGGTATTGGGGTTACAGCGCTCACAGTATGTGATACGGACACCCGGGAGTGGATACGCCGCGATATTTTCGAGCCGGCGATCTGGATCTTTTGGTCTATCTGTCTGACGTTCGCGGGATGTTCGTTCATTCGTCGACGCGCGCGTGATGGGGCGTGATACGGCGAGGGAGATGCGATAGAAGATTATTATGAGTGTTATTATTATATATAGGGCATGAAGCGTACGACGGGATTTACGCGACGAGGTTCTCGTGCGCGTACATGCCAAAGAGAAACGCCCCGAGCCACGCGGCGATTTCAATAGATGGGTTCGCCACGGCGCTCACGATGGCTGGGCCGGGGCAGACGCCAGCCAAACCCCAACCGGTGCCGAAGAGAATGCCGCCCAAGAGTAGGTTTTGGTCGACTTTGGAGGTTTTGGGAAAGTCGAATTCGTTGTACGCGCACTTTGGGCGGTGCACGCCGGTGTGCGCCTTGACGTAACGAATGCCCGGTGCGGTGAGCGCCATGGCGCCGCCCATGACGAACATTAAAGACGGGTCGAATGAGCTCTCGGTGACGGATAAGAACCCGCTGACCTTGGCCGGGGACATCATTCCGGAAATCACCAACCCGACGCCGAAGACGAAACCCGCGAGGCTGTCCACGAGCACGTCGATGGTGTGCTTTTTCGATTGCGGCGGGTGCGCAACCGAACCCTTACCGTCTGAACCGGCTTTACGCAAATGATGGTCGATGTAATACGACGTCGCCGCGAACGCCGCGACGCTCGCGACGGCAATCTTCATCCAAAGCGCCGCGCTCTCGTCGCTCGGCGTCGACGCCCCGCGCGCCAACACGTTGACCCCAGAATTCACCCCGAGCGCCTCATTCGTGCGCCCAAACGTCGCCGAGCACGCTCCAGCCATCATAAACGTCACGGTATACACCATCGAACGCACGCTCAATCGTGAATTCCCGACGATCCCGTGTCCGCTCGTGCACCCACGGCCCATCGCCGCGCCGAATCCAACCAACGCCCCCGCGCACGCCGCGCGCCCAGCGCCAACCATCGCGCGTGACATCGTCTCATCGTACACACCGACATCCCGCGCGACCGCGCCGGCGGCGATGAGCCCGCCCACGAACGCAAGTCGCCACGGCTCGAGCGAGCCGCGCACTAAACCTTTGAAGGCACCGCTCACGCCGAGCACGCGACCGCTCAGCGCGAGTTTCCCCACCGTAGCCACGCCCAGGAGCGCACCGCCCGCGAGCGCGGTGTACGGCGTGAAAGATAGCGTGTACGACATGCGTTCGGCGCGCGTGCGAGTGGCGACGCGCGACGTCGGCGGCGGTGAATGCGGGAATTCGCCGCGAAATTCGCATCAAATTCTCAGCCCAAACCCTATAATTTCCACGACACCTATATACTCTTATATGTCGCACAATACGTAAGAGCTCCGTTTTGTGTGAATTTATCGGGGCGTGTGCCGTTGACGCCTCGACCTCGACGGACGCGCGCGAGTGCGCGACGCCGTGCGCTGTGAATCGACGCCTTCGCCGCGCGCGAACGCACGCCCTCTTCTCGCCGCGCTCGCACTCGTCGTCCGTCGTCGCGAGCGCGCGCGCGCGACGCGTCGTCACGCGCCATGGCGAACGCGGGCGAGTTGCTCGCGCGCGCGGATGCGTTGCTTAAAAAGTACGTCGGCGCCGCGCGTCTCGATGCGATGCGCGCCTGACGCGACGCTCGATTGAGATAGTTGTGATCGCTGTGCGTGCGCGCGGACGCGCGAGGCCATTGGCGTCGTCGCGTCGGTGGTGTTCGCGACGATGGGAGACTAACGCCAGCTCGCCGCGCTTTCGCGATTCGCGATAGGTACGACGCGTATTTGCCCAAGACGACGCAGCGCGTGGAAGCTGAATTAAAAGTATCGAATCTTCAAGGAACGGAGGCGTTTTCGGCGATGATGATGAACGCGGAGACGATATTGGCGGAATTGTTGGAGAAGGCGCGCGCGGTGAAGGCGGAGAAGAATCGAGCGGCGGTGGCGACGCTCAACGCCGAAGTGCGGCGAGGGAAGAATTACTTGCGCGGTGAAGTGCCCAAGTTGAGGAAGATTGCCAAGACAAAGACGAGTGGGGTGACGGATGACGATGTGAGGGCGATGCTTGAGATTGTGGATGAGTTGGAGGCGCGCGTGGAGAGCGTGTCGGATGGCGTCACGCGCGCGTTGCCGCCTCAAAGGAAACCAAACCCGAGTGGTGGCTACGGTGGACCTTCGGTGGCTGTGAACATTGACCCGAACGTGCAACCGGGATCGTCATCGAACCCGTTCGTGAACATGGAACACAGCGAGACGAGTAAGGCGTTTAGAATGGAATTTGAAGAACGCAAGAAGAAACAAGACGCGGGCCTCGACGCAATTTCTCGCGGTTTAGGCGTATTGAAAGACATTGGCGGGGAGATGACGGAGGAGATGCGTCGACAAGAACCTATAACAGATGCCATCGAAGAGAAATTAGACTCGGCGAATAGGGACATCCGCACGGCGAATGCGAAACTGAAGCACGCGGTGATGAAGATGCGCTCGACGCGCAAATTTTGCGTGGACATTATTCTCATATGCGTCGTGCTCGGAATCGCGTTGACTTTGTACAAGACTTTGGCGTAGCCGATGATAATGGTATACAATTAGTTGCTAGATTACTTCCATCGCCAATGCGCGACGAGATCAAACATTTCTTCCCGCTTGGCGAGGCTTTGCAAAGTGAGCGAATGTCCGGCGGTGGGGAATATTCTAACCTCGGCCTTACCTCCGGCGCTCACGGCGAGCTTAGCTTTATCGCGTGCTTCGTCGGGAATGACCACTGTGTCGCGGGCGCCCAAGAGCACTAAAATGGGCACCTCAAAACTCAAATTAACAAGCGCGTTTGCCCTGTCGTTGGCGCCGACAACGTCATAAATTCCGCACGCCGTTCGCAACGTCACACCCTTCTTCCAACTCAAATCATCCGCATCACAGTGCGCCTGCGCGTCGGGATCAATATCTGGACCGGTTACATCATCCGTGATCACATCAGTCGGCCTCGAGCTCACCTCGAGGCGCGGAATGAAGCGCGCCAGCAACGACAACGCGCCGACGGCGACGCTCGGCAGCGACATTTTCATCTTCATCAACGGGTTAATCAACACCACGCGCTCGATTTTCCACCGCCCCTCTCGTCGAAGCACTTCTGCGACATACAACGCGAGCGCACCGCCGAGTGAACTCCCACATATAGATACCGCCGCGGCGGTGTCCTCGCCGCCGACAGCGTCCAGCGTCGCCCGGGCGCGCTCGACAACCTCCTCTTTCCCCGTATACACCCCTCGCGCGTCCGCCCCCGACGCATCCACGCACGTACCATGCCCAGGTAAATCAAACGTCACCGCACGCGCGCCTCGTTTCGCCAGCGCCACGGTCAACGCGCGCACGTTCGGGTTGCCCACGTGCGAGTTCAAGCCATGAATCACCAACACCGTCGGCGCTTTCGCGCTCGCATCGCGCGCGCGCACGACCTCCGTGCCGAACGCCAGATCGAGCGCGCGTATCTCGACGTTCGCGTCGGTCAACTCCAGCGCCGGCATCGCGCTCGGCGTCGCGCGCTCGCGATTGACGCGCGCGCGTCGCACCGTGCGCACGGCAGTCCACGACGCGCGAGCTCACGCCGCCATGATCGTCATCCACGACGACAGCTCGGAGGACGACGAGCACAAGTTGCCGGCGTTGTTTAATCGCGTGAGATCGCCGTCAAAGGTGCGCGAGAGACTCGCGAGGCGACGCGCACGAGCTGACGAATGGATGTGTTTTTTGAATGCGTAGCAACAGCTCGAGAGCCCAAAACAGGTGAAAGTGGTGACGCTGCCGCGCGATGCGGGCGAGGACGCGCCCGAGCCGGCGTGGATGGCAAAGTTTAAGTCGCCTGATGCGGGGATTAGTGCGGCGCTCGCGTCGTCGTCGTCGTCGAGCGATGCTGATGAAGAGAATGATGAGGAGCTCACGGCGCCGACCATTGACGTTGGGAAAGAGAATAACGAACGTCGCGTGCGTGCATCAATCGGTGATGCTGGGACGAGTGGGATTAAAGAAACGAAACCGGCATCATCGCCTTTGCGTAAACCGGCGAGTATTGGGGCGGTGGTGGCGCCGAAAGCGCCGATAGAAGGGTCGTCGACGTCCATCGAGCTCGTGGTTCCGGCGACGTCGCAAGGGAAATCCAAAGTTTTATTCGAAATCGAAGGCTCGGGAGAGGCGATTGATTTAGATGGAGATACTGGTGCCGTCGGTCGTTGGCTCGCCGAAGGTTCGCGGTCGTTAAAGGTGGATATGAAGGGGGTGATGTACAACGCGCGCGTGGTGCCGTGCGCGGGCACCGTCGTCATCGTCTCTGTCGGCTCGGATGTCGCAAAAGTCGAGAGCGTCCATCGCGAATACGTCCAACTTCGCGAGGATCCCAACGCCATGGGTGGTATGGAAAACTTTGGCGTCGGTTCTTTATTCGATGCAGATATTGGCGATGAATCTGGGGACGTAGACGCCGCGCCCGAAGCGTCCAACAAGCGCAAACGCGGCGCTGACTCCACCGCCGCCAAGCCCCGTAAACCCGCCGCAAAGCGCAAGCCCGCGGCGAAAAAGTCCAAAGCAAAACCCCGTGCGCGTAAATGATGTCATTAGCGCGTCGTACCGCGGCGCACTGCGTTGTAATTTGATTCGATTATTCGCGTTTGCCATTCGCTCATGAAAACTTGTCTTTTTGCCCCTCCTCTTCGCAATCTGCACACTTCGACGCCCCGTCGCGTGTCGCGCGCGTAAGATCGCATACACCGCACGCACGCACACACGCGCGCGCGCACGCATCGCTTTTGGTGCGCCCTGACGAGCGTGAACCCCATACGCGCGAGGAATACGGACGATCAGCCATGCCCACCGGCGATGCGCGACGCGTCTTCAAGCTCTGCCTCGACGCCGATGACGCTCGCAAGCAGCGCTACGTGATCGAGACGCGCGTGGCGGGCAGTGGACGTCTCGGTGTGTTTCTCATGGGGCTCAAGAGCCCCGATCGGGTGATGGTGAGCGCGTCTTCGTCTCGCGCGACGTTGTCGAGCGAGGAATTCGTCGTGAGCGATCAACATATTGAGCGAGAACTCGTCGAAGCGCGCGCGATTCGCGTCGTGCGCGTCGAGAAAGGCGAGGCTGTGTACGTCATCGATGATGGTAGCGAACGGTCCGGTGCGGCTGCGGCGGTGGTTGGAGGCGTGAACGCGTCTGCGGCGAGCGCGGCTCCGGCGAAAAACGACGCCGCCATCATCGGGATGTTGAGTGGCATTATGAAGGGTGCGAGTCCGCGAATTAAGCACGTAGATGGACCTGCGTTCGGTGAAGATGCGTCCGGCGCGCGAGCATCGCCGGCGACGAGCGCTGGGCGGACGACGATGCTCACTCCGCGTAGCGCACGAGGCGGTCAGACGGCGGCGGCGGCGGCTTCGAGGACGAGTGGGGGCGCTCAATCGTCCATTGCGGCGGCACCGAGCGGTGAATATAGCTCACCATCCGCATTGTATTCGTCTACATTTTCGAGCGGGATAGACACGACTTCATCGCAAGGAGGTGTAGATGACTACATCGAAAGCATGATGAGTGACTTTGCAGGGCTCTTGACGGAGAACGGCTTGCAAAATCGTAACCCTGGCTCGACTTCGGGGTTGCCTCCCGGATTTACAGGTGCAGGGTCGATGGCGACGGAATCTCGCCTTGGGTCGGCGTACGCGCAGCGCAGCGCTTTCGGGGCTTTAGCACAACTAGAACAAGCACCGCCGTTGGTGGGTGGCCATCGCGAGTTGAGCCCTTTCTTTGCATCGTCGGACGCAGCGTCTGATGCGCTCGGAGGCGCGTTAGAATCTGGTGTGGATGTCGCACCGATCGAAGACACGTCGCTTTTGCGCGCGGGCATGGATGAAGTGGACATGACGGACCTTGCGAGTGAGGATTTGGGATTTGGAGCCACTCCCGGAGAGTTGAAGGACTTGTTAAATCGCACGGCGTTGATCGACTCCATCGAAAGTGATTTGATAGATTACGATGAAACCTCAATACTCAGTGCAATTGGAACGTCTCGAGAGCGTCGCCGTGAGAAGCGTCACAACAACCGCGTGGCTGCTGGCACGGATAAACCCGCTGAATATTACGAAGCGGGTGCGATTGCTAGTCGAGCGGCGGCGGCAACGGAGAAGAGTCATGAGATTTGCGATGATTTCAATCTTCGCGGCAACAGCTTCGAGTGTGATGGGCATTGCGGGCGCGTTCATGCGTGTAAGGTGTGCGAATCACCGCAGCACCCATTCGGGAGATGCCCACAGCTCGCGGCGAACATCAACAAGCGCGTGGCGTCCACGGTGGATAATGTCTGCGTAGACTACTATTTGAATTCCGTAGACGACACCGGTGGAGCGCTTCGAACTGGATGGGATCAAGACAACCACACGTGGAATTTGTGCCCTCGGGGTAAGTCATGTACGCTTCCTCACGTGTGCGGTTCGTGTGGTAAAGAGGGCACTAACGCGCACTTGGCGTCGTGTCGCCTCTCCGCCGTCTTTTCGCAACCCAAAATCGACATTTGCCGAAAGTACTATTTGCATTCGCTCGGCGATTACTTCAAAATGGAAGGTGACGGTGCGCAAAAATTCAAACTCGGTAACACCGGTGGGTGGAACTTGTGCTCAAAAGGCGATCGATGCCACTCTCGACACATTTGCGGGCACTGCGGTTCTGAAGGCCGCGGCAAGCACACACCAGAGTGCAAACTGTACCCACTATGCGGCGTCGCGCATCCCGCGGATAAACAACCTTGCTTTCTGTATTACATGAAGTCTCTGATTGGCATCCGCGAATTCGAGAAAGGTTTACTTAGCGGTAGCGCCAAGAGCTTTTGCTCGCAAAAGAAGGGAGAATGCACCGGGCATCACGTGTGCGGTTCGTGCGGGAATGACGGCGTGTCACCGTACAATTCGAACGGTCATGCGTCGACGTGTCGCATGCGCACCATCGCAAATGAGGTTGACCCGACGTTGGACCCACGAACGAAACAATTGCTTAAAGATTATGAAGAAGAGCTTCAACGCTTGCGCGACGAAAAGAACGCGTTGAAGGAGGCGAAAAACCAGTCGACGAGCACCGAGGAGCTCGAGCGCGCCGCGTCCGCTGAAGAAGCGGCGCCGCGTGTAAAGTTTTCGCCATCCGAAATGCGAGATATTAAAAACATTCTGGTTAATACCGGGCTTTTGATTACTCCAGCTGCAATTGCGACGAATGAAGACGCGCCTGTACAAGGATCGAGCGCCGACAAAAACGCGCGCGAACCATTCAAGTACTCGAAAGCTGAATTAATGGAACTCATGCGTCAAATGAAAGAGGGCGGCGCGTTCGAAACTCCCGCTGGTGTGTCCAAGAGCGACGACAAAGAAGAAAAACAAGCTTCGAACGAATTGGATCCCGATGAAATCGTCAAAGTTGACTCCAAGACTGCTCGCGTGCTCAAATCGGAAATCGTCGCGTGCTTACGGGGTATCGAAGACGACGTCGAGCTCACGCTTGAAGATGCCATCGCCAGCGCGAACAAATCAATCAAGCGTTCGGAGAATCCGAGCGAGCGCCTCAGGGACATTCGCGAAAAGCTTCGACCGTTATCAAATAAATAACGTCCCGTTGAAAGTTGAAAGTTAGCGGTAACGCATAAGTTGTAGTCACGCGCGTGATTCGCTTTTGAATCTGACACCCCTACGCATTAGCCGTGTGAAATCCCACGCCTCACAGCGTCACGACTCGCGAGTCCCTTCCACACGTCGTGCGTCATTCGGACGCCTTTTTGTGTTGACACGAATCAGCGCGCTCGCACGCTTCACTTCCGACTTTGCGTCGTTTCTGTCCGCACTTCTCGCCGCGCGTCGCGGCACGCGTCGCACGAACGAAATGTCACCGCGAACGATGTGCGCCTCTGCGCGCGCGGCGCCGCTCGAGATGCGACGACAGCGACGTCATTCGCGCGAACCGTCACGTTTGGTGTTGACAGTCATCATCGCCGTGACGTGCGCCTCCTCGCTCTGCAGCGTCGCGCGCGGCGGCGGCGGTGGCGGAGCTTTCAAATCCATCGTTGTGGAATACCATGTACGGCGGCGAGGCAAACGCTCAGATGGCCGCCGCTGTCATGAAGGCGGCGGCGAGTGGGCTGAAGGATAAGTGCCCTGCCGTCGCCAAGGGTGGAGATTCGCCTGCGTTCACGTTTGGGGTGATTCTTGAAGGCGAAGTCGCGGCGGGCGCCGCGCGAGGCGCCGGTTTGGAGGTGGGTCTCGGCATGGACCAAGTGATCAAAATGTTGAGTAATACCGTTGGATATCGCGCGACGTCAGATGTCGCGCGTGTTGTTTTTTTAACTTTTTTGTGTTGGGCTGACGAAGAAATGCCAAAACTATTCTAATGAGTTGTGTGTTGTTCTGTGTTGGTATTTTCGCGGGCGATGAAGCGATGAAACATGTTCTTTCGTTGCATTTCTCGAGATATTACACCGGTACGCGTTGATAAAATAGGCCCCGTTGAAACCTAGCTGTACTACATACAGTATCCGGACATCCAAATACCCGAAAACAAGAAGGTGTTTCTTTACAATACTTGTACAATTGAACAAGACTAGGAAGACGTCGTCGAGAAGGCTTGTTTTATTAGCGTTTTCTGCTTCTCCGTCAGGTGCTTTGGAAATGTGACTTTCTGAATCTTGACGATGACATCGCCGCGAGCGCCTGTACGAGAATTGATCATGCCCTTGTTTCGAACGACGCGACTCGAACCAGCTTCTGTGCAGTCGTCGAATGCAACTTCCAGCTCGACGCCATCGATGCCAGGAATTTTCGCTTTAAAACCGACGAGGGCGCTTCGGAGGCTAATCGAAGGCACTTCGAAAATCAAATTGTCCTTTTCACGCTTGAACCATCGGTGTTTCGCTTCTTTAATGACCACGACGAGCTCGGCTGCGCTCTCTGGCCCTTGACCGGCCACTTCGTGCCCAAGTTTCTGATACGTCAGCCTCGTGCCATCCTTCCAGCCTCGAACGACGTCCACGGTGATGGTTTCATCCTTTTCCATCATCCCATTCGGCCCGTTCACTTGTCGCTTAATCGTGAACCGCTTTTGCGTGCCCGTGTACAGTTCTTCTAGCGTGCACTCGAGATTCACCACGCACTCGCCTCTCGATCGCTTACGAGCGGCGTGTCCCCAATCCATGTCCTCCGAGCCTCCGCCTCCCGCGCCGCCAAACGCCGCGCCGCGCGCGCCGCCGCCGCCACCCATATCGCCAAAAATCCCACTCATGCCACCACCCATGCCACCGAAAAACGACTTAAACATGCGCTCGGCGTCTTCATTTGAAAATTCATGCGTCGTAAACCCACCACCGGCGCCAGGAAACCCACCGGCGCCGGCGCTCGCGAATCCCGGTCCCGGTCCCGCACCAGGAAACCCACCACCACCGCCGGCGCTCGCGCGCGCCTCGGGCGGCACAAATCCCTGCTTCAACCCGTCTTCACCGTATCTATCGTACACCGCGCGCTTATTCGCATCTGACAAACAATCATACGCCTCGGCGACGCGCTTAAAATCCTCCTGGTTGCCGCCTTTGCGGTCGGGATGCGTCTTCATCGCCATCTTCTTGTACGCCTTTTTCAACGCGTCGTCGTCGCAATCGCGCGCCACGCCGAGTCGCGCATAGAAATCTTTCGGTACCGTCATCGCGCGCGCGCGGGCGTGTCGCGTCGTCGTTGCGTCGCGTAGTGCGGGAGCGGCGGCGTGCCATGCAATCACGTTCGCGGCACTCGAGGGTGCCTTCTTCGCGTTTCTAGAAGGTTCATTTGAGTATTACAGGGCGGTTATGAGGGCCTTTAAGCGCGATACGACGACGCTAATCATCCGTGGCGTGCTCGAGGGCGGTTTTACCATCGACGAGTTGGACTTGCAAGAAGCGCTCGCCGTCGAGTTCGATCCAGACGGAGTTTGCGAGCCTGTCGCGTCGGGCGCGCGGGATGCCGCGTTCGAGACTGAGCATGATTCGCGCGCGCTCGAGTTGCCATTTCGCGACGGCGTTTTCGCTGACTTTGGCGTAGGTGTCACCCATCATGGCGACGAGGAGGTTGAGGAGGACGATGGCGCCGAGAATGGTGAATGAGGCGAGGAGGATGATCATGAGCACTTTTCCTCGAGGGGCGTTTTCGACGACGTCGCCTTCGAAACCTCCGCCGGTGAGCCATTCAAAGCACGTTAAGAGTTGATCGCCAAACATCGCCACCGAACGGTTTGATACTGGTTGGAGTACAACGAAGATTGCTGTGGAAAATGCGACGACGAACAAGCCAAGAATCAATCCAAATGGCGACACGTCGTCGATGATGATTTCGTACACCATGATGACAAAGTGCCCGGTACTCTTAAAGCCCATGAAAAGCCAAATAAAGTAAAACCATGCGCTTAAGAAAGCAAACGCCAAGAAAGAATCCGCCGCGAGCTCGTGTTCGATAAATGTACGAGACGCGACGGATGCGAGATAGGTACAACAAAATATGACGCTCACGACGCTTTGACCGCTCGCGTCGGCGCGATGGCGATACTCGTACATCAATTGCGCGATAACGACGGTTAGAATCCCCGTCTTTGCGGTGTGTGAAACCGTAGAGGATAATCCAAACTGTTCCACCGAGTCGGCGAGCGATGTCACGTGCACTGCCGTCATGGTGATCAAAAACAATAAAATTTGCACAATGCGCGTGTAAAACAACTTTCCAATATACACATCCCACTTGCGTTGAAGCAACTCTTGAATCAACGGCAAGCACAGTAAATTCATATGACCACGCTCAACGATATGCTCGAGAGCGCTGCGCCCTTCGCGCTGCTTGGTATCGATATCTAACAAGGGCATGCGTTGGCACATCACTGGGCCGTAACTCCACTCGGTGACGCACAAGCGTCCAAGTTGAAAGTTAAACATATCTTCGTAGCCGCTTCTCGCGGCAAATAACATAGGACTCAACCCATCAGCGTTGACGATGTCTTCTAAAGAAATCTCATCGTTCGCGTCTTCCTTCTTGACTGCGCGTTTTTGCCATCGCTCGCAGACCAATACAAACATCTCTGGTTGGTTGTGAATCACCGCCAAGTGTAAACATGTGTTGCCGTGCAAATCGCGTGCCGTCGCATCGGCGCCGCATTCAAGTAAAATCTCCACTAAATCACCCTGACCCGTGCTCACCGCAAAACTCAACGCGTACTCGCCGTAATAACATGGCTGACCTCGCGTAAAAAAACGACCCGTCGCTCGAGCCGCGAGCAACCCGGGTGTGTCCGGCGTCGCCTTCAACAACAATTCCACCAGAGCTCTATTCTTGTTCACGATAGCAATGTGCAAACAACTCTCGCCAAAATATTCGTCCCCGACGTAGACGTCGTTCACGATATCGGGCCATCGCTCTCCAATCATTTTCGCGCTTCGTAATTGCGCCGAATCGCCGATATTCAACCCGCCTCCGTAAAGCAACATCAAATGCAGCGGCGTCTCTCCCACGGGTCCGCGCTCGCGCAAGCACTTCCCATCACTCTCAATCGTCAACGCGCGCACCGCGCTCTCATCACCTCGCTTCAAAGCGCTCCAAATCCCACCCGCGGTGTTCGCGTGCGTCGTTTGCAATTCAACGTCCCGGTTCCCCGCGCCTATGCGTTGCAACGCCTCTTCTGCGCGCTCTAACGCACGCAACAGCGCGGACGCAGCCACAGCGGCGACAATCGCCGACATGACTTCGATGACGCACGTTGAGTTGGCGAGCACGAGGGCTTTTATGGTTTTCAACGCGCGCGTTGCGTCGAGGTTGGTTGTCCCCAACCACGGTTTTGCCGCCGCCGTTTTGGACGCCTTCGCCACCTTACCCACGACTTTGCGCGCGAGTATAGACTTGAACGCGAACGATCCCGAGGCGTAGGCGTGCTCGAGGCGCGCGAGCGCGCGAGCGGCGCAGATGAGCGCGCATAATGCGCTCAAAAAGTACAATACAAAGATTCTGCGCACGCGAGCTCGAGCAGCTTTACGCGCGAGACGCCTCGCGTCGCGCACGTTCGCCGCGTTGATGGCGTCGTGCGATTGCGCCAACGCGTCCGGGGCGTCGGCGAGCATGGTTCGAACGACGACGCGGGGCGTTGTGACGTCAAGCGCGGAATGGGACGCCGCGGCGTCGGTTGAAACGCGCGCGAGAGACCGAGAGCGGTGTTTTGTACAATGTCGCTCGCTATATATACATCAACTAGAGCAGGATGCGATACTTTTCTTCTCTCGGGACGTCGCAGATGGACACCACGCCTGAGGCGTTGATTGAGGCGTACGTCCACGGATCGACGGCGCTCCAGGCGCACGAGTGCGCCGAAATCGAGCGTTCGTTTGATCTTTTGGTCACCAGACGCACCGCCGAGCGTGACGCGCTCGATCGGTCGCGTAGGTGTGTTGATTTTGTGTCGTCGCTCCATAATCGAACGCCGCCGTCTGAGCTAGCGGTTAAGAAAAGGGCATCGTAGACAGGATTGTACGCGCACCGCCAAATCCAGTGGTCGTGTCCCGGAATAATTTTCATCGCCTGCGCGTGCGCGCGCGTGTCCCAAATTTTCACCAACCCATCGTCACCGCACGTCATGATTTCATGCGCGACGTTTGGATTATATTTCACGTCGCGCGTCTGCGGCGCGTGAGCCTTTACAATGGTTTGCGCCCGCTCGCCCGAACGAACGTCAAACACCGCGACGTCGGCGTCAATCCCGCACGCAAACACTTCCGAATCATTCGGGTCCCAGCTCCCACTCGCAACACCATCCTGTATGGTATTCATCCCACCAATCGTCATTGACCGCGAACTATCGCGACGAGTTACCATCGACGTCGTCGCGCGATAGCCCGTCTCCGTCCGCGTCCACGCCCGCGCTTTAAACTCATCCACCGTCATCAGCGTCCCTCGACTCGCATGAAATCGCGCACATTTCACCGTCTCAAACGCTTTCGCGTCGTTGTCATCCGCGCCACTCGCACCGTGGCTGTCGTCTCGCACGCGTAAGACATCAAACGTTCCGGTTCCGGTTCCGCTCGCCTCCTCGCTCGCCGCGCGCGCGACTCCACACCCACGCCGTCGCGTCGTTTCGCACCCCACGTCCTCGTACGCAATCGCGAACAGCGCGTCGCCGTGACCGCCATCGATGCCGTCGATGTCGAACGCCGCCGCGGCGTCAGGGAGCGTGAAAAGTGTGTGAGCTCGCGCGCGTTTGGTGTCTGGAATGTAATCGATCGCCACGACAACGTTTGCGCGCGTTAACGCGTTCGTGACGGCGACGAAACGCGAGCGCGCGTCGGCGTCGAGCGCGCACGGATGCGCGATGAGCGCGCGCGCTGGGGCGTCGAGAGCGACGTCCACCGATGCGGACATTGCACGAAGAGGGACGCGCGCCGGTGAGTGTGGGACAGTTGGCTCGAGTCGAGCGTCTTTGTTTAGCACGGAAGATGCGTTTATCAAAACGTTTCTATATCGTTTCTATCGCTTATCGCTACGTTAAGTCTTGGTACTGCTTAAGCTACGTGTGTTGTGTGAAAAACGCGCGCGTTTTGGTGTCTGCTCGACGCCGACGTTGACATCGGATCTTTTAGTCGAAATCGAGCAAGTCACTAATCATGCCGAGGTGTGGGAATTCTTCTTGAATGCCTGGTGACCAAGTAGACGGATGACCCATACCCGGAGGTGGTTTCATCGACGGCGGCGTGCCGAGCGGGTTATTGCCCATCATCGGCGGCACGGGCGGTTGGCCGTACGCGCCATTCATACCCGGAGGCGCCGAAGGCGGCTCGGGAGGTCTAGCGCCCGCAGCCATGGCGGCAAAGGATGGCGGCAAGCCACCCGTACTGTGACCAGGCGATGCTGGACTGGTGTCAGGCACGCGCGTGGAGCCAGGCGGCGGGGGGCCACGAGGCGGTGGCGGAGGACCGGGAGCGTCGCTGGTCGGCGGCGGAGGACCAGGCGGCAACGGAGGCTGCGACTTGGCGCTCGCGAGCATCGGCTGCAAGTTGGACGACGACGTGGAGTGACCGTTCGATAGCAAGCTCGATGTAGAGCCCATGTGTACCAAGTTTGTCGTGTCACCTAACATCGCCGATGCCGCTTGCTGCGCGGTGCGCGCAACGTCGAGCGTATCCATCGACGACGGCGCCATGGATGAGAAATCGCCAACCGACGACGACCCACCGCCGCCACTCACGCCACCACTATTAATCTCGTTCCTGAGGTTCAAGATGATGTCCTTCGCCTTGTCTAAGTCCTTCGTGAGCTGCACGCATTCGCTCGTCTTCTCGTCGAGTTGAAGCTCGAGTTGAGCGATGCGAGAACGCAGCGCGCTGACTTCGTTGGAAATCGGCGCCGGGATAACCTTGGACGGGGACGACACTTGTGCGGTAACAGCAGACTTGGTGCGCGTAGGCGTCGCCGGTGATTCGGACTTGGGCGACGGAATAGCCTTGGCAGCGGCTTCAGCGCGCTCCTTGGCTTCGGCATCCTCCTTGACTTTGCGCGCGGCGTCCTCCTTGGCTTTTTCTTCAGCTTCTCGCTTGGCCTTCTCCGCGGCTTTAGCCGCAGCCTTGGCTTCGCGCGCGGCGCGCGCTTCGGCTTCAATCTTAGCCTTAGCCGCAGCTTCCGCTTCTTCACGCGCCCGTTCCTCGGCTAAAGCCGCCGCCTTGGCGGCAGCCTTGGCTGCGCGCTCCGCCTCCTTGACGGCTTCGAGTTGCTCTCGCTGACGCGCCTCCTCCGCCTCCTTTTCAGCCTTTTCAGCATCCTCGAGCGCCTTCTTCTGTCTCTGGCGTTCTTTTTGCTTTTGCTTCTTGCTCTTCTTTGCACCCTCAAGCTGCTGCGCAAGGCGTTCGGCTTCTTCTTCCTCTGCAATGAGCGCCTCTTGGCGCATCAACGCCTCAGCTTCGCGAAACGCAATCTCCACGCGGTTGACAAAGACGTGCGAAAGCACAAACATTTCAATCGTGCGTCGCCCGAGCTCGGCTAATCGCCTCTCATCGCGCTCAACCGCATCGGTGGCTGATAAATCATCACCAGCCGATCGCTTGTCTTCCTCGTCAGCGTCAAATGCAGTTCCGTCGGCGGCGCGTTCGAGCGCCGACACAAAGTCACCCGTCAACACGCACTTGTTTTGCACCACGCTCAGCGCCACCGAACACTTGGACGTGCTGAGTGAATTGATGGCTGTCTTTTCCAAATCGTCCTCTGCGATATCGAGCGCACGGCATCCACAATACAGGGCATCCATGACAAGCGTCGACGTCACCTCCTTCTCGTTAAAGAAGCGCTTGACGATGCCCTTCAAGAGCACGTCGGCTTTCTCCATCGTGAGCTGCGCCTTCTCCTTGCCCTCGCGTGAGTTCCAAAACTGACGCAAGTTGGCCCACTGTTCGCCATTCGATCGCATAACGCTGAGTTTTTCGCGCTTTTCATCTAAGAATCGTCGACAGATTCCCTGTTGGAGTGTACACAAAAGAAACAACGGTTAGACTTCAACTCGCGCTCGACGTTTGTTCCTCGCGCGCAAAAACGCGCGTCGTCGTTCAGATTCTATGGGTGTATAGATGTTCATCAGAATATATTGCTCAGAACGAGAAATGCTTGATATAGGTTTTCATCAGCACGACGACGTTGGTCTCGCATCGCAACGCTTATATCGCATACGCACCTCGACGTTGGTCAGATACACTCGCACGAGCTCGCGTCTGTACTGCGGGTCCAAGCACCGAAACGGGCGCGAAATTTTTTCGTGAATCACTTGCACCTGCGCCTTGATGACGAGCGTATCGGCCACGGTGAACCCATCGAGCACTTTGGTGAGTTCCATAAACTTTTTCCAACCCCAATCGTGTTCCTTCTTGCAAAACCTGTGCAACGTGTCGCTGTACTTGGACTTTTTGGGATCCTTGTTGACGACGGCGATGGTGAATTGCGCAAAGTGGCTCCAACCTGCGAGACGGACGTCAGTACGCGATGATCATCACACGACGCAATCACGACACGACGCATGCGACGGCGTCGCGTTCGACACAAACACACGCGCATACACGTACCAGGGAGTAACTTGTCGTAATCGGCGACGCACAAAAACAACGACAAGTGATTGCTCACGTCGCACCCTTGGGGATACACCAATATGTACCTACGCGTCGGGACGGAGCGCGAAGACGACTTGAGCGTCAGTACGTCGACACAGCACACGTGTGTAATCAAACAACAACGACAACGACAACGACAACGATATAGTCGGCCATCCTTCCACGACACGACACGCGACGCGAAACCGGCGGACGCACCACTTGTACCCTCCGACTTCAAACACATTCGACCGAAGCTCGCGCTTGGCAATCGTCGAAAAGTTTTCAATCTTCCACGTAAACTTCCCATACATGCTCATCGGTTGTGGACCTACGCATGTGATGACACCGCGAGCTCTTACCGTCAGTACACGATCGTCACGCGACGCATTCGTACGCGCGCGCGCGCTCGACGCCGATCCTCGAGCCACTAGGTCCAGTTACACGCGACGTAATCAACGCAATTCACGCCTCACGCGACGCCGCGACGCGCGATCACGCA
>JACLAB010006311.1_pt1 | contig 23602 bp, 13 predicted proteins | sample 8027921 | NCBI WGS metagenome assembly JACLAB01 (sample SAMN15725117, study PRJNA655200) | protist metagenome | isolation source: fluorescence activated cell sorting (FACS) single amplified genomes of... | place: USA: West Boothbay Harbor, Gulf of Maine | collected 2000-07-19
TGATCTTCATAAAGATTTAGCTACAGTAGGTCTTACAGATAATCCGTCAGGTGTGCAGAGTTTAACTTATACAGCTACTGAGGATAGAGATGTTTACTTTACTTCTTTCAGCAATGGATCAAATGGTACTTCACAACTCATTAGTAAGTTTGACATTTACACAAAAGAAGAAGTATTGGCTTCTCTTAAAAGTTATAACGATTTAATGATTTCTAGTAAAGAAATCTTACCTAAAATAGAATTTACAGCTGTTGGAAATAAGTTAACAGAATTAAGTTATCAACCTCGTTCAACATCAGGTATGGAAGATGTAGCATTAGTATATAATAATACAAACATGTCTGCAGAATTCGGTGATAATTTAGTTAATATGATACTAGAAGATGGTGTGTTAACATCTACAGATTCTATTTCTTCAGCAACTTCTAAACAGATTGTACAAGAAGGTGTTAATATAAACGTAGGTTCTCAAGTAGATACAGTAAACAGTAATGAACTTATAGAAGATAACACAGAACTATTAGTGGAAACTTCAGATGGAATATTTCATAGGTTAAATTCTGGTATTGTAAATGTTAAAGAAGCTGCTAAAAGTGTAGTTATGACTAGTTACACAGCACCTGCAGGTTATATAGTTGAAGCTTCAGGGTTCTTCGATAATCATTACCCATGGGGAGCATTTTCAACTGATGCTACAATAGCATCTGGTGATTGGATGCTTAATGATCGTGCTGGTAACTGGATATCTTTTGAATTTCCTGAAGCTAAGATTATTAATAATCTTAGATTTAACGCATACAACACCTCAGGTGCTGGTGGTAATCAATGTAACGGTTTTGATATTTATGGTTGGAATGGTGTGGACTATGAGTTAATAGCTAGTCCTTCAACAACAGCTGACTGGGTAAATGAAGAAATTCGTTCAATAGACTTTGAGAATTTAACAAGTTATACTAAATATAAAATACATTTTAAATTAGTTAATGATGATTATTTAGTATCAACTTTTATGGAATTAAATGGAGATGTTTTATATTCAACTGATTCATCTCTAGTAACAAATGGTGAAGCACCAACAGCAGTTTATATAGCTAATACTTATGAAGCAGATTTCAAATTCTTAAGAAACATTGAAGCAAGTTATCTGTTATCTAATATTAGTAGTAGTGAAGATGCTGATGTGTTGAAAACTATTTTTCCTTTAGAAGTTGGTGAAGTGTTAACAATCGTTAAAGACGATAACAGTTTTCACGATATGACATTAGGAATGGTTTCTTTATATCCGCTATTAACTAGTGACACAACACCAACAGGTTATACAGCATCAACTGTAGGTGGTATAGACTCTGGAAACGAAGCATTTCATATGTTTGATGGTGATCCATTAACTTATACTAAGTGTTTATGGGTTACAGGTGGAGACATTGCAGAATTTATTCTAATGACAACAGAAGCTAAGAAAGCTCTTACTTATAAGATGGTTGGTAAAAATGTAAACATAACCGCAAGTGATACACGTAGAACTTGGAATATAGAAGGATGGGATGGAATAACTTGGGTTGTAATAGATACAGTAGTTGATGAACCAGCTTGGAGTGATGATGAAGAAAGAGAGTTTACAATTGATACTCCAGGTTCATATCTTGGATATAAACTTACATCTCCAGGTAATGGCGAATACCCTTCTATTGTTAAATTAGAGTTTATTGGTGGTGCGATAGTCGAAAACGAATATGATTACGATATCTCAATGACATCAAATACTGACTCAACACCTGAAGGAATTATAGTAACTGAATCCTCATCTTTTAGTGCAAATCATGATGGATATCGTGCATTCTTTAACGATGGTAATCTTTGGGTAGCACCTACTAATGATGGTTGGTTTGCTATAGAATTCCCTACAGCTAGAGTTATAAGAACTTTTGATTTAATTTGTTTTGATAATAGTCATCAAACCTCTAATCCAACAAAGATAGAGTTCTATGGTCACATTGTAGACGATCAATGGGAACTAATTCATGAAGATGCTAGTCCTAACTTTGTTGCAAATACAAGTAAAGAATTCGTTATAAGTAATCCTGGTGAGTATAAAAAATATAAAATCCAACAATATTCTGGTGGTAACAGAACCATCATTAGTAGTTTAGTTTTAAATAAAGGAGAGCTAGAAACAATTAGTATTGTAGATACATCTGCTATCACAACTGGTGAGATACCATCTAGAGTCTTTAAATCTGATGGTGATACTGTTGAGTTTAATAACACTACACCTCTTAATGTTGTTAATACTAAAGGATATATAGCACCAGAAGTTATAGATGTCGATGGTATAGTTCCAGTTATGACAAGCAACACAGCTCCTAGTGGTGAAGTTATTAATGATCCAGTTAACGTACAAGCATTTAGATGTTTTGAAGGTGTTGTAAATGATACTTATTACGCTACTAATGTTTTCCCAAATTATATTGGTTATAAAAACACAGAGTTAGTAAAACTAGGTAAATATTTTATACAACAACATAATTATCTTACTGCAACAAGATCGCCAAAAGATTGGACTTTAGAAGGTTCTGTTATAGGTGATTTTAGTGATGCTGTTACATTACACACAGTAGTGGGAGAGACAGGTTGGGTTGATGGAGAAAGAAGAGATTATTCATTTGATAACGATAGTGAGTACTTAGCTTATAGATTAAAAATCACTGCTAATAACGGAGATGGTTATGTGGCTGTTTACTATCTAGGATTTACATTAGCTGATCTTCCTGAGAAAATTACTAATTTAAAAACATTCGATGATCTAGAATTAACTCCAGTTAGAACAATAGAAACAAAAGTTACAATGAAAAAAGGTAATAAACTGCTAAGTCTTAATGCAGATGTTGTTAACAAAGCACTGTAGAGATAAAACACAATAATATATGAAACCATGAGGCTTTTCTCATGGTTTCATTAATTATAATAATTATAAAGGAAATAAAAATGTTTAAAAAAATAAAAGAAAAATTAAAAGCATTTATAGATAAACTAAAAGTATTAAGAAATAAGGTATGTGCTAAAGTTCCTTATGGAGATAAAGGTTGTCATTATATAGCAGGACTTATCATTGCTATTGTTGCTGCTCCTTTTATTGGTCCTCTTTATGCTTTTCTTTTAGGTGTTTTAATAGGTCTATTAAAAGAATTGTTAGATGAATATATTTATCAAGGTGGTGACTTCTTTGATTTCTTAACAACAGCAGCAGGTTCATTAACTGGAATGGGTATATTTATTATAATAGACTTTTTGTTGACTAAATAAAATAAATCGGAGATAAGATGTTACAATTTAAGCTACCACCATACTTAGGTCTTGGTACACACCATTCGACCACATGGAAGATATCGCCTACAACTACATTTACAAATGAAGCAACTCTATTGTTAAATATAGAAAGATCAACAGAGTTCAGAGATGTATTACATGCTAATGTATCTAGACCAGAAGATACTATCTATTACTTACAAGCAACAAGACATGATGTAGATGGTAATGTCTTATTAGTAGAAGCAGTATTACCTATCTCTAATACATCTGATACTACTGTACAACTTACAGAAAGTTTAGGTGTAGAGAAACCAACATTAAAGATAGTAGATAATTCTTTATCAGCAGCAATACCTTCTATAAAGATAAAAACTTCTTCTATAAGACCTACTGGTAATGGACACAGTTTAACTAGCTGGGTTTTTATGGATGAAAATGAAAGAGTTATATTTAAATCTATTAATGATGAAGTTAACTTAAAAGAGTTTACGTTAACAGAGGAACATGTAGACTTTTCAAAATATAGCAAAATCATAGTTAGAGTTAGCCATGTAAATATAGAAGGTGTTAGCAGTATGTTTACAAGATTTGTTTTTGAAACACTCTCTGATGCTTTACCTATGTTGACTAATTTTAGAAATATAAATCCAGATATGGGATTAGCATTAGTTATAGATCCTTCTTCTTCTATAGGAGAAGATAGCATCACTGGTTTAAGAATATTGTCTTTAGAAGAGGATAAGGTTATTTATACTTTAGATAGTTTCAATAATGAAACTATTATACCACCTCTAGTGTTTGACTATAATAAGAGTTATATATTAGAATTAGATTATCTTAGAGAAGAAGGTAACACTACAGTTATCTATAAATATATTACAACTTTTTCTAAAGATGAAGTATTCAGAAGTGATGTAAATTATGTTTATCAAAATACATTATTACCATCACTACCTTTAATAACTGAAGATCTAGATTTAATTTCTCCAGATGGTAGATTTCTAGATGTTTTAACTAACGACATTATGATTGGTATATCTGATGATTCAAGAATATATTTCTTATCTTTTGGTAATGAAGTAATAGTAGATTCTAATACTGGGCTATATTTACCTTTCCCTGTAGATGGTGTAAATAACGCCTACAGAGTGTTAGTACTCTCCAGTGAGTCTTTTCTACTAGACATAGTAGATAACAACTCAGTTCGTCACCTAGTGGTCTTTAAACATAGCTATAACTTTATTACTTTAAAAACAACGTTTGATATAGTTGTAGGAACTACAACTGGGTTAAGTCCTATCTCTTATGACTATGGAACAGGTCTAGCTTATTTTCTTACAAATGTTGAAGATGTTAAAAGTTTTAAAACACTAAACATTTATACAGGAGAAGTTTTAGAATTAGAATATATACCAGAAGTAGTAGTTGCAAAAGAAATTCTATGTGTATATGCTCCTAAGAAAGTTATGGCTATGAGTGATAACTCTTTATTTAGTTTTGATACAACATTAAAACTTTGGAATAGAGTTAAGACTATACCAGAAGTAATGAAGAATATAAACTATTTCACAATAAGAAGATCTGATAATTCTATATTGTTTATACCAGATAACGATACTAACATTTTCTTATTTGATTATAAGACATCGGATATTATAGATACTGGAATAACTCTAACAGCGTTATCTAGAATTTATAGAACTAGAGATAACAGCATCTTTGTTAAAGTAGAAAATGATATAACTTTATTCAAATATTCTTAATTATAGAATTTAAAAAAGAGTAAATATATATTTATTTTATATTCAATGATTAGTTTTATTTTAATCTAATTTATCGTTAAGGTATTAACACCTGTATCTTAAAGCTGTCTAGTAGATATCTAACAGTTAAAAATAAGTAAAATATCGTGTTTTATAAAACATTAAATCTATAGAATAGATCATCCTATAGTAAAAACAATTTAAAGGAAACAATTATGGCCAACATTAGAAGCGCAAGTCCTACAAATATTTCTGAAGGTACAAATGACCTCTCAGGTGTATTAGTAACGCCTAGTCCAAAACAATACCCACAACACTTGCCGTTAGTATTACTTTACACTGCAAAAGGTGGATATGAAAGAGAAGTAGTTGATGGTGCAGAATTCAATGCAATGTATGGAAGTGAATCTTTAGATCCTAGATCTAAATACTTTAATCACGCTTCAGCTCTAGCTTCATCTATCTTTACAGCAGGTGGGCAAATTATCGTTCAAAGACTAAAAGTAGACTTTATAGATAAAGAACGAAAAGTTCCAGAAAAAAGCTCAAAAAAAGCTGCTATTACAATCTTTGCAACAACAGTCGAAAACCCTACTATGCAAGCATTTACCAGAGATGGTTTAGGAAATGTTATCCCTACTCCTGATGGAGTAACGAATGATACATTTACAGGTCTTGAAGTAAATTACCTTGCTATTCCTCATCAAGATGGAATTGATGATATAGGTACAGAAGGTAATATCATTGCTGATACTGCTGATACATTTATCAAAGATTATGCTAATGGTGGAACAGTTCCAGCAACAGCAACACTTTATCCATTGTTTACTATCCACGCATCTGTTGATGGTGAGTATTACAATAACTTAGGTTTTACAATTAACCCATTGATTGGTGAAGACGAAGATGCTGATGTTACTGAAGGGCTACTTTCTGCTAACTATGAAATTGGAGTAGTTAACAAATCCTCAGGTGTTAAAAAGATTGTTACTGCTATTACAGGTGATAACACTGTACCTTTTGTATTTAAAGAAGATGCAACTCACCCAGTTACAAATGTAGCTCACTCTTTATCAGATCTATTCCCAAGTAGTTATGGTAACTTAACAGATCCAGATATTGAACTTAAAACATTTGATTTTGGAGATGTAGAGATTTATGATGGGTTAACAACATTCTTAACACATATCGAATCATATGAAGCTGATACTATAGTTGATCTTGGTATTGAATCTTTCTTCAATTTTGATTCAAGTATCTCACCAGAAGATAGATCTAACATGATGAACTTTATCTCTTTGTTCAACGCTAGCGGTCTTAAATATGAAGCAATAAGAAGTAGTTCAGAAGATGTAACATCTCCTACACTAACAACTGCTAGTTCAAAAAGAGTTGACTTATCTTCTGATACTCCAGTTTATTTAACAGGTGGCCAAGATGGTGATGTTACTGATCTTCCAAATTTTGAAAATATGGTAACTGCTGAATTAGCAGAATATGCTGATGCAGATTCTAGAGTTATTGATACGGCTACAAACAAAGAATCAATCTTTTACGATAGTGGTTTTAGTTTAGATACAAAATTACTTTTGAATCAACTTACATTCTTTAGAAGAGATATCATTCCAGTAATTGGAACATATGTTTTCAACAAAGAAAACAGAGAACAAAGTATTTCAGAAGCTATTTCTTATGGTAGTCTTATCAAAACAGCATTGTCTTTAGCTCCTGAGTCAAAAGTATATGGTACATCTGCTGCAAGAGGCGTTATTGTTATGGGATCAGGAAAGCTTTCCAACCTTAACTATAAGTATTACTTACCACAAACTATAGAGTTAGCTATAAAAGCTACTAAGTACATGGGTGCAGGTAATCAAAAATGGAAAGGTCGTTATAGATTCTCTAGACAACCAGGATCTGTTGTTGGTAATCTAATTGATATTAGACCTGAGTTTATTCCAAACTCTATCAAAACTAAACTTTGGAAAACAGGTATGATCTGGACTCAAGCAGATGATAGATCTTCTTATTTCTTCCCAGCTACACAAACTGTATACGATGACGATACTTCTATCTTAAATATCTTTACAGTTATGGTTGGTATTACACACATTGTTAAATTGAATGATGCTGCTTGGAGAACATATACTGGAGCAACAGATCTTTCTAACGCAGAGTTAAAAGAAGAAGTAGAAACTTTTATTACAGACAATTTGCTAGATGCGTTTGATAAACAACTCACAGTTATCCCTGAAGTAACCATTACTAAAAGAGATAGTGAAAGAGGATACTCTTGGCATCTTAAGGTTAAAGTTTATGCTAATAACCAAAAAACCGTTATGGTAAGTCACATTGAAGCACATCGCGCTAGCGATCTAGTAGGAGCATAAGTATGAGAATTAAAAACGCAGTAAGACCAGGTTTTCTAGAAGAAGATGCTGTACAATTGGACACAAGATATGGTGGTCAAATGGGATTCATACCTAGATTAGGTACTACTATCCCAGGAGACACTAAGACATATGGTGAGTGGATCAGTAACGCAGCTTACGTTAAGAGAAATCTTATCCCAGTTGTTATTCAGGTACCTAAATTCTTTAAGTTATTTGATGATGCAGCACTTACTAAAGATCTTCAAGAGACATATGTAGATCTTATGGAGTTAGAAGCAGAGACTATTGATGGTCTTCAATCTACTCTTACAGTAGAGACAGCTGATCATCCTGTTGGAGCAGCTGGTGAACAACAACAAGAAACTGTTAAAACAACAAGAGCAAGATCTAATGTGGTCTATGCTTGGAGAGAGAAACTAGGTAAACCTATTAACCGTTTCCTAGATCTACTTATTCGTTATGGTGATATGGACCCAGATACTGGAGCTCCTTTAGTAGTAGCATCATCTTCTAAATTTGGTAAAGGTGATATCTATACTCCAGACTATAAAGCTGGAACTATTATGTTCATCGAACCAGATTTAGCTATGAAGAATGTTGTAGAAGCATTTCTTGTTACTAACTTCTTCCCGCTAACTGCTGGTGAAGTAACAGCTAAAAGAGATCTTGCATCAGCAGGTGAAATGGTACTATACTCTGTAGAGTTTGCATCATTAACTACATCAACAGCAGCGATCAGAGCACGTGCTCAAAAGTTACTTGATGGTATGTCTATCCTCAAAACTAATCCAGACAATGTTCCTAGTTTTGTAGATGGTAAAGATGCTAGCATCGAAGACTACGATGGTGGTTTTAATAGAGAAGCTAACTAAGTTTCTTAAAGATAAAAAAAAACATTATACACTAGATACCATAATAGGTATCTAGTGTAGTATTAAATGTCTGCCATAATATCAGCAAGTTTTTTCTCTCTATTTACAATGTACTCTCTGTGGTCATAAGCAGATACTTTTAACTCTGTCATGATTCTAGGTGCCACTTCACCATCAATGTCTTTCTCTCTTTGCACCGTTACTTTGAGAGTATCTTTTGTATGCATAGGGTAAGTAACAGTTAACTCTTTGGAGTCTTCTTCTTCTTCGAAATACTTAACAGCTTTTTTTGTAGCTAGATCAATAGCTTGTTCACTGTAGTCTTTAGAGAAAGTCATTACCTTCTCTACAGTTTCTTCATCCACAGGACAGTTTTCTATAAACGTGTTATGTTTATAGCTAACATTTTTAATCCCTGTACCTTCAACTATAGTTTCTTCATCTTTCCCAAAGATAAAGCCTTTGTTTTTTTGTTTAGGTTGTGACATAATAATCCTTTTTAATAATGTGTCAATGGTTTTCAATGACTATGTAAATAATATATAATTATATTAATTTAGATATAACAGATGCTAATAATATTTTATATTGATAATTAAGAAAATAAAATTATGAGGAGAAGCTATGGCAGTAGGTAGTTTAAATTTAAAAGATAATATAGAGAATGAAGAATTAAAAATAGAATCTTTTATAGCAGCAACAGAATCTAATGAATATCTAAGTGAGCTACCAGGTATTAAAGATTTGGTATTAAAGTTAAAAGGTCTTTATGAAAACTTTGCTAGTTTCATACCTAAGATAATGTCTATGTTAGATGCTATTGCAAAATTCTTAAATCTAAATGGTATACTAGATTCACTTGGTATTAGTAAGTTACTAGATTTTATATTTGGTTTAGTAGGAGATTCTTTTCTAGGATTAGGCGGTACTCTAGTTGGAAGAGAAGCATTAAGAGCTTTATTCATGGATAAGTGTTTAAATTTTAATAGTAATGTTACAGACATTACTGGATTTAGTTTTAACAGTTTATTACATTTTTCATTAATGGCTATTCTAATAGGAATGCTTTGTGCTGATATTCCTAATGCTCATTCATCGCTACATACAGTTTTTGTAAATAACGATGAGTATGTAACAACTAAAAATGAAAGAGATAGTTATATATCTGAAAGAGATAATATCTATGGATTAGATAGTATAGATGATGCTGTTAGAATACCCGCAGAAACTAGATATGCTAATCTAACGGTTAAGATAACTGAAAAAGATGACCAGTATAATTCTCAAATGAGTGATGTAGATAAATTATTTGCTAAGACATTTACAACATCAATGTTAAAAGATAAAGGTAGTAAATCTACAGAAGTATTAAAAGATATGTCTACTTTAGATAATTCTTTTAGTATGGCTAGAACAACAGATGGTAACATAGGTAATACAGCTTTAAGTTATCTAGATAAAGATCAACAGCAACATAAAGATAAAGTAGCTGTTTATGACGATGTTAACACTATAATGTTGAAACTATCTCCTAAATATAAAACTTTAAATGGAGAAGAAAACTTAGCTAGAACTAGAAACCATCCTTTCTTAGAAAAGATAAGTGCTAGTAAATCAGTTAGTGAACCAATCATAGTAGCTTCGGGTAATGATTATACTAATAGATCAATACCAGATGAAATATGGAATTTAATATAAAAAAAATAGCTTAGAGTCTTTATAGACTCTAAGTTACTATAACACCTCATAATCATCATATGGTATTAGATTATCTTAATAATATATGAGTATAAATAGTTGGATATTAAAACGTGTTAAATAGACCGTAGAGATAGCTTAATAGCTATCTCTACGTCTTTATTGTCTTTTTATTTAAAATGTCTTTAAGACACCATTACGTTCGTTTAAACGGGTATTATTGTTTAGTAATAGAAGCAGCGGAGATATCTGGTAATACAATACTATGTAAATCACCTACAAAACTGTTTCCTATTCTTAATCCAATAGCTTCAGGAGAGAAAGTAGTATTCAACCCAGACTTAGCTCTAGTTAAAGCAAGTAAAGCTCTAGGCATTAAAAAAGAATTTGTTCTAATATCTCTACCAGCTATAGTTCCTAAGTATTTATTTAAAGCAGAATTCATATCTATAGAAAGATTATATGCACCAAATACAGAACTATTCACAGGAGCTGTTATTAATTCTGAAAAATCCGTTATAGTAAATGATAACTCTAAAGCTAAAGGTCTACCATCTTTAGTATAACCTAAGTTACCAGTAGCTTTGTTTATAGAGAGAGAAGTAATCATTCCAAAATCTATATTCATAACTCCTCTAACAAAAGCTTTACATAAGAATGGAGAAGTATATGTTGCTTTACCAGCTGATAGAGGTAATGTACCTGCTAGTATCATAGCTAGAGGAATATCTATATCTATAATTTGAGAAATAGGATTACCATAAGGACCACCTATACGCATCTTAAAAGTATGTGATGCTAGAGACATAGAACTATCAGCCCACATCTTAGGAAAATTAATATAAGCTCCACCTAATAAACCAGAGATAACACTAGACAATCCAAACGTTGCTCCATCTAATGTACCTGCAATAACATCAGCAGCACCTTTTTTAATATCATCAATAACACCACCCATGATATTACCACCAGATAAAGAGAATCTTATATCTCTAGATTTACCACCAACACTATTCATTTTATCTTTTATAGGTATATCTTTAGAACTGTTAGTAAATGTATCAGAACTACTACCAACGTACTCTATGTTAAATATAGCATGCTGAGCACCATGTTGTACAGTTGCTAAATACGCTTCTCCTACGTTTTGTTTATTAACTAGTTTTTCACTAGCTAGTGCTTTATAACCTTCAGTAGAACTTTCTTTAGTATACTCTTCAACATCACCAACAGATTCTGCTTGAGGTAAGCTTTGATTTTCTACCTGCTGTTCTCTATAAGCAGCTTTACTTAATACTGTTTTTAGATATTCATGATATTCACTATCTTTTTCATCTACTAAAGAACCAGTTAGTTTATCTATCTTATTCTTAACTTGAACAGCTGATAAGTTAACACCAGCTCTTAGTGTTGTTTCTATCTCTAATTGAGAATTTATTCTTCTTTGTGTTCTTGTTGCTATAGCAAAAACATTTATAACATTATCTTTAGAAAAAACATCAGGCATTAGATTATTAAATTCTTCTAGACTATCAGTATCGTATTTAAAAGTCATACCTACTCTATCATCACTACCAGTTTTCTTACCTTCAAATACAGGAGAAACGATACCTCTTTCAGTAGCTAAGAAAGTAGTGATAGTTTGAACAGTAGACCAGTACATAAATTGTGTAGGTTTTAAAGTATAATACCTACTATCCATTATAGCACCCTGTATTTGAAATACTTTATTTATAATAAATGCTAAAGCTGCTAAACCAGGGTATAACATAAAGCTTCCTACTGTTCCTACTATATTACCTATATCATATCCCCAAGGATATCTACCTTCACTAGCTATTACACTTTCTTTATAATCAATAGCTCTTGAGAAGAAAGAGAACATAGAAGTAAATGATGGTACTCCAAACTCTAAAAATAAAGTAGTAGTAGCCATGTTATCATCATAAGCTTCGGAATAATATCTACCCATACCCATTTTGTGATTAGCACCACGTGTACTCACGTCTACATTTTCTGCCATTCTACCTTTTGTTGGTATATCAGCATATCTAGTCATAGCATATGGCATATTGATAGGTAATGAATTACCTATTCCAGTATTTGTAAATTTACTATCAGCTGTGGAGTTGAGTAAAGAAATCTTATGATCATCTTCTAACTGTAGAAGATTTACCATAAAACTAGACTCTACCCAATCACTATCTATAACAGTTACATTATCGGTAAAAATCAAATCTTCTTCTGTTGGATCATATACCAATTCACCGTCTTTAATGTTTTCATTGTTTAATGGCATCATAAACCTCTTAATTTTATTTAAATATTTTTATATCAAGAAAAACGCTTTGGGAATAAAAAATAGCATAGCATCTGCAAAAAGCAGATGCTATAGTCTACATTTCTACCAATTGTTATAAAGACAAGATTTACCTTCATCTTTACAAGAGTCGACTACTTTTATTACATCGTGGAATAAAGCTTTCTCACTCTCTAAACTCACACCCTGTTCTAAACTATTTAAATCGTTAGATAAACCAGCTAGTTCACTTTCAGTAAACTCTATCATATCTTCAGATTCTAAACTAGCCCAAGTCATCTTATCAGCAACAGGTATACCAGGCATAATGACAAAATCCCAAGTAACTATATATTTTAAAGTTTTTACTTTAGTAGCACCTACCATTCTATCAGCTGTTAAAGAACGAATAGATAGAGCAGTATTAGAATCAGGATTTTCAAGACTAGATTTTAAAGCCTCACCATGCATACCTTCTGGACGTATTAACCCTGTGATTAAAACGATAGGAGCATTAGATCCAGGATCCACTCTTTCAGTTATGTTCACATTGATCTCTTTAATGTGTCCACAAACTAATGTTTCTTCGATTGTACATATTCTTCTAATGAAATCTTTTTTACTCATACCAGGAAGTACTTTAGGATGTCCATTCTCAGAACGTAATGCTCCATTTTGTAATCTCATCATTAATGAAGCACTACTTTTAAAAAGTTCTGCTACCTCATTATTATATTCATAAAAGTCACCACTGGAGTTATGAATATTTATAGCACCCAGTGTTACTTTGTAATAACCATCTGCATCTGGTTTAATTACTTTTTTATCAAGTTTCATATTTGTCATCGATGAAACAAATGTTAATACACTCATATTACTTTCCTTATTTATGTTGTTAAAACGCTATTTATATCGCTTTCTTTTGTTTCTGGGTCTACTAGAACAGAGACCATACCCTCTTTAAGATAAGAACCCGTTAGTCTAGATATAGAGTTATTGTATCCTTCTGTTAAATTAGAAAGAGAAATATATGTTTGTATATCTTTCTTTAATTCATCTTTAGATTTTAAAACCTGTCTTAAATATTTACTTCTATCACTTTTAGATCTTGTTATAATAGAAATCAATATCTCTATACCTTTAGGATTATCAGCTATGGATGAATTAGCATATTTTCTAACACTTAAAAAGAAACTTAAAAGATCTTCATAGTTTAGATAAAATGGTATATTACCACTGATAAAGAAATCATCAAAGATGTTGAAAACAAAGTCATCATTCATTACCAAATTTACATTGGAGAGAATAATGCTATCTTTTTTAAATTCTAATTTAATATATTCTTTATCGTCTATAGTTATACTACTGATACTGTTTGGTTCCATGGTTAGGAAGTTAGGAATATTAGTTAAAGAATAGTTATTATTTTCATCTATGATAATGAAGATACCAATTAACTTTACTTTATTTTCTATATAGGCTAAATTTTTATCTAAGAATCTTTTTGGAAAAATTAAAAAAAGAGTTTCAGTAGCAAAGAAAGATTCTCCTTTCTCTGCTATTTTTTTCTTTATCTCAGAAGGGTTATGTTTTAATAAGAATCTATTAAAATTACTCATAATTACTTTCCTTTAAGAAACTACTTCTATTTGACTACAGATATACTCTGCTACAATTTCCATAGTTGCATATGTGATCGCTGTTTGTAAATCACTATCTTGTTTATAATATCTAATATAACCAAAGAACTCAGTTGCGTTAGTTTTAGCAAAGATGATCTCTAAGAATGCTTTTTCTACAACGTTATAAACATCATGAAGTTCTATGTTATTTAATCCCTCTAGAAGTTCTTTAAATCTTCTATAAGATTCTTCTTTTGTATAAGGGTTATATTTACTATCATCTTTTTCAATAACTTTACCTAAAGCAGAAAAGTATATAGCTGTATAGATACTACTGCTATTAGCTTTAATCTTACCTAATGATAGATTATAAGACTTAGTCCATTCACTAGTTAACTCAGTTTGAAGTCTTATTATGTCTTCAATAGTTCTTAAGTTAGTTTTACCAGAAACAAATAATCCGTAGATAGCATCAACTTCACCATTTTTCTCATAGAACTTATCTAGAGAGTCGCCAACAACAACAATATTAATTCTGCTGTTAGACACTAGTACACCACTGTTAACTAAAGTATTACAATGATTAACTCTTTCAGTAATTGCTTTTGCTACTAAGAATCTATAAGTAACTACAGTATCTCTATATGCATCCAAACTACCGATACTTTCATCAGGAGTTATTGTAGAAAGAGAATTTAATATAATGTAAACGATGAAGATATCTTCAACTGTTTCAGCAGTAGCAACTCTATGGTTTAAAAGTGTTGAGATGTTAACATTTTGTTTATTCATATTTAGAATATACTTTTCCCAAATAGTATCTAGTCTATCTTTAGTAAAACTTCGAAGATAAGTTTTTAGTTTAGCGTTCTCATCTACACCAGGTAATGATAAGTAATCAAAAATATTCTTAGGTAAAGGTAATCTAATACCATTATCACTAAGATAACCAATGTTATCTGGGAATACGATTTTATTATAATCTAAAAGAGTTTCTACAAACGCTGGTGTTCTAAGAACAGCAAGGTCAGGAGTTTTAACCATAAGGTCAAGTTTTCTTTTATCGATCTGAATTTTGATATCTTTAACTATTGATGCAACAGATGGAACCAAAACATTTCTATAAAACTTAATTTCTTTTTCTAATACTAAAGATATGTTTTCAGTAACTTCGTTAAAACTATCACCAGTTCCAATAACACCACTAATATCTATTCTAGAAAGAGCTGTGTTTGGTTTTATAGCAAAACCATTTTTCATTCCGCTGTTTAAAATAGCTTCTAATTGTTTATTCATAATTTATTCCTTAGTTTAAAAGTTTTCGTATTTTGTTACCAACAATCATATTTAGAGTTTCATCCATCTCTCTTTGATTAGTTTGGTTAATAGGTGAACCACCAATTTCATCTCTTGATCTTACTTTAGTCATAACTCTTTGAGCAGTTAAAAAAGCTAAACCTAAAGTTACTTTTGTTTTTTCTAATTTATCTCTTTGCATATTATATTCCTTATTTATTTTGTGCTTCCAACGAAAAACCTATATACGTTAATCATTGAAATACTTATTGTGCTTTTTAGCTTAGTTACATTTCATTAACTTGTCTAGTTAATTCTACTAAAATAGCATTAGTAGTACCCATAGTATTAGCACTATTAACAATCCTAGCATCAATACTTTTTGAACTAAATTTCATATCTATAGGGACTCCATCTTCAGTCTCAACTTGATTACTGAAAATATCACCAACAGTTGCTTTTAACTGTAACCCAGCTATAAGTTTATCACCATATCCCATAGTAGTATCTGTTTCAATAGCTACTTTAATCTCTACTTCACCACTAATTAGAGGAACAGCTTTTATAGCATATGTACTATCTACTCTTCCTGTAAACTTTTCACCAGATTCTTTTAAACGCGCATCTGAATCTTTTACCAATTCTTTTATAGAAGGACTCATGTCTTCTATTTCTGAATTATAATAAATTGTAATGTTTTTAATCACACCATTTATCTTAGCTTTAGGAGAACTATTTTTTAATTCTTCTAAGATAGCTACAGTGTTATCAGAGAGATCTAAGTTTTTATTTAACTCACTATCTTCAGCAGTATCCACAATGGTGAATAGCTTATCATTATAATCAACTTTATCACCTATAGCAAGTATATTCAAAATATCACTTTTAGCATCTACTACTATAGAAGATATTTTTAATATCTTCGTAGATAGAAATTGATTAGCTCTTTCAGAGATAGCAGATGAATCTTCATACGTCTCTTGTGTTTCAGTTAGAGTGGTAGTTAAGAGCACTCCTGTTTTGTAAACTACTCTATTTCTATCAAACATATCAGGACCAAAGAATAACTCATCATAACTTAGAGCATCATCTTTTTTAAATGTTTGTCCTTTTTTCATATTAGTAACCATCTTATGAAGATACGCTTTTCCAGCTTCTTCTTTTGTAGACCACTCTTTCAATGTAAAGCTTTTCTTACCAAGTGTTTTATATTCTACAGTTATCTTTGTTTTACTAACTGATAATACTTTACCAGGTTCTTCAGCAGAAACAACGAATTTGTCAGAAGTTCTAGAAGCTAAGATAGTTTCATATCCTGTTCTTATAGGTAAAGGCATTTGATTTGTTAACGGAATAACATGTCCATTCTGAATAGAGTTGAATAAGATTCTTTTTCCATCATCTTGTAAACCAAAAGGCGCTAGCATAGTACTTGTACTAAAGATATTATGAAAACCTAAATCTTTTATATCTTTCTTAGAATTATCAACTACTCCTCTTACGTTATTTAACTTAGGAGCAGCAGCTGTATAAACAGTGATACCTACTTCAGCAGAATCTTTAGTAGCTTCTGATAAGATACCTACTTCACTTTTATGGTATTCTCTAGCTGCTTGATTTAATGTTTCTGAACTTCTTCCTTGGAAACCAGTGAATGTAACATCTTCTTTTTGTTTAAGGTTTGCTATAGGATTTAAATCATCTTCTAACATAACCGTACTATCTTCAGATATCATAGCCCAAGTAGCATAAGGATTTACAGTTAGTTTAGTTTTTATAGTACCAAACTTATTTTCATAATCTCTTAAAGATCTAGATAGTGTATGGTATAACATACCAGACATTCTTTCATATCCTTTAAATAATATTTCTGAAATATCATTTGTTGGTTTAGTGTAATCTGTTAAGAGTAATTCATTACTTCTAAACAATAATCCTATAAATGTGATTGGTTCTTTCATTATCTCAAGAACATCTTTTGTAATGGGGTCTATAAACATAGTCTTTAATATCTTTATCTCTGTCTCATGTTTTCTATTTAAACCCATAGCAACTAGAATATCCATAACACCACTTGTTGTATTTAAATCATCTGCTTCAATATGTTTTATATGTTTACTAACAAAGTTAAAACCAGAAAGAAGCATAGCAGCTAATTCATCTTTACGATTAAATACAAAAACTTTATCTTTAAAGACTATACTATAATCACCACTTTCAACTTCTGTTTTTCTCTTACTTTCAAATGTTTTATATTTAACATTCAAAGTTTTTAATAATTGATCAAAACCTAAATAATAGATAGTTAATAAAACGACTGGAATGTTTTGTCCAAGTATCTTTACCATACTATATTCTACAGGTAGAGTGTCTATACTAATATTGATATACTCTAGGTAACTACTTAAAGGTTCAACCTTACCTTTTTTATAACTATGTAAGTTATTGTCTTTATCGATAAGAATGTAATTGTTTTTACCACTAGACTTACCAACAAGAATTAAAGAACCTTTTTCCATATCTGTTAGTTTATCTTCTTTATCTAGTAAAGTATGTCTAAATATATAATCAAAGAGTAAGAAGTCTTTACCGTTCTTAAAAGATCTTACATATCTAGCAGTAGCTGTATACATCTTAGGTAAATGTACATCTGTAATAATGATATTACCAGGAACAACAAGAGAGATAGGAGATGTCTCATCATTATTTAAGTTTTGTAATCCAGTCATTAAAGCTATACCCATATCATCTTTTTTATAAGATGCTTTTTTAATCATAAGTTTACCAAAGTAACTACTTAGATTTACTTGTGTAGCATTAATTTTTCTAATAGGAGCATCACTCTTTTGTTTACGCATTACATATGTATTGTTGTTCATTTTAAATCTTCCATCTTCATCAACATGTGGAAGTCTAACTGTTAATGTGATACTTCTACCACCTGGTGGAACAACTTTTATTTTATGTATATCTATCCTACCTAGAATACTCTCTTCAACTTCTATGTGATGATCTTCTACTACTACCCCATTCTGTTGCATAGCATAGATCATTCTTTTATCATCTTTCTTTTTAAAATCTTTGATATATTTACGCTCAATAGCTTTTAAAGGATCTGTTAGATAACTTTTATCCAATACTCCAAGAGTATCTTCTATACCAGCATCTTTCTCATCTACATCAAAATCTTTTATATCCACTTCAAGAGACTTTAAGATCTTATCTTGTTTTGTTAATATCTCTTTTTGTTTCTTAGCTGTGTTAGGTTGTATTAAACCTTGTTCAACTTTATCGTCTATGACATCGTTGTAAAGATCTTTATCTTTAGGTTTATAATCTATTATGCTCTTAACATCATCTTTTTCTAGATGTTTTATTTTAGAAACAGTTTTTCTTTCTTCGGGTTCTACTTCTTCAGCGTTTATAAAATTCTCTTCTACGAATGAATTTATCTCTCCTTCTAAGTCTTTTAGATCAGAATTTCCATCATTAGCCATCTTCATAGCTTTATTAGAAACATCAGTTAGAGAGTTACTATTTAACTCAGATGAAGTAGCAGCAGAAGAACTTAAGATTTGAGAAATATAGTAAAGTAATATACTACCAGCTTTTATAGGAGATTGACCATTTATAGGAGATTCTATATCGTACTCTTTATTTAAAGCTAGAAGATTATTTAACTTACAAACAGTTACTTTATTTGTGTGTGTGAATACTAAAACGATATCATCAGCTTCATTATTTAACAAACCACTAAAAGGAGATTTAGATCTATGATCTGTTTGAAGTAATCTATATAATTCAAAAATATTCAATGCTCTATAATCTTTAAAAATAGTAGTTATTTTTCTAGCAGTCATACCTACAAGTTTTTTATACTCACTTACTTTTTCTAAAGTATTAGGAAGTTCTATAATTAGATATCTTGTTCTCTCACTTACTTTTTCTAAACCATGACTTGCATCAACAACTGTTTTTACAACGTTATAATATCTATCATAATCTACAGTAGCATAATTAGAATATCTATAAAGAGAATTTAACATAGCGAAGTTAAAGATAATGAGTCTGTTAGCAGGAGTTAATCCTAGTTTAATTCTTTTTATAACGTATTCAAAATCATCATTCTCTTTTCTAGAATCTGAAATATATTTAGTAACTTTAGTACTTGTTCTTTTAAATTTACCAACAGTACCTTTTTTACTATAGTTATCAAAAGAATATACTCTAGGTCTAGTAGCGATAGAGTTTTTAAATAATAGGTTATCGTCATTAGGAGTCAGTACTTTATTTATATCTCCATAAAACAACATACTAGATAACTTTGGTAGTATAAATTCTTCTTGTTTTAATATTTTAGGTTTTAAGAAATCTGATAGTTTTCTTACTCCAACTAGTTTCTCAAATTGTAAAAAATTTAGCATTGTAAATTCCTTTTTATGTTTTAATAGTATCAAGGAAATTGCATTAAGAAAAAATATGTCTAAGATACATAGCCTTTTTAGGCTATGTATCTCAGTTGTTTTAGATTTAAAAAGTTCAACGTGTTATTAAAATCACATGATAATTTCCTTAGGCTAAATTTATTACAGTTCTAATTTGTAACTTATCATTTAATACTAATTCTTTTTATCTTCTACTCATAGTCTTCATAACTAATTCAGTAGGAGCATCAGAGAAATCGTGTGTTGGTAAACCATCTGCTGTTATATAGTAACTAACAGAGTTCATAAGTTTATCAATTTCTTCTCTAGCATCTTCTGAGAATAACACAGTTAATGAGAATTTATCCCCATCAAAGTCAGCTCCTAACCCACTTAGTCTACTATAGTTAACATTTAAAGCATTTATCCAAGGACTATTAGTATTAGGATAATTATTTATTTTAAAACTCTCTTCACCCATTTCAGATACATAATTAAATATAACAGTTCTACTTTTTGGAGTAGTGTCTATTCTTAAGTTAGTCGTATATATACTACCTTGACCAGCTACAGGGAATCTAGTTATTAAGCCAGGATATTTATTTATACCTCTATATATGCTTATATAAAACATCTCTCCATAAGTAATAGGTCTGAGTGTATCTTTATCAACATCATCTGGGATCAACGCACTGTTAGTATAGAACGTTACTTTACTACCTGTATCAGAAACAATACCAAAGTATTCTGTTCCAATTAATATAGGTGAATTCTTAATGTTGTCATCCAACATCTTATTCATTATAGAATCTAAACCATCATTTGTTAACCACATGTCTTTAAATTTAGGTAACACTTCTATTCTTTTAGAAACTAAGCTATCCTTATCAACTACCAGAGCGTTATCAGTTCCTTCTTTAAAAACATTAGAAATAAATAATTTATTTACTTCATATTTAGCGATAGGATCGATAGCTTTTATATATTGGAAAATACCACATCTTGATTCTGTAATAGAAGGAATATCATCATCTTCTAAATTAGCTATTTTTAAAGGAATACCAGACGCGACGTTCCTTGTACCAAAGTCAATAGCTCTACTTGTCCAGTGTTCTTGTATAAATTTCTTTTTACCATCTATCATAGTCATAAGATGATCATAGATCAAACCTATAGCAGTTTGTAGTCTAAATCTAATTTGATCTAAAGATTTAAGATCATCAGTATTTATATTTGTTAAGAATCTAGAAAGGTTAATAACAGATCTATATAAATCATTTATATCATCTTCTACTACTCTTTCATTTTTATCAATAGAGTAATCTCTTAATCCAGCTGGTAATACTAAAAGCTTACTATTAAAAATAGTGTTTTTCTTTTGGTACTTTTCTATTAGTTCTATTTTCTTATCTCTCTTCTTAGAACTAGTTCTCTCAAATTTTAATTGGAATATATGCGAAAAGAAGAATTCATAACCACTATCTCCATTAGAAATATCAGATTCTAAAAACATTCCACTTTTCTTATCAAAAGTAGCATATGTATTTCCAGATATAATTCCTTTGTAAAATGAAGATAACGATATGATAGTATTATAAATCAATGGATGTACTACATCTATTCTTAAATCTATATATCCAAACTTAGCCATTCTACTTTCTGACCCATAAGGACCAAAAATTACATTAGAATATAATCCTTCACTATTAGTAGCTTTACCACTCTCTTCAAATATCTGAGTATTCGTTATAGGTCGTAAATATTTAACATAATCTTTATCTGGAAAGATAAGATTTAAATTAATTAATTTCATGTGTATTCCTTATTAAATTACTTTTTGCATTTCAAATGAAAATATTAACTATATTTAATATTAAAATTTAATAAACATTCAACAAAATGTGATGATGTTTTTTTATAACTATAGAAGGGTTTAAAAATGGCTATTAATGAAGACGATTTCGATGATAATTTTGGTGATGATTTTGATATGGATGTTAGTCCTTTATCGGATTCGGTAAATGACGATAGAAGTCCAGTTGAGAAAACGCTAACTGACGCCAGTGTAGGTTTCATGGATAGTTTTAAAGAGACTAGTAAGACTGAACAAGTACAACAAGTAATACAAGAAACATTTAAAGGATTTGCGGGGAGTCGTATCTCTGGTGAAGTAACAGATGCTTATGAATATGGTTCTAATGAAATAAAAAGTGGTATAAACGAAATAAAGAAAACTGCTAAACCACTTGTTAAAACTTTAAAGAAAGCTTTACCAGCTGATTCTACTGTAGGTAGAATGTTTGATAAGTTATCAAATTACCTAGGAGAAGATACTACTTCAAAAGGAGAATCAGAAACAGAAAGAACTAATAGAGAAGGTAATGAATTAGTTTTATCTACTTTAGGAGAAAGAGCAGACGCTGAACAAAGAGAACGTTTAATAAAAGCTTCTATGGATAAACTTGCTAATGATAGTAGAGATGATATACTAAGAAGAGTTAGTGGTCTATTAAGAGGAAACTTAGACTTTCTTTATAATAACTCAGATTCTTATTATAGAAAGTCACTAGAGTTACAATATAAACATCTTTTTGAAGCAAGAAAATTAAATGCTCTTTCTACTAAAGCATTTGATACTTTTAAAAATCAGTTTGAATCTATTAACAAAAATACAGCTTTACCAGATTTTGTTAAAATTAAATCAACAGAAGCTATTAAATCTCAATTCAGAATGGAAGCTGGTAGTGAGCTTTATAATACACTTATTAGAAATAACAGTTGGTTAGAAAACTTTAAAGATAATGCTAGAGATAGAATCTCTGGAACTGTAGAAGGTATTAAAGCTGGTCTTTCTGGTGCAAACGATATGATAGATCCAATGCTTGGTGCTAGTGAAAGTATGGGAGACATGGGAATGTCTGGAGCACAGATGGCTGGAGACATGGCCGCTGACTCTACAAGAAATTTCTTAGGTAAGTTCTTAGGTAGACTAGCTAGTAGAAGTGATCGTTTTGCAGATGCTAAAGAAGAGCTCGATTCATTCTTTATAGATCCAGGTCAATATCTTAATAAGTTATCTAAAAACCACGAAGAAGGTGGGTGGGTAAATAGATTCTTAAGCGGTAGTTCCGATTTAATGTCAGCTACTGGTAAATATAGAGATGTAGAGTTAGGTTCAGAAGATCTAAATGAAGCAAGTTTTATAGACAATAGAACTAAATCTACTATTAATAAAGTAATACCTGGGTTACTATCTAAGATACTAAAAGAAGTATCTGTTATAAGAACTGGAGATGATACTCCAGAATTAAAATATAACTTTGATAAAGGTGTGTTTGAAGCAAAAGATACTTTTGCAAAAACTTTTAAAGAAGAAGTAAAAGTTGGTGCAGAGAAATCTGGTGCTATGTCTACTGTCGAGGGAGTCATTAATAAACTTTCAAATGAATCTGGTGTAAAGTTATCTAAAGAAGAATCTGTCTTATTAGCTATGGCGTTATTACGTTTTGGTAAAAGTGGAAAAGATTTAAATATCTTAACACTAGAAGAAGATGGTTTCTTTGATCAATTCGATGATATGCAGGCTATTAAGTACAGATCTTTATTTTCTAATATAGGAAAAGATAAAGAAGGTAAAGTAGATAGAGAATCTAGATTTAATTCTAATCAAGCTCTTAAGAGTTTAGGTAATGTAAAAGTAGATCCTAGTAAACGTATTAAACAAGACATGGCTAATGGTAATGTAGAAGAACTAGTTAAACTAGGTATTCTGAATTATGATAATAAAGAACATAGATATATCTTAGATCACGAAAAATATAATGACTATCTTTTAGAGGCTTTAGAAGAAAATCTTTTTGAAGATAGAGAAGAAGAAGAAGCATTTGTTACTAGAAAAGATAGTACTAGAAAAAATGTAAGTGATT
>JACLAB010014730.1_pt1 | contig 23582 bp, 18 predicted proteins | sample 8027921 | NCBI WGS metagenome assembly JACLAB01 (sample SAMN15725117, study PRJNA655200) | protist metagenome | isolation source: fluorescence activated cell sorting (FACS) single amplified genomes of... | place: USA: West Boothbay Harbor, Gulf of Maine | collected 2000-07-19
GAAGGCGCCGCGGAGGCGACAGAGGCTGGCGCGGAGAGCGAGCGACGACGGGCGGGGGGCGACGACGAGCGATTTGAAGACGCGATGGGGTTGGAGCCCGCGCGCGCGGATGAGAATTGTGATTTAGAGGCGCAATTAGAGCTCGAGCGGGCGTTCGTGGACTGGATCGCTCCAGAAGAGGTTCTGTTGGCGTCGCGCTGGGACGACGTCGCCTTGGCGCCCGCGAACGACGACGGTTACTTGGATGTTGATTTGTTCGATATCATCCTCGACGACGACGACGAAACTGGAGCAATATGCAACGTATCAGTAGCGGACGACAGCGCGTATTCGCGTAAAAGTGGCGCGAAAAAGAAGCCAGAACCGGAGACGCGCGCGACGCCGACTCAGCGCCGCGATTCGCTTGAATTCCACACCTGGCTCGAAAGCCTGAATGATTTCACCCCAGAGACCGAGGATACGAAGACATCCCTCGTGTAAAACCAACTTGTACCGCACGCGCACGCCTCTGAGAGATCAATAATAATAAAATTGTACGTATCACATCAAGTTTGAAAACAACGCGCTCGCTCTTCCACTCTATCCAACCTCTAACCTCTCGTTTCGCTCACTGCCCGATGAACCCCGCCGCGGAGGCGATGGCCAAGATGATGAACGGCACCGTGATTCCACCGATCCCGATCAACGCCATCGGATCCTTCAACGGATTCGCCCCCTCGCGCTCCATCTCGCTCAACCACGCCTCCTTTTCATTCTCCCTCGTGAGCTTCTTCGGCCCGTCCTTGCCGTCTTGCGTCGCCCGCGCGCGCACGCCATCGCGCCCTCGCTTCGTCACTCGCGCGACACCGCGAGCACGAGCGGTGTCGCGCTTCACCACCGCTCGCGTCGTCCGCATCGTCGTCGTCTGCATCGTCACCGTCAACATCGTTCGCGTTCCCGCGCGCGCGAGTGCGGTGACCGGTGACGTCGCGATCGGGGTCGCGCGACGCGACGATTTCCATTTTCGCGACGCGTTCGACGCATTCGACGGCGTTCGAACGCCATCGAATGGAAATCACCGAACTCGCGATAAAAAGAGATCGACCGATACCCTAATTCGAGCCCCGTCGCGTCAGCGTCTCGGCTCGTCGGGCGCGAGGGTGGCTAGGGCGGCGCGCGCCACGATTGGCGCAATCGCCGCGCACACGTCGACGCGCGCTCCGTGCGTCACGAACAACGCGCGCGCCTACACGCGAGCGGAGAGTTTGTCGACGTCTGCGCGCGAGCGCGGAGAGAAACGCGCGAACGCGAGTCGCAGAGACGCGCATTAACGCGCGCGAGAAGGTTCGAAGCGGACGAGCGACCCTACGTGGAATTGTGTGGCGATGTCGACGATCTCGACGAGCGTTGTGCTGTCGCAACGAAATGCGATGACGCAGACGAAGGTTGTGCAGCGCACGCGCGTCGCGGAAGGGCGCGCCGGGCGCTCTGCGCGCGCTGGGGTGCGCGCGAACGCGGACGCCAACCTGGGGAAAGCCGCGGCGAGGACAAGCAAACCTTTGGAAAAGGCCAACTTGTTCAGCGCGAAGTTTACGCCGTTCGCGGGCGATGCGAGTGAAGAGTATTCCTTGGATGAGGTCATTTACAGAAGTAAATCTGGTGGCTTGCTCGACGTGACGCACGACATGGAGGCGCTCGCGATCTATCCTCCGGAATATTGGAAGGCGTTGTTCGACGAGCGCGTTGGCAAGACTACGTGGCCGTACGGTTCTGGGGTGTGGAGCAAGAAGGAGTGGGTTCTCCCAGGGATCGCCGATGAAGACATCGTGTCCATGTTCGAAGGTAACTCCAACTTGTTCTGGGCCGAACGGTACGGACGAGAGTACCTGGGCATGAGCGACCTCTGGGTGAAGCAGTGCGGTAACTCCCACACTGGGTCGTTCAAGGATCTTGGTATGACCGCGTTAGTGTCCCAAGTCAACCGCATGCGTAAGATGGGTAAGCCTCTTTCCGCCGTCGGCTGCGCGTCCACTGGTGATACTTCCGCCGCGTTGAGCGCGTACGCGGCCGCCGCGGGTATCCCATCCATAGTCTTCCTTCCGGCAGACAAGATCTCTGTTGCACAACTTGTCCAGCCGATCGCCAACGGCGCGCTCGTGCTTTCTATTGACACCGATTTTGACGGATGCATGCGTCTCATTCGCGAAGTCACCGCGGAACTTCCGATCTACTTGGCGAACTCTCTGAACTCTTTGCGCCTCGAAGGTCAAAAGACGGCGGCGATTGAAATCTGCCAACAGTTTAACTGGGAAGTTCCTGATTACGTTATCATCCCGGGTGGCAACCTCGGCAATGTCTACGCTTTCTTCAAGGGGTTCAAGATGTGCAAGGACCTTGGTCTCGTCGACAGACTGCCGCGCATGGTTGTTGCGCAAGCGGCGAACGCCAACCCGTTGTACCGCGCCTACAAGAAGGGTTGGGATAAGTTCGAAGCCGTCAAGGCTGAGCCGACTTTCGCGTCCGCGATCCAAATCGGTGATCCCGTTTCCATCGATCGCGCGATTTATGCGCTCACGGAAACGAACGGCATCGTTGAGGAGGCGACGGAAGAGGAAATGATGGACGCCGCCGCGGAAGCCGATTTGACGGGTATGTTCAACTGCCCGCACACCGGCGTCGCGCTCGCTGCGCTCAAAAAGCTTCGTGAGCAACAAGTGATCGCGCCGAGTGATCGCACTGTTGTCATCAGTACCGCTCACGGCTTGAAGTTTACTCACAGCAAGGTTGCGTACCACGAGAAGAGGCTCGACGGGCTCGAATCGAGATACGCCAACCCGCCGGTCATCGTCAAAGACGACTTCAGTGCTGTCATGGACGTTCTCAGCACTCGCTTGAACAAGTAAATCCTCACACTTTAGTCTCTTGTCTTTATCCCGAACGATCGCATCTAGTATAAAAAATTTGTGAATGAACATACACACACAAAGTGCGCAACTCCCGCGTGCCGAGCGCGAGTTCGCTGTCAACACCTTTCTGATTTGGCGATCCTCACACTACCGCTCTCGAGCGCGAGCGCGAAAGCGTTCGCGAGGGATGCGTGTCGACATGCAAGGCGTCCTCGAGGAGTCCGTGCCCCTCGTCGACGCCCACGCCTCGGCGTCGCCGAACGCGACGGACAGCGCGCAACACCCAAGTCGACGCTTGAGGAGCCTGAAGGCGACGATCGCGGTCGGCTTGGCGTGCGCGCTCCTCGTCGCCGCGGCGATCGTCTTGGGCATCGACAAAAATCATGATGCATCAATCGGAACGCGGGACGAGGGCACCAAGTCGGCGAAAAAAGAAGTCGAAGTCGCTACGCTCGGCGGAGACTATTACGACTTCGAGTCGAATGGTGGTATTTTCTCGTGCCTCCCGGCGATGTCGGGCGAGTACCCGAACGCTATCACGGACAGTGAAAATGCAGATGGGATAGAACATAAGATCAGTCCTAGGGATTGCGCGTGGTACAAGCTTTTGCAACCGTTTGCGCAGCAGCGAGCGAACGTTCCGTCAACTTGTGCTCCGGCGAACACACTTTTCGTCAGCATCGCGGATTCGGATAACTATGAAATAGCCAAGTTGTCGACCAAGCGCGTTCAGAATGAGCAGTGTTTCATGGATCGTCACATAATAGTGACAACGGATGCTGAAGCGACGAGGAAGTGCGAGGAAGAGAATTTGTTTCACTGTTTGCAGTATGCGGACGGTCACGCGTTCGATGGTTACCAGCACACAGGGGGGCACGCTGAAGACAAAAAGTACAGCATGCTAACGTGGTTTAAACAGAAAGTCACTCTTGGCCTACTCGCTGCGGATGTGGACTTTTTCCTGTTCGACACGGATGTCATCCTCTTCAAAGTCCCGGACTTGGCGCTTCTCGCTGCGCGATTTCCGCAAGCGAATTTGTTCTATCAACAGGATTGGGTCGGCTACCAAGCGTGGTACCATGGACGCTATCCTTACCTGTACGACAATAGCGGCGCGATTGAACGGCATGAAGATGCTTGGAACTTCAACTCGGGGCAAATATACTGGCGTGCGTCACCGACGACGCTGAAGATCCAGCAAATCGCTCTTAGTTTAGGTCCTCACCCCATGGAACAAGAATGCGTGATGCTCGCAATCAATCAGCTAAGCACTCAAGGCGAAGCGCACGCCGCTACACTTTCATTCGATGACTACGGCTCGGGCTGCGCTGATGTCAACCTCGTGCCAGGAGAGCCGCGTGACTTTTGGAGCCCGGAAGTGTTGACTCACATGCGATCGTGGACTTCGTTACACTCTGACTGCGGGTTGCAGAAGTCATCGGGCATGTTGATGATGGAAGCTCGCTTACATTGTCTGTCCACATACAATGACCCTGTGCTGTGTGTTGGAATCACAACTCCTGAAGATTGGGAAAGAATGAAGGAAGAGACGGGCGCGGCGCTCGGCAACGAAGAAGCCGCTCACAAGAAACTGACCAAGTTGCAACTCAGAAAGAGCAAAGTGGCAACATTATTAGCTCGATTCGAGTGCACCATCGCGAATGGAGGCGAGGAGTGCGCGGATATCATCCAGTTGGTGAGGGATTAGCCCTTAACCGTAGTGCCATGTAAAATTATGAAACACAAGAAACAAAAACTACGCGATTCGACGAAGCGTTTCTCTTTAGATTTTTGGCTCTTTAGATTTTTGGCGTGCACTGTTATAGTTTACAAAGCAGATTTATTGCCACGGGGCGTCAGAATCTCTCTCGTTCGGAATATTTGACGAATCTCCCGCAGTCTTTTACAGGAACATGGAAATAACATGGAATGATGGCAGTCTTTGTTCATCAATCGTCAGAAGAATGAAAGACCGTCATCGACAACTTCGCCGTCTTGAAAGTCGTACATTGCATAGTTGTCTGTGAAAAACGGAGAGTCAGTTCCAGGACGATTGGAATCATTCATCAAGAAGCTTTGGAGGTTATATCCAGAGTCATCGTCTTGATGGTTGTGGTAATTAAGTTGGTCTTGCGTCAATAGAGCCTTGGGCTCGTTGATGGTGGCAAGCTTGGCTTTGGCACGCTTCGTCGCTTTCGAAGGTTCTTCTATGGGCAAAGCGCGAGTCTCTTCCTCGAAAGTAGTGGCGATGGACGAATCAGACATTGATTTGAGCATGCCCCGCTTTTTCTTTCGAGCTTCTTTCATGACCAGACTCGGTGGTTCCACTTCGGGAGGCAAGCTGACTGGTTTAATCGAAGGCCCGGTGTCTTCCGAAACTTTCTCGCCCAATTTCATCCGAAGCTTGACGTTTTCGGCGTACAATGTGTCGACCTTCTTCTGCAAGTCTGCGATAGTTTTACGCATGCTGGCACTGTCCTGCAGCAGAGTCTCTGCGGCGGAGAGCAGTTTTGCGTCCTCAGCCTTCTTCCTAATCTTCGAACGCTTGGCAGACTCGCGATTCGCGATCTTGCGTCGGTACATCCTCAAAAGTTTCTCACGCTCCTTCGCGTCCATGTCATCCCTCAGACCCTCGATTGTGATGCCCATTTTCGCCAATTCGCTCACGCTAGCCGTCTTGATGGACTCATCGAGAGCGGATAGAACGACCTCGGCATTCTTCACCATGGTCGCCGAGCCGAAATCAAGATGTACGGTTGACGATCCGACGTCTCCGTGTTCGGTCGCGACTGACGTGCGATGCGCGCGCGCGCGACGACACGCGACCGATATCGACCTCCTCCGTGACGCCGTGCGTTTGCGTCCCAAAGCGCCTCAAACTCGCGCCTTAAATCCCCGCAAGATCGATCGAGCCGTGGGATCCACTCGTTCCAAGCGCGCGGAATCCGCGCGCGCCTCGACGACGATCGCGCGGCGCTCGATCGTCCGCGCGCGCGTCGTTCGCGTTCGTCGACGCGTTCGTCGCTCGCGAGTCCGAGCGCTTCGCTCCGTGCGCCCGACGCGGTCGTGCGAGCACACCGCGCGCGCGACTGTGCGGCGCGCGCGGTCGCGTCGCCTCGCGCGTCCTCCGTCACTCGTTTCCGCGCCGCGGTCGGCGTTCGGCGACGGCGACGCGCGATTTCGGGGGCGTCCCGAGCGCGTGAGGTCGAACCCTGGTGGCGCTCGATGGCGTTTTCGAGTCGTTGAAAGCGTAAAAGAACCGACATGGGAAACATAAAAACTGAACGCGCGCGCGCGCGACGCGTTCGAGCGCGCGCGACGCGTTCGAGCGCGCGCGACGCGTCGCGCGCCGTCGCAATCGCGCGCGCGAGACGGTGAACATGGGGACGGACGATGAGGTGCGAGTGGTGAACTCGTTAGAAGAGATCTATGACGCAGCGTCGCTGGAGACGCACACGCGCGCGCGGTACGCGACGGTGCGCGACGCGTTCGTGAAGGCGTACGGACGCGAGCCCGACGCGTTCGCGAGGTCGCCGGGACGAGTGAATTTAATCGGCGAACACATCGATTACGAGGGATACTCCGTGCTGCCGATGGCGATCGGGCTCGACACTATCGTCGCCATCTCCGTGAACGCGAGTTCGGGGAAGATCGCCGTCGGGAACACGAACGAAGAGTACGCGTCGAAGACGTTCGAGAGCTCGCCCGAGCAAGACGTGGACGCGGCGTCTTTGCACTGGACGAATTACGTCATGTGCGGCTACAAAGGGGTGTTCGATTTCTTGAAAGAGAGCGATAAGGAATCACCCGCACCCGTTGGGTTGGACATCATCGTCGACGGCACGGTACCCACTGGAAGCGGTTTGAGTTCGTCCTCGGCGTTGTGCTGCGCCGTGGCGGTGGCGGTGATGCACGCGCTAGGATTGAATTTCACGCAAGGTGAAATCGCTGACTTCACGTGCAAGTGCGAACGATACTCGGGAACGCAGTCGGGGGGTATGGATCAAGCCATTTCCATCATGGGCGAAGCTGGTGTGGCAAAATTGGTCGATTTTAATCCCATAAGCACCAACGACGTCCACCTTCCGGAGGAAGCGGCGTTCGTCATAGGCAACTGTCTCGCAGTGAGCAACAAAGCCGAGACCGCACACGAGCGCTATAATTTGCGTGTCGTAGAGTGCCGTCTTGCGGCGATTATTTTAGGTTTAAAGTTAGGTATGAACGCGGAAGAAGCGACAAAAATAGAGACGCTCAAGGAAATCGAAGACTTTGTCGGCTCCATGTCTGCCGCTAAGGCTGCGGCCGAGGAACATTTACACGAGGGTTACTACGACGCAAGAGAGATTGAAGAACTCATAGGAGTGGAAGCATTCATGGATGTCTTCTCTTCACCGGCGTCGAAGTTGGTCTTGAGCAACAATGAGAAGGGATACAAGCTTCTGGCGCGGACGTTGCACGTCTACTCCGAGGCCGGTCGTGTGCACTTGTTCGCTGCGGCGTGCGCGATGAAGGTCGACCCAGCGGAGCTGGGCGTGTACATGAACGGTAGCCACGAATCTTGTAGAGCCCTGTACGAGTGTTCTTGCGCGGAGCTGGATGAACTCGTGGACGCGTTTAGAGCGGCGGGTGCTCTCGGCGCGCGTCTTACTGGCGCTGGTTGGGGCGGTTGTGCCGTAGCAATTGTCGCCAAGGATGCGGTAGAGAGTGTTCTGAAAGCGGTGCACGAGTCTTTCTACTCTCCTCGCATCGCCGCGGGCCTTATTTCTGCTGACAATATGGCGACGACGCTCTTCGCCACGCTGCCCAGCTCTGGTGCGGCAATTTTGAAAGGCGTTTCGTTCGCTTAGATCGGCATTTGATACGTGCCGAAAATGAACATATGTGATACTATACATCGTCTACTTTTCATACACATGTCCCTAAAATAAGTACTTTAACTACTCCCCCGCGCTCGTCTGTCCTTGGTCTCACGTCGTCGTTTCTTCTTCAGCAGAGAACCACACAGTCGACAATTGATCTCTTCAGAGTCTTTGGGTAAGCCACACGCCGGACAAGACCCGTACGCGTTTATTTGCGTTCGCGATAGCTCATTTTCTCGCGCTAAAGTAGTCGCTGACATGCTCAACCACGCCGACAATTCAGGAATGTCTTCGACGTACGCTTGGGCGGCTTCGCGGAGGAACGTAACGCGACGCGCAATGGGGGTATCTTCTTTCGTCGCACCGCCTAGAGTCGGTGCTCTAAGACCTTGTCGCGCTTTATCTCTATTCATCACGCATTACCGCGCGAGATCCCGGTTACGGCACGAACGAGCGGCACAATGCGGGTTCTCTGCGCAAGAGGCGTTCACGAGCGCGTGGAGTGGTGCGGTCGTTTCTACGCAACTATCTTACTTTTACAATATAGATTGGGACTCTGATGGTAACGCCGAGTAATCATCGTCGACACCGTGCCACATGTCTGACAAATCGTCGTGCTTCCACGCCAAAAATCCCGTCGTCCCGACGACGGTGGGAACTAAATACGTCAACGCTGGTTGTCCACCTTGGCCTCCGACCTCAAAATAAAGCGCCGTGAACGTCAAAAACATCCCAACAACGTATGCAACCATACTCCAGAAGAAGTAATAGTACCCGGTATCCGACAAATCGCGCTTTCTGTTGTCAAACAACAAGTTGTGCACGATGAGTAAACCGGGAAGGATGACGTCACCGTACCCCAACATGGAGAAATCCCCGGGACTTGAAGCTCTCGGGAATAAGAATAGCATCGGCAAACTTTCACCTTCATCTCCGCCGCGCGCAACGGCGACCATGACGCTCTTCTCACCGAACAAATGTGGCTGAACGTAGACCCAGAAGATGTCGTACAACATCGCGCAACATAAAAGTATGGTGGCCACCTTGAGGTTGGGCAGATGCACCAAACGCAACACGTTTACCAAGAATGACAAACCCATGATATCCTGCAACATCCAAGCCCACGTGGCTTGCCGGAATATGAGCCACGTGGCAACGATTAAGCCAGCGAAGACAGCCGACGGGATCGCCAAAAAGTGAACTGAGCCGACGATGGGCAACAGCACTCTCGAATCCCTCGAGGTCGACTTTCGTCTCGACATCAACGCCTCGAAACATATCACATACAATCCTTGGAAGGAAGCGAAAGAAAACACCAGTCTCATCACCACGAATACCCAATGTTGCATAGAGTAAAACAAGATGAGCAAGACCGCAGACGCCATGATGACGAACCAAAACGCGCTGTACTCGTTAATCTCGATGCCGTCATGGGCTTCTCCTCCGTCACTACTACCATCTATGTCATCATCATCACGTTTTGAGCTCACGACGCCTTGTTTGTCCTTCAACGACCACCTTCCGCCGAGGGCGATGGTAGCGAGGGCCAACGCAACGAGAGCCGCAGAGGCCACGAAATCAAACTGTTTCGGCAGTGCGTCCGAGCGTGCGATCGTAATCGTCGCGCCCGCTTCTGCGGTAGCATCCAAGATCGCCTGTCCAGTCGTTCCCGTCACTAAAACGGTCACGACATCCAGTGTCTGATCCTCGTCGCACGTCATCGCGGTGAAGTCTTCTCCATCGCTCACCACAAAGACCGCCTTTGCTCCGACGTCTTGCGCCACCCTAGCCTTCTCGTAGAACTCGCACTCCCCTCGCTTCACGACCAAGACATCTTTACCCGTGAAATCGTCTCCCACGCTACCGATCGCGCATCCGAACGCGTCCGCGCTCGCCGTCCCAAGCGTCCACGGTCCGAGCGTCGCGTTCGCCTCCACGTCCCCCCCGAACAGCGCCAGCCCTCCCGTGACGATCGTTTGCCACGCCCCCGTGTCGAGCTCCACGTCCAACGCGCGCGTTTCGCGTCGTTCTTGGCACTCCGGCTCTCCGTTCGCCCCCAAGAGCGTCGTCAAAAACGTCAAAATCCCGATCGCCCCGCACGCCGCCCATCGCGTCCGCCGTCGCGTCGTCGTCGCCGTCGCCGTCGTCGCCGTCGTCGCCGTCGTCGTCGCCGCGCGTCGCGTCCGTCGCGTCCGTCTCCTTTCGCTCGCCATCGGCGTCGTCGGCGTCGTCGGTTCGTCGCGCCGCGACGCGCGCCGATGTGCCGACGTGCCGAGGGTGTTCGCCGCGCGGTCGGGCGCGGTCCGCGGGACGCGGGCGTCGCGATTGCGCGCGCGAACGATTCCGGGGCGTCCGCAGACGCGCGCGTTCCGGGCGACGCGCGCGCATCGAGCGAGGACCGAAAGCGAGGAACGAGGGCGACGATCGCCGCCGACCCAGCGCGCGGCGCGCGTCGCGTCGTCGGCGGACATGGAGGAGGTGCCGCCACCGCCCGCGGGCGACGCCGCGCGACCGCGTTTCGGCGCCGGGGCGGAGGATTGGCGCAAGTCCAAGGCGTCGGACGACGGAGGCGATTGGACGAGACGCCAACCGAGCGTGCTGGCGACCATGGACGCGCACAAGCGCGCGCGCGCCAAGGGAGAGGCGAAAGAGCTGGAGGAGAAGGAGAACGAGTTTCACCTGCGACAAGCCAAGGTGCGAGCGGACATACGAATAAAGGAGGGGCGGGCGAAAGCGATCGATTTGATCGCCAGGAACGCGTTCGCGGAGTCGTACGTCGAGTTCGATGCGTTCGTGAACCCGCTCACGGTGTTGAAAGGGTTGACGACGCACGAGCTCGGGGAGACGAGGAAGGAGTTGGAAGAATTGCGCGAGCTCGACACGAAGAATGCGCAAAGGCGAGAGTTTTGGAGTGCTTTGATCGGGTTGACGGACGAAGAGATGAATGAACACCGGAAGAACGCAGAGATCGAGCTCGCGCGGGTGCGAGGGCAAACGTCCGAACGCGCGGAGGCGACGGGTTTGCACGCCGACATCGACGAAGACGTCGTAGAAATCGTTGGCGGCAAATCTGCGTCGGAATTAGCCGAGCTCGAGAGTGAGATCTCCGAGCAAATCGAAGGCCCAGATGCGAGTGAAGTGGAATACTGGGGTGCGGTTTTGCAGCGGGTTAAACTCGCCAAAAAGCGAGCGATTGTCGAGGAGACGCATAAAGAGCTCAAGGTGAAGTTTGAGCGCGAAGAAATCGAAGACGGTGGTCGAGCGCGATCGCTTGTCACCGTCGCACCAGCTGAGGAAGATGATGACGACGATGATTTGCTCGGTGATGACTTTGGAAAGCATACAGCGGACGATGATGCTCGCGATGGTGGTAATTCAGAGTGGGACAACGTGGGTGACGAGCCGCAGCGCACGGCGTTGGCAGAGTTTGATCCTTCTTTATCCCCGATGCGATTGCAAGAGGTAGAGGATGGGATCGAAATAATCGACATTGACCAAGAAGAAGCCAATCTCACTCGCCTTCGCGAGGAAGAACGCATCAAGAGCATGTCGCGCTTCAAAAAGGTGACCTCTGAGAACCGGGTGCTTCGAGGTAAGACAGAGGAAGATGTTTACAACGCATTCAAAAAGGCGGGAGGCGCACATCACAACACTGGTGTCCTCGCCAATTTGATCACTGGAACGACTGATTTCAGAGACATCGAAAAGCAAGCGGATAAGAAAGCGAAAGACTTGGTCGAGCGCATGATGGGCGCCACGGAAGACGGCGACGCAAACTTCTCCGCCGAGGTTGCGTTGGAGTCTCAGGCGTACTGGTGGCACGATAAATATCGTCCACGCAAGCCTAAGTATTTCAATCGCGTTCACACAGGCTACTCGTGGAACAAGTACAACCAAACGCACTATGACTCGTCGAATCCACCTCCAAAGATTGTGCAGGGGTACAAGTTCAACATCTTCTACCCGGACCTCATCGACACCACCAAGGCACCTTCTTACAAAATCGAGCCCGACGGTTCGCCAAATGCCGAAACGTGTTTGTTGAAAATCACCGCGGGCCCACCGTACGAGGATATCGCGTTCAAGATCGTGAACAAGGAATGGGAATACAGCCACAAGCGAGGATTCCGATGCACGTTTGAGCGCGGCATCTTCCACCTCTACGTCAACTTCAAGAGATCGAGGTATCGACGATAGGTATTTTACTAGACAACGATTAGCGATTTGAAAAGTCACATAGCAGCATGACCAAAAAGACCGGAAGACGACTCGATTGAAGCTCTACAAAACAATTTACAACGCGTTGGATTGCCACTGCCAAACGCTTGGCTACTCGACTAAGTTTTGCGCGCGAAAGCGACTCTACTTTTCCGCTTCCAACCGGCGCGCGGCTTCGTCTCTAGCCCAAGACGTCATCTTCGTATCAGGCTTGGCTTGGAGACCAACGCAGAGAATGCCGGTGGCGAGGGCGAGTGCACCGTACCACGGCGCCTCCCAGTCTTCCCAAACTCTCCTCTTGCCCGGTGCCGGCGGAGTTTCGCCGAACAGGTAACCGTTCCGGCCAGTTTGCGTACCCTCCGCGAAGTATCCACCCGGCGGACCCGCACCGTAAGAGCGCACCGACGTGCGCTGCGCACCGCGTACAGCCGTGCAAACAGCACGACGAGCAAAGTTCATGGCGTCGTTCTCAAGTCGATCGCCGCGCGTGTGTTGCACGAAGAGGCGCGAAAGCGTTGCGCTTTGCGTCTACGTGTACGTATTGAACCAAATACGCGCTCACGCGTGTCTTCGCCGGCGACGTAGCGTCACAGACTGCGGCGCAGCAGTGATCTAGGTCACAGACAGGTGCGCGCTGGCTGGGGCTTCGCATCAGAAATGGTTGAAGTCTCAAGCGGTGTGAAAACGATGAATTTCATATTGCGCTACGTTTGAAGACGTGAGAAGGCGCTAATCGCTTTTATCATGTCTCGATAAGTACAAGAACGCATCGCGCTCGTAAAAGTAGAGCGTGACGAGGAGAATGGCGAGTATTATCGCCCCGCACCCAGTGTGCGCTAATAAACCGAGGGCGGTCGGGTCACGACGTAACGCCTGGTCCGAGAGCCTGGCAACGATAGAGAAAATGACCAAGGCCTGCGCGTAAAGTGGTTCAGTGTTATAGATTGTGATAGATTGATTGGTTTGCGCCGCATCAAACGTACCGAAAGATATGATTTTGAGAGGAACTTCAAGCGTGAGTTCGCCTTTTGGCTCGCAAAGCGCTTGCGTATATACGCGCTCGTGAACGTGATTCGGACGGTCATGCTCAAAGCGTTCGCCACGAGCAAGGCAACTGGTCCAAGTCTACGCTGAAGCGTCAAAGTACCGCCCTAATTCATCAAATAAGTCGGATGGCTGGCCGTAGCAAAGAGTGAGCACGTACCACGTTGACGAACGAACACGCGAGGAGCCAAATATTAGACGAGCTCAACTCGGACGAGGACTGTGTAACGGTCGTTAATCAGTCAAACGCAATGAAATGATATAAACGATCACTTACCATCACCGCGTGGGCGAAAGCCTCCGTGATACCGTTCACCTGCGAAGCAGCGACAAGTCAGAGTTGATGAAATAATTCACGCCCACGAGAACGCATAAATAATTAATTCCCACGCATGCACGTTCAGAAACCAATCGCCACCGCAGCACGCGCGACGCAATACTTACCGCAAGTGGTAAAATCAAAATGGCATAGAAACCGAGCGTTTCAGACGCGAAATGCTGGTTTGCCCACCGTTCACCATATAAAATTCTGTCGACGAACCGACATAATTAAATACAACACGTCAAAAGCTGACGCCAAAGCGACTCACCTCAGCGCTAACCACGAGAAATGAGGTCCCATGAATGCCTGTTAGCGTAAGTGAGTCAGTTCCGCTCGTTCAAAGACGACAGGCTCGCGTAAGATCACACACTCACCGCCGTGCTCCCGAAAATAATTGCTACGCGTAATAATGCATTGAAGATTTCCTTTTCCTTCGATGATTGCGACTTTGACGAGACACTGCGCGTAAAAATAACAAACGCCGCCTCCTCAAAAGGTTGTAGCACCAATCGTGCGAATGCCGCGCTGTTTTAAAATATTTAGTCGACAATTAATTAATTATCGAAATAGTTCCAACTCACCCGAGGGAAGCCACGAGGCCATAGACGCCGACTTCATCCGCAGCGGCGACGGCGATAAGAGCAGCCTTTTCTCCTTCCGCCAAAACGAGCTTCCACACAGCCTGCGTACGTTTGAATGTGAGTCGAGACGCGTTTTTTGTACGAGAAATCACTCACCTGAAGAGAAAAAATACCAATTAATTTCACCGTCGCACCATCTCTCACCATCGACTTCTCTTGCGCTTTCGTCGTAGCGCAGACGTATATCACCGCCATTGATATGGCGTACAGCAACTGCACCACGAAATTCTCGTCAGTCGCGGTGCCATGCGGTGTGATTTAATTCCCGCGTGAAATAAAATTAACTCTCACCTGCGAGTACGCAAACGCCATGACGACGTTGTTTTGGTTCGCTGAAACCAGCGCGTACGTCAAGACACTTCTAAGGACCGTGGACGTGGTTTCTGCGAATAGTCTCAGCTTGAACGCCGACATTCGCATCGCTCGAATGTAATATGGCTCCGCGCACAGTTCGATGAATGCTGCGGCGCCGTAGTAGAGCAGCGCCAAGCCGTACGGTTCGCGGGTGGATATATTTTGCGACCAAATCACGCCCAGAGGAACGACGATGGAAAGAAAGCCACCGATCGGAAGTACGAGCCAGGCGTACCCGAGCGAGGCGTCCTTCACGGAATCTCTCATCAGTGCTCGACGAAAGCCTTCGCGGGTGGTGAGAATCGCCGTGGACAGCAGATAAAAGTGCACGGTTGGAACGCCGAACTCCTCCGGCGTGAGTCGGCGGGCCACCAGGGTGTTGATGAAGAATGGTAAAAGCTTCGACGTGAGTTGCGTCGCTTCGCGATTAAAACCTCGTCGTCAGTCGAGTCGCAACGCGAGTCGCGTCGAGCGCGTACGATGTCGTTGGTGTCGTTTGACGCGCGTCGAGCGTGACGGTTCTCGCAGCCGTCGTCGTCGTCGTCGTTACGCACCGAGTAAATACGCGAAGCCGACGATGAAGTTTGGTTTTGATTTCGTCGCCATCGCGCGCGTCGATCGCCCGACGCGCGCCGAGGCGCTCATCGTGGCCGCTGGTGAATAACGCCTCTGCGCCCTCCCGTTCGCGAGACTGGCGCCCACGGAGTTCGCGTCGGCGGCGATGAAAATGCGATTTCGCATTCGCCGGCGCGCGCGTTTCCGATGTCGACGGCGGAAGAATTGAGCGAGGCGTTAGCCGATGCGGCGCGTTACGGTGAGTTCGACGAGTGTCGGGCGTACTTGGACCAAGGCGCGCTCGCGGACGCGTACGACGGACTTTTGTTCGCCGCCGCGAATGGGCATGTGGAAATTGTATCGCTCTTTCTCGAGTACGGCGCGGACGTGAACAAGACGAACGATCAAGGTAGCACGGCCATGCACTGGGCTTGTCTGAACGGTCACGCCAATATCGTGCAACTGCTCCTGGACAAAGGAGGGAGCGCGGGCGTTTGCAATCAAGCCGGCAGAACGCCGCTGGACGAAGCGATGCACAACGAGCGGGAAGAGTGCGTGAAGGTGATCATGGAAGCCGAGGGCGAACAAGACATCGAGTTGGAAGAAATCGATGAAGAAGCTGCCGAGGATGTCAGCACGGATGAGGAAGAGCAACGCAGGACTGAGGTCGAGGCGCGCATAGCATAGCAACACAGATTTTATCAGCGCGCTCTGTATCTCGTAGCCTGATCACAAGCAAGCCAATAATAACGAAAGAAGACCTTAATTAATAGAAAATTTTTGTTACGTTTGTTTACATTGCGCTCTTAAGATTTTCACCGACATTCTGCGAGGGATGAGAAAAGTTGTCGCGATTTCGTCAGTCTACGGCTTCGCCGCGCCCTCGCATCTTTGCCTCGATTCGCCGATGTCACATACCTTCCAGTTGATGATCTTCCACATGTTTTTGACGTAATCCGGGCGAAGATTCTTGTACTGTAAGTAGTAAGCGTGCTCCCAGGTATCGATACCGAGGATCGGGGTCAGTCCCGTGCTCAAGCACACGTCTTGGTTCGCCGTCGTCGTCACGGCAAGCTTCTTGTTCGCCTTGTCGTAGCCCAACCAGCCCCAACCAGAGCCTTGCACGGCCACCGTGGCGGCTGTAAATTTATCTTGCATCGCGTTTAACGATCCAAAGTCGCGCTCGATCATCTTCAGCAGTTCGCCCTCGGGAAGCGCGTAGTCCTTCGGTGGCGTAAGGCACTTCCAGAACAGCGCGTGGTTCACGTGTCCGCCGCCGTTGAATTTGATCGCCGGCTGCATCGCGATCATCCCCGCGTAATCACCCTTCGCTTCCGCTTCCGCGTACTTCTCTTGCGCGACGTTAAAGTTCGTGACGTAGGTATTGTGGTGCTTTTGGTGATGAATCTCCATGATCTCTGCGCAAATCACCGGCTCGAGCGCGCCGAAGTCGTAGTCCAAATCGGGAAGCTTGGCGCTCACGAACGCGCGCGTCGACGCGCGCGACGACGCCAACGCGCGGCATCTTCGCGCGCTCGTCGTCACCGCTCGACTCAACATCGTCGTCAGTCCGTCGTCCGTCGTCGAGTGCGGTCGTCGCGCGCGCGTCGCTTTTACCCCCACGGACGGTTACGCGGCCGCGACACCGGTCGACCGGTCGAGGCGTCTGAGTGCAGTGCTGCAGCACCGCAGCACTGTCTGATCGACGATTTCGAACTGTCGAGCGCGAGCGCGAATCGAATCAATCTTCTCGGCGCGCGTCATCGCGCGACGCGTCGCGTCGCCGCGCGCGCGACCGCGATTCGCGCGTCGTTTCGACGACGCGAGCGACGACGACGACGACGATGCGAGCGAGCGTCGACGACGGCGACGTCGAGCTCGACGTCGCGGCGACGTGGGACGCGGACGCGGCGGAGCGACGACGAGGACGCGACGACGAGGGCGCGGGGACGACGCGCGCGAACGACGACGGCGGTGGTTGCGGTGATGAGGGAAACGAACGCACGATTGATGAATTGTTCGACGAACGCATCGGACAGGCGAATCACACGCAGCTCGCGCAGTTCGCGCTGAGCTCGGTCGCGTGGTTCCCGGCGGCGTTTCTCACGCTGACGTCGGTGTTCACGGCGCGCGAGGTTGATTGGAAGTGCGCGACGGAGAACGGATGCTCGGACGGGGACGGTGGAAAATTATTAAACATATGCGCCATGGACAGAGAGCTCTGGACGTGGGTAGACGCGAAGAGTTCAATCGTATCCGAGTGGGACTTGGTGTGCGCGCACGAGTACAAGGTGCAACTCGCGAATTCTATTTTCTTTGTCGGTTTCTTGATGGGGGCTGGAATTTTGGGCCAGATTGCCGATAGCAAAGGGCGCATATTCGGCCTATACGTGTCCACCGCGTTGGCGAGCGCGGGCGCTCTGCTCGCGGCGATGGCGGGTGGTTACTGGACGTACTTTTGGTGCACGATGCTGCGCGGATTCGGTTGCGGCGGGCTCGGCGTGGCGAGTTACGTCCTGTGCACTGAAGTGCTCGGAATAAAGTGGCGAGCCGTCCTTGGGATCTCAACGCAATACTTTTGGTCCGGAGGGATCGCGCTGATGGCCCCGGTGGCGTATACGATGCCAAAGTGGAGGACTTTTTCCACATTTTGTGGACTCAGCGGATTGGCATACATCGCGCTATCGTCCAAATTTCTGTGGGAGTCTCCTCGTTGGTATTTGGCAACTGGGAAGGCTGAAAAGGCACACGAAGTGATGACTCACCTCGCAAGAGGGAATCCGAAATTTACCGGTCGACTGCCGCCGCTGAAGCAAACTCGCGTGGTGAAAGGTTTGAACGTCACCGCGGTGCTCCCGTATCCGGTGTTGCGACAGCGACTCGTCGCCATGGCGTACATTTTCTGCGTCACGAGCATGGTGTATTACGGGTTATCACTCAACGTCGATGCTTTGAGTGGGTCGGTATACATGAACACATTCATCAGTGGCATCGTAGAGTTTCCTTCGCACGTTTTCGCGCAAATATACGTCGACAGACTCGGACGAAGAATGACGCTGCTCGTGCTCATGGGGACCGCCGCCGTGGGCGTTTTCTCGAGCTCGATGTTCAGCGGTTCTTCTCAGGTTTTCGTGTCGATGATTGGGCGGTTCGGAATCGCTGGATCGTTCAACATGATTTACTTGTACACCACGGAGTTGTTTCCCACCATTGTACGATCGGCTTGCCTGGGAACGTGTTCGCTCGCCGCTCGCGTCGGCGGCATCATCGCGCCTGGGATTATTCTCGCGCAAACCATCAGTGCGGCGATTCCTCCCGTCGTTCTCGGTCTTGTCGCCGCGTCGGCGTGCTTGACAACACTCACACTACCCGAGACTCAAGGGATCGTAATAGAGGAATCGTTGGCGGGCGCGGCTCGACAAAACATGGGCGGCGCCGGTCGCGCCGGCGCGCGAGACGTCGGCTTCACGCGTCTCGTGGAACAAGACGACGTCGACTCCGCGGCCATCGGAGACGACGAAAACGCGCAGCTTTAAATTAGGATACATTAGCGATATATCTTGTCGATGTTAATGTTGTTGTTGTAACACGATAGTTCTCTAGTAGGCAAAAACGCGAATCAATCCTTCCCCGACTCGCCCCACAAAATCGCGTTCACGTCTTGGCCTTTTCGCGTGTACACCCCTCCGTTATCGATCAATCCCGGGCACGGTCTGTACGCCTTGATGGGCCACCACGCGAACAACGGGATCGCTCCCATCCCGCCTTGGATTCGCCCGCTCCCATCGCACTGCATCTTCTCCCTCGCCAGCCCGCACGAGTCGCACGATCCCGAGCACGCGGCTTTGGATGCGTCCCCGTCGGGCGATGCGTTCGCGCGCGCGGCGTTCGCGCGTCGCGTCGATCGCGTCTTCGCGCGCGTCGTCGTCGCGCGCGTCGTCGTCGTCGTCGTCGTCGCGCGCGTCGTCGTCGTCGTCGCGCGCATCATCGCGTCTCGCGTCGACGCCGCGCGGTGACGTGACGCCGACCGGCGCGACGCGCTGCGGATAACACCCGGCGAACGTCTCGACATCGCGCGGCGCGGCGTCGTGCGTCGGCGATGACGACGACGACGACGCGCGCGAAGACGACGCGCGGTGATGCGCGCGCGCGACGCGCGTCGCGTCGTCGTCCCGCGCGTCGCGTCGTCGCCGCGGGCGTCGCCGCGGGCGTCGCGCTCGTCGCGCGCGGGACGGCGGGCGAAGGCGCGTTCGCGCGGGCGCAGTTCCAATCGTGCCCGGGATGAAAATTGAACCGCCTCCCGGAGATCAAGACGTTCCTGAAGGAGGTCGTCGAGGTCGGGGGGTACGGCGAACGCGTGGGCGTGGTGTGGACGCCGGGACACCCGCCGTCGCTGCACATGCAAGACGAACGCGGGAACAACGTGGAGACGGCGAAACTGACGAGCGAGTGGACGGTGGAGCGCGTGGAGACGTATCTGAATGAGCGAGGCTTTTATAGACCGGGACAGGAGCGGGAAACCGCGCGCGCGGAGCTTTAACTGCGACGCGGGGATGGAAACGCGTAGCGCGGAACGCGCCGAGCCGTGACGCGTCGTCGCGCCAGGAGCGCGAGCTCTGCGACGACGCCGATATCGATATCATATCAGGCGCATCCGACGACTAGAATTTGTATTTTTGTATTCATAAATTCTCTAGGCGTGATTCTCCGTGCGTTCGTTATCGCTTGAGCTGTCGCGCTACGTTTGAAAAGCCGCGGCGCTCGGAGAAGACGCTGTCGGTTCCAGAGACTGGACCATCCGACGCCGCTCTGTTCGGATTTACGAGTTCAATGCCTTGGATTGGCGTGAAAGCCAGGCTAGATGCCATCCCGGACGTCCCAGCCGTGCTGGCAAACGTGGATTTTCCGCCCTTGTTATCCGTCTTGATGAGCTTGGCCGCCTTGGCGGCGAGTCGCATTCTGCCGGCGACGGCGGCAGATCCCGCGGCGGAACCCAGCGTGCCGAGACCTTCGCCATCGTACCCCACCTCTTCCTCGACTTCGTTGAAATTCACGCGATTCGCCGCCTTGCGCATGTCCGTGAGACCGTATCTTTCCTTGAGCGCTCGCGCGCGGCGACCGCCTCGGCGTTTCTTTTGCTCGACTCCGGGCGCAGGTAAAGGTTTCGCCGTTCGCGCGGGAGGCGGCTCCTGCCACTTTTCAATTTTCTTCATGATTTCTTCGGCAAACTTCTTCCCCGTGGCACCGTCCGGGGACTCCCCGTACGCATCGACGCGCGCCATAAGCGAACACTTTGCGCCAATCAGACGAGCCGCCTTGCTTCGCCACGCGGGCGGCGTCTTCTTTTGGATAATGTCGCAGTCGTAAATGAAGCCAGCGTGCAAATCGCCCGCTCGCACAGCCGACGCACTCGACATGCCCGCGGTCGCCTTCTTCTTAGATCCCAAGACTTGGACGTTACACGCCGGCATTTTTGACAGAGCGTGCAAGCCGCCGGCGATGCCGATGAGCTGCGCCGCGATGTCGCTTCCCAATACTGCGCTCAAATTTGGCGCCGTGTCCGCCATGCGCGTGGCGACGTAGTTGAACATCTTCTTTTTCGCCTCATCGAGCTCTAACGCTCGATCACACGCGCGTAAAGTCTTCTCCAAATCGCTCTCGCTCAGCGGTTGTCCAGACGTCGTCGATCCCGTGACGCTCACCACCATGATGGTCGCCGACGGCAACACGCCGTCCAATTCCACCCCCATCATGTCCATCTCGTTCCCGATCGCCTTCACCACTCGCGCATAATCGATCGGATGCAGCACCAAGGACTCTAACTCTGGGAATTTACTCTTATACCTGTCTTTAATGTACTGATGCACGACGGCGACTTCGTTGTCCACCTCCACCGTGAGCGCGTTGCACTCCACCACGAGCGCTTCCGCGCCCTCATCGATCGCCCCCGCGCGCCGTCCCGCCGTCGTCGTCGTCGTCGTCGCGTCGTCCATCGCGTCCTTCGCCATCGCTTCGTCCACCGCGCGCGTCACCCTGAGATACCTCGCCGTCGTCGTCAGCGTCGCCGCGTCGTCCAAATCCGTCGCCGTCGCCGCGCCGCGCGTCGCCGTCGTCGCCGTCGCGCGCGCGTCGTCGCGCGCCGCGTCGGCGTCGTCGCGGTCGTCGTCGCTCAGCGCGTCCAGGTCCGCCAGGAACGAGTCCGCGAGCGTCGCCATGCCGTCGAAACGCGCGTACGTGTGGCGCGCGACGCCAATCGATGGCGCCATCGCAATCGCCGTGCCGCCGCGCCGGCCCGCGGCAGTGCGCGGCGCGAATCGACCGGGATGCCGACGCACGCGGAAGAGGACGCGGCGCGCGCGCGACGACGCGAGGCGGAACACGAAGCGCGATGCGAATACGCCGAGGTGCGCGACGAAACCGAACGGCGACGGCGACGGCGACGACGACGACGACGAATGGGAAATCCAATCAGCAGCCGCGCGCGCGTTGACTGCGTTTAAACTTAGCGCGAGACGCGGCGCGAACGCGGAGTGACGAATGTGGAATTTTGAGCGACCGCAGGCGCTGCGAGAGCGACAGGAAGACGTGAATTGGCGATCGAGAGGACCGGAGGCGGAGATGCGATCGATCGAGGCGAGGGAACACGAACGAAGAGCGCGGGAGCGAGCGGCGGCGCTGACGCGGCGAAGGGACGCGCTTCGAGTCAAACTGGCGAGCGAGGAGGCGCGATACGAGGAAGAGATGGCGGGGAAACGGGTCAGCGCGGCGGCGCGACGGATGGAATTGGAGGCACGCGCGCGCGAACTGTTGGCCAAGCGCGAGGAGGAGCGGAAAAAGCACGTGGAGGAGATGACTTACAAAAAGTGGAAAGAGTCGGACGAGACGGCGCGCGACGGCGCTCGCGCGGCTCTGGCGAATGAAGTGCTAATGGGTCGACAACTGCAGGTTGAAGAGCGAAGGCGCCTCGCCGAGGAAAATGCGGAGCGCGAGAAAAGAATAAATGCAACGATTTCCGCGCTTCGCGCGGAGGATTCGGCGCGCATCGATGGACGAGATGCGGCGTTGAAAGCGGCGCGAGAAGCGCATTCGCGCGCGCTCTTCGAACAAATGTCTTCGCGAGAGCAGGACAGACTCGCGCGCTTAGAGGAGCGACGTCACGAACGTGCCGATCTGAACGCGCGATGGGACCAAGAAAACGCGATCGACGCCGCGAATCAGCGGGAGGAGGCGCTCAGGCAGCGCGAAATCCACGCGGACTTGCTTCGCGCGAACGCAGAGCGGCAGTTGGAGTCGTTGGCGGCGCTCGAGGAGGAACGGGCGTACGACGCTCGATTGGTTGAAAACGCTATGGAAGAGGAGCGCATATATGCCAAAGACCACGCCGAGCTCGTCGCTCGGCGACGCGAGGAAGAGATCCTCTTCCGAAAGTATCTAGAGGAGCTCACTACGGCGAAGCGCGCGAGCAAAGAAATAGACGACGTGGCGGTCGAGGAGGCGCGACTGGCGCACGAAAGAAAAGCGCGCGCGCGCGAACAACTTGAAGCACACCGAAGAGAACAGTTGATGAAGGATGTGGTCGATGGTCGTCGCCAACAAATCGCCGAGGCCGAGGCGAAGAAGCGTGCGGAGGAGGAGGAAGAGCGCGAGTGGCGCAGGGCAAACGAGGAAGACATGGAGCTCGCGAGGCGTCAACTCGACGAGAAGCTTCGCATCGCGACCGAAGCGAGTCTTCGACATCGAGCAGACTTAGAGGCTCAAATTAGCGAACGAAATTCCAGATTAGGCGACAGAGATGTATCGTCTGGATTTGTCAATGTCGACGTCGGACGAAACGAGCGATTCGCTCGACGTTTCGCCGAAGAGAAGCAGACGTCGAACGTGTATTCTTTTTAGACGGTTTTGAGGGAATGAGGGAATGTAATTATCAATGCATTGAGCGCTGTGTATCATTCGCCGAACCCACGGTGCTGAAGCTGTGACTTTGGCGGCGCGAGCCAGGGTGGATGGAAATTCATTCGAACCGTCGCCGGCTCAATCTGATGCGGCATCGTGAACAGGGAGACGCACGGATAGTACGTCCCTGGTTTGATTTCGTTCACGAACGCACGTCCAAGGGAAACACCGTTGAGATAAAATTCGATGTACGACGAGTCACGCCGATTCAGTCGGTGTGAAATCCTCGCGAACCAACTTTGCGCGTCTGAAATCTCGAGATTCAGAGCGAGACACACGCCGACGACGTCGCCCTCCTTCACGAGCGCGTCTGCGTACGGCACGGGCGTTCGATCGTGCACCACGCTCCCCGTCTTTTGAATGAACGCGTACCCGTGCGCATCTGCCCCCACGGAAGCGTCCAAATTCGCCTCGCGCGAGGCCACGCCGACGCGCGCGAACCCCGTCGACCCGAGGCGTTCCAACGCCGCCTCGTAGTACGCGCGCCCGCGGTCCGCGCCGGCGCAGCGCGGTCCTCGCGCGGCTCGATGTCCGCACCGACTCGAAAACGTGCATCCGGCGCGTCCTTCGCTCGCGCACCACGCCCCCGCGCCCACCGAGACGCGCGCCTCGTTCGCCATCCTCGACGTCCTCGCTCTGTCGTTTCGAATCGCGACGTCGCGCGACGACGCCGCCGGCCTAGGGTTGGCCGGCGCGGCGGTGCCGACCGGGTCGATTCGATCGTCCGTCGTCCGTCGTCCGTCGCGCCGCA
>JACLAB010008210.1_pt1 | contig 23573 bp, 19 predicted proteins | sample 8027921 | NCBI WGS metagenome assembly JACLAB01 (sample SAMN15725117, study PRJNA655200) | protist metagenome | isolation source: fluorescence activated cell sorting (FACS) single amplified genomes of... | place: USA: West Boothbay Harbor, Gulf of Maine | collected 2000-07-19
CATGGGTATGTCAAACATTACGTTCAATGCAGACGAGATATTAGCGCCCATTGTCCAAGCAAAACCCATAGAAGTAGCAACCTGCGACCACCGTGCCATTGACGGAGCTTGAGCAAACTCTGCAATTTTGTCTAACTTTTTGGCTATATCCGTAGTATCAAGTCGTTGAAAGTACCCGCCATCTTTAAGTTTATTGCGGAAACCTTGTATCCTAGCTCCGTACTCCAACTGTACAAGCTGCTTCTCAATACCACGAAAATTATCACGGAACATTGTTGCAGGGTCAGCTTCCATCCCCGGCATACCAGAGGGTGTTCTGTCCCCTAACGCACCTAGAATACCGCGCTTACCATCGCTTCGTTCTTTACGACTACGGAACGATTGCATAAACGAGCGTTCTGGAATTGAGTCTAGCGATAGATCAATAATTCTATCTATGGAAGCCTGATCTACTCCCGCTGCTTGTAGCGTGGACAGCACATCAAAGACGAACGACGAGCTTGGAGCTTTACCGTAATCTCGCTTGGAATCACGTTTCCCAGTCTCAATTTTACTGACATCATCCCCGCGCCCAATATCCTGTAGATACTTTATGACATTTTCCTGCGCCTGCATGAGGTCTTTTTCTGTATCGTAGTACTCAGTAAATAGTTCTATACCGCCGTTCCTGAGTGGGTCAGGCGCATGATACGACAACCGAAAATCACCATGACGGCCTAGTCTAAAGTACGGGCGGATAACCCCACCTTGAGCATGGAGCAGATCAGATAGTTTCTCGAACGCAGTTTTTTGTGCCGTTGCGTCTAGTCCCATGGCGCTAATACGCGCCTTGATGGCAGGCATGATACGGTCTTGCGCAGCTTCGCCCATATCTCTCGTAATCTTGTATAGGTCTTGCCCCTGCTTACCGAGCGACTGGTACTCTTTGTTTAAGACATCCCATATCGCCGCCTTTTCACTAGAAGGTTCCCCTGCCTTCTTGGCTTTACTACGAGGTGAATCCTGCCCAGCATATTTTTGTGCTAGATCAGTATTAAGCGCGGCAATCTTCCCGTCACGTTCTTGGGCCGTCTTGAAAGACTGCATTACTGTCTTTTCGGTCTTCATGTCGTAGTAAGACAGCCAGTACTGTGCGTATGTATCGCGAGGCCGCGCGGGATCAACCTCGTCTTGAGTAGCACGGTTCATAAGACTTTGCATCTTTGCATAGCCTTTAGGATTTGCTTTTTTGTACGCTCTATAGTCGTTATGGATTACCTCGACAGGCTCGAAAGCCTTGCGAAGAGCGCCAGACGCTTGGTCGATCAACACATTTAGTTCGTTAGCAAAAGGGATTTTATCCGAGGCTATACGTGCCAAGTTGTTTACAGGTTGCACACTGAGAACCATATTTTTCAGTTTGCTAGGAGTATTTGCGTTAATAATGTCTCTTGCTTGCTCGTAACGGTTTTTATTCTCCAGAGGCACCGCAGTAACGTGCCTACGGTATAAATCAGTCGCGCCTTGCTTAGTACGTCCCAACAGCAGCATATTCGGCGCTGCGCGTGTGGCAGGTGATGGAGCCAGCATACCATCGACAATACGATCAACCTCAGTCAGTGCTGATGCCGAAGGTGAAAGACCGAGTATCTTACGCACTATACGTTTAATAGCACCTGTAAACTTCTCCCAGCCTGACATCTTGCCGCCATCTACCTTCGTCAGAGCTAACGCACTCTGAAACTCAGGGTTACTGAAGGCTTCGGCCACGAACTCATCAAGGTTCGCTGTGCCATATACTTCGCCGAATTGCTCGCGCACTGCGTTGAAGATGGTTTGTAGCTGTTTAACCTCTGGCAAAGAGGGGTTCGCCAAAGACGCCGAGGTAGCTGCGTGGGTCATCTCGTGCAAGATAGTATGCACGTTCATCCCGTTGGAAGCGTCAATGTAAATTGTATTTGTTTCAGGCTCAAACATGCCAGCAGCTTTGCGCCCCGTCATCTGGGACAGATCGTCAACTACCTGCACCTGTGTAGTGCCAGCAGCTTCGGCCAGCTTGGCTGCAATCTGACGGATACGGTCTACTTGGCTTGTCGCCGCAATAGCGTTCAAGGCAAACTGCAGATCACCGCGTTGTAGAGCGTTACGGATACTAGGCAGGAGTGCCGTGTCCAGACCATGCACGGGGTCGATGAGCAAGAAGCCCATCTCGTTCTGGGTGTATGTTAGGTTGTCGTAGAACTCTTGCGCGTCTACTTCTGTAAGTAGTTTTCCCTCGGCTCGCGTATCCTCGTAGACATACACGTTACCTTCTTTGTCAGTATATGTATATGTATCGGCGGCAACCGTTTCGTTACTACGAACTTTACGCCGTTTAAAATCTAGTCCCGCTAAATAAGACTCAAGCGCAGTCTGGCCCTTTATTGGCTTGAAAGTTTTAGTCACGGGTCCAGCGGCGCGTTCACCAACAAGTTGCCCCGTAGCCTCGGTACGTAGAGACTGATCCAAATCTGCAGGGGATTGATAGTTCATCTCTGGCGATGCAAGGTAGCGGTTTAGCTGGCGTTTAGTGGCGTTGTCTTCTTTTTGCTGGATAGACTTAGCGGCCTTAACCACGCCGATATAGGCATCAGACGGATTATACTTAGACGTATCACGTCTGGCTAACACAGCCGCGTCACGGGTAACAGCCATGGCGCTGTTAGACATGTTGGCCTTTACCCACCTACGTGCTTCCATGGCGGCTTTTTGTGTCATACCCTCATAAAACTTAAATTCTTTTGGTCCGTAATAGAACCTACCATCTTCGTCTCCACCCGAAACTTTTTCGCCTTCTAGGCTTTGCTGAGTTGGCCCAGTCGCACTGGTCGAACCCATTTCATCGAGAGCATCGACAGGTCTACGGAATCTTTTAAAAAACAGTTTTGCTGCTCTAGCATTAGCGTTTGCTTCGCCCTTCAACTGCGTATCTGGAGTTTTAAGTAGGGCTAGAATAGTATCTTTTTCTGTCGAAGTGGTGACATCCGGTAGGGACCGCTCATTTACTTGCGTGTCGTGATACTCTTGTATCCCCTCATTCTTCTTAAACGCAAACCTACGATCAAGCTCGGCTTGGGCAACTGCGTTTTGTTCAGCTTCCATCGCCTGTATATCAGCTTGTGGTAGGGAAGCGCCGATTAATGGTTCGGTGCGTGGTGCGGGTGCCACAGGTGCAGGGATGTTTTGCTGCGCTACGCTAGTAACTTGACCCGGTATAGCCGCTTGCTGCATGGCAGGTGTAGCGGGAGCTTGTTGTACGGGTTGTTGTACGGGTTGTTGTACGGGCGTAGCTGTGGCTTGCTCTGCAAGCTGTTGGATTGCCGCTACGCCTTGCTCGTCAGGAGTTGCCTCTGGTTCGGCTAGTGTATCGGGCTGCGGTCCTGCATCCACTGCAGGTGGTCCAGAAACAGGCACACTTGTTCCCACTGATCCTTGGTCAAGTGCTGCAAGTTCGGGGGTATCTGCACGTTCAGAAACATCCCTTCCGCTTCCGACCACGCTTGGTCCACTACCTTGAGCGCCATCTCCAGTTCCTGTTGGTCTAATTCCAGCATCTTCGACCTCCAGTGTGTCTAAAAAACCTTGTACCCCTTCTTTAGCTTTTGGTACGGAGGTTATTTTTGCGTAATTTCTAAGTTCGTCAAGAACTCCTTTATCCGACACTTTCTTACCAATAAGACTTTTCTTGGTGCCTTTGCGCCTAATTAACGCCTCTGTCGGCACACTGAGATTGGCTAAGAAGTCATCGTCGATTACTTGCTCTTGTGGTGTGCCTTGCGCCGCCTCAACGGTTTCGGCTGCTCCCACCTCAATCTGCTGACCAGTCTGCTCACTCTCTAAAGCAGCGGTGCGATCTTCTTGTGCTACAGGTTCAAGGCCGGGTAGGTATTCTTGGGTTTTGGCTTGCGCCGCTTTAGTGGCTTTGGCCTTCATACGGGCCACCTCACCTTCGAGGTTAGCCTCTTCTTTAACTAACGCTGCGCTTGGCGTAGCTGCATCTGTCGCTACTACTGCAGCGTCTACTGCACGCTGTTCTTCTGTCTGCTGCGCTGCACCTTCAAGTGGCGCGGGGTCTGCGGCGTTCCGTGCTCCTGTTTCAAGTGCTGGCGATACTTGTTCCTCAACCGCCGCTTCTACAGCGGCTTGTACCGCTTCTGGTTCAGCTTCTGGCTCTACAGGTGCAGGGGGAGTAATCTCTGTGGTATCGCCACGTTCGCCGAATGATCCGATTGTAGCGCGTGTACCACCACCGATCAGGCCACCTGCAATCGCGGCTTCACGATACTCTGCAATGGCGTCTTCGCTGTCGATAGGTAGGCCAGCTTGCGCTCGCTCCATCATCTGTTGGCCGACTTCGGTCAAGCCTTCAGTAGTAGCACCACCAGTGGCTCGTCCTGTAGTGCGAACGAATAAGCCTTTTGCGCCCATCATATCTTTGCCAACGGATTTAAGGGGGCTACGCAGTAGAAGTTTACCGGAAATACTCTCAAGGGTTGCTTGGCCGAATGTAGCGGCGAGTGCGTCACCTACGTCAACATTTGCTTTTCTACCTGCAGCGACTTCGTCTTCTTGACGTTGAATGTCGTTACCAAACAGAATCGGCGCTTGCGCTACACCGTAGGCCGCAAACCCTAACGCTGACGTGGTTAATGCTCCAGCACCGAGTAGGGGGGCTGCTACGGTTGCGCCTACCGTACCTGCGATACCTAGACCGAGCTGTGGGATTTGCTCACCAACAACTTCACCTGCGTATGTCAACGCCGAGCCGATACTATCAACATCAGTAGACTGCATACGCTCTGGCTGCTCAAGAAGCAGTTCGCCTAGCTCTTGACGACTACGTTCTTCTAGACCCTGCCCATAATTCGCAAGGAACCCAAGACCTGACTGTTCACCGATTGTGCCTAGTGTCTCGCCGAATGCTTGCTTTATCTGCGGCACGCCGCGATCAAGGCCACGACCAATGGCAGTACCGTCTTCAAATTCTAAATCAGCATCGTATTGAGTTTTGTATTCCTCAAGAAACGCGCTTCTATCTTGTTGAATCTTATTGGCTAATCTAGCAAACTCTTCATCTGTTGGGGCATCTCCAACAATATTTAAGTCGTACCCTCGCCCAGTTTGAGGATCATCGTATTGATAAACGCCCATAGATCACCTTCTTATAAACTAGACTTTTGTACGCGGTGGAGTATTAGAAACTGTAGGAAGCCCTCGACTACGGTACATATAGTCTATTTGACCTTGAAGTACGCTTAACTCTTTTTGAAGTTGAGTACGCGCCGCTGCGTCAGGGTCTGTTCTTCCTCCAAAGAAAGAGTCTTTTGGGGGCGTAAGACTAGCTAACTGTGCTGTTTTTTCTTCTACCTGCCCACGCAAATCCGTAAGGAACCCTGCAGGGATTTTAGTTCCGCTACTTCTTGCCCGTTGCCGGGCTATATCTAGTTGAGTTTGCAGTTTGAGCATATCGGTCTCGAACGCCCGTGCGCCCTGCTTAGATTTCTGCAATGCGCCGACACCCGCAAGTCCAGCTTCACCGAGAGCGCCACCAAATGTTGGGTTTTTAGACGCCATAAGCGCCATACCTGTTTGAGCCAGCGCCATCCACTTATCAGACTCAGCTTCTTTTTGCCGATTAGAGAGCATCTGGGCAATGCGCGAGTCCATAGAACCAAACCCTGCACCGCCTGTATCTTTGGTCGCAACTGGGGTTGTAGTTGTAGCTTGCTCTGCAATGGTAGTCGCACCAGCGTCTTGTTGGTCTTGTAAGTTTTGAGCAATTATAGCTTCCGCTTCAGGAGTTCCTTCTGCTCCACCGAAAGGTCCAAGCACTGGGTCTCTATCTCTTGGAGCGCCGAAATAATCAATTCCGCTACCTATGATATCCGCTAACGCATCGCTAACGCGCTCGGCCCTATCTCTAGGCTGATCCCCACTTATCCTACGATCAATCGCGGCATCAGCCGCTCTTTGTGCATCAAGCCTAGCGTCTTCAGACGCGAAGAAAGCGTCTTCTTTATTCCGCGCATCTGCGGCGTCTTCCCGTGCAAGTCTGTCAGAAACAGCGGCAAACTCTTCGTCCCCTGCTTCTTCGTACTTTAACCGCCCTAGAGGGCCGAGATCATAAATCTGCTCTGGTGGCGTGTACATGTCGCTCTGCATGTATGCTTGAGCGCGCCGATTTAATGGACCTGATGCGACTCCTTCTGGGAAATACGCGGGGCTATGTCCGCCGCCCAAGTCATCTCTTATAACTCTATCTGAGGTGGTTCGAAAATCTCCGTATTCGCCCATATTTTTTCTGTCAATAGCGTCAATTATGGCAGGGAGCTGTGGCCCCTCACCGCGCAGGTATCTCAGCAAGTCGTCTCTATCTGCATCAGCCCTAGCGTTAGCTATACTAACGTCAGGTAGGACATCGGTCATATCGGCTTGCAAAGGTGATGCGCCACCCGAAAGCGTTCTAATTCCCATGTCTGCGGTTGGTGACTGAGGTGGTATAAAATCTGCAATCTCAGGACTTACAGGCTGTGTTAGTGCGGCACTCGCAGGGGTATCTGCGGCGGGAAACGGCACTGCACTGCCACCAATGCCTGCAGATACGTTACCTGTTAGATACTCGGCGGGTCTACCTTTAAGTTGACCTTCAGCGAATAGCCCTTCATTGCCAGCAAGCTCGGCTTGCCGCTGGTTTATTAAAGACTGAGCGCGTTGATCTAGTGCGTAGTCGGCACCAAACTCTGCTGCATCACGTTTCTGCTGATCTTTAACGTCCCCGCGAGTAGGGTCGGAAAACATACGCTTGAGCAGGTCGTTCTCTCTTGGAGTTTCCAACTGCTCTAAACCAGTCTGTTCTGGAGTTTTTGGAGGGTCCAGCATGGTCTGAGCTACATAAAGCAGGTCGGGAGTGTCTTTATACTGCCGATACAAATCTGGGTGGTTTACTTTCAACGCAGCGACAGCGGATAGTCCTTTTCCACTGAATCCGCTGGTACGTCCACCTGTTTGAAGTCGCATAATACCACCATCAGACATCATCTGAGGTGCCTGTGGTTGTGGTGCTTGTGTTGGAGTTACAGGTGTAGCTTGGGCCAGACCTGTGTCCTGTGCCATGTTGGTATTGGGGTTCAAGGAACGAGACATCTGCATGATGCCCTCTTGCGGCGCTCCCGCTGCTGTTACTACTTCTTCAGCAACAGTCTTCATGTCTGAGTTCTGTTGGCGTTTATAGTCATCACGCATCTGCTTACGGCGCTTCAACTCACCCAAGACAAGGAACTGCGGTGCGCTACCAGTGGGCCGCTGCATCTCTTGCATCAAGGCTTGTTCTGGCAGATTCTTTAGATCGTCTTGGATGTCGATTATGTTCATGATGTCAGACCTTTATAAAGACCAAGTCCCGAAATACCTGCACCTAGTGCCTGTTGTAGAGGATTATAAGATACCATCCGCTGCTCTTCTACATTCGGCGTCACTGGCACACCGCGCAAAATACTAGCCATCTTCTCATACTGCTGTGTCGGATAGTCCCGTTGACGGGCAAAGTCTTCGTAAGACATATCGAGACGAGCCTGATCTTCTGCACGAATATCACGACCAATAGTCTCCAGTAGCTGTGCGCCCTGAATGTCAGCGGCACGTTGCTTCTCTCCAAGACCGACAAGGCTTTGACCTAATGAGCCAACATTCATACCTAAAGCACCGATGCCTTGACCCATAGTACCCATCTGACCTGCAGCGCCTATAGCTCCCTGCTCTGCTGCAAGAGCCTGACCTGCGCCGAACTGACGGGACTGCTCTATTGCCTGCTGTACGCGAGCTTGCTCTGAGGAACGTAGTGCGTCTAGCCTTGCCTGTTCACCTGCGCTACCTGATTGTACGCGAGCTAACTCACCCACTTCACCAGTTTGCACACGACCAAGTTCACCTGCACGACCTGCTTGCACACGAGCCAATTCTGCGGCACGAAGTCTTTCCATATCCATCTGAGCCGCGCGATCTGCACCAAACTGTGTGGCAGCTTGTTGAAATGCCTGTTGTTGACCTGTAGCTTGGATGTCGCCCATCTGACGAGCCAGACCTTCTTGAGCCAAGTAATCTCCAACGGCCTGACGGGAACCACCGAATGCACCAGCTTGTACTGCCGATGCGTCACGACCCGCCTGACCGCGATCAAAGTCTAACTGTGCTTGCTGCTTCTGAACGTCAACTACGTTCTGCATGTACGGAGACATGTAGTTCTGAACCGCTTGTCCAGTAAACATATCGGGTTGCTGAAAGCCATACTCATTGTAATTGGCCTGACGAAACTTAGAGTAAGGATCGAAATCAGAACGCTGATACTGATCGTATTGAGAGAAATTACCTGTATCGTACTGCCCGATACCTCTCAGGTTGCCGATACCTTCCTCAGTATAACCAACGCCTCGACGAGCAATGTCCATACCTTCGCGTTGTGCGCCCATACCTTCACGCTGTGCGCCCATACCCTCTTCCATACCAGCGATACCCTGCTGGGCTATGCCACGAACCATGGCACGAGATGCTTGGATGTCTCCGTAGTTTGCCGAGGGGGCAATGCGCTCACCTTGGTAGGGAGTATATGTAGACTGTTGACCGAAACCTGTAATGTTCCCATCGTCATCGTAGATAGGGCTGCTTAGGTCATCTTGAAACGGCATGAGTGATTCTTCAGCGCCCTGAAGCATTCTGCGGAAGTACGGATCAGCGTACTCAGGTAGATTAGTCTGGCGGACGGTTGAGTCACCCGGTGCCTGCGCACTACTTTTACCCATCTTACAACTCCATTCGGTACGCTATGTACTCAGGATAGAAACCGTATTTCTTCAACGACCTACCCCAAGCCTTTCTGCCGTAGCCTTCTAAGTGACTACATCCTAACTCATTAGCATACTTACGCATAGTGTCGATCAGTTGATCGTTCCATTCTTTCATGCGCGTTCCGCCTACAAAATCTAAGGCCAATGCTTTCCGTTGAGGGTATACTAAAAGTCTTGTGGTAAACGCAGCGACTATGCTGTCATCATCATCCATTACAACCCAAAGAACGTAAATGTCAGTAAGTATCCCAGCCAGTACGTCAATCGTTTCTGATTTGCCTTGGGCTGTTGCTACGCTCTTCTTTAGTACCTTCTCAACATCCTTCCATACATGCCTCACTGCCTCTGACGGCACCAAGCTAATCCTCAATTATCCCACCATTTGTTGAAGTTTCTTTGGAGCATCCCCTTCAGCACGGTTAACCATATCTAAGAAACCGCCACCATACGCCTTCTCAAGCGCATCAGTAGTCTTCTCTCTTAGGACGAACTCCCCATCGGACAGGAGAACATCTTGCTCTCCCTCTAGTGTAGCGGGGACCATATCATCAACGCCCGAACCATCTCCCGGTCCACGCACCATCCCCTTATCACCAGACTCAAAGCGATCTACAGTGTCATCTAACTCTCCCGACTGCACCCGCCCGACAAGATCACGCAATGCGTCCTCGCCGTACTTCTGAACGAATAGTGCCAGAACGATCTCTGGCTGTTCAGACATTCCTTTAATAGCTTCTATGGCACTGACAATAACATCCTTTTCGTTCATGCCATTCTGCGCCATCATCTGATCTGCTTCCATCTCGCCGCCCTCTTGGAGAGACATTATCCCACCATCTGCGTAGTAATACGGAGCGTTGACTTGTGAGCCATCTGCGCGTGGCGCTCTGGCATATTGGAAGTAAGTGCCTTCACCACCACCGTTGGCGTATGGATTAGGGTTATAAGTGCGCCGCATTGGATTTGGCATAGGCACAGTGGAGTCATCGTCCTTCTTTGCAGCCCTGTTCTCGTACTCTTGCTGCATCAACTGAGCATCAGTCATTGTCTGACCGATCATACCGGGGAAGAAGCCTTGCTGCGCTGCAGTAAAAGCGCCGCCTTTAGTGGCTCCCGTATTGCCGAAACCCAACTGAGTCCCTGCAGCCTCTGAACCCAGAAACTTGGTAGCTAGGGTATCAGCAGCGGGTGTCGCGGAGGCAACGGCAGATGCCGGAGTACCAGCTTGTAGGAAGCCCGGCGTGGTGGCTTGTGCTGCCTGTGCGCCAGTACTTGCGTTTATAGCATTGGTGCTTGTTGACCCTGATAGACCACCAAGAACTTTACCTCCGAGGAACGAAGCCATACCTGTCTGGATGCCTTTGCCGAGATCACCTGTCTGTACAAATGAGCCTAACCCTGCGCCCATTCCGGCTAATGCAGGGACCGAAAGACCTGCCATAACCCCACCGAGCGCACCTGTCCCGGCCAGCGCCGGAAGACCCAAACTAAATAACAGCGGTAGAACCATGACTATCTCCAGAAGTTCAATAGAACTTTAACACGAAACTTTTAATCCATCAACTCAAAGTGCGGACCATCGATAAACGGACGTTTACCTTGGCTACGGCGCAGGTCAACATAGGCATTCATAGCCTCTTCCATCGTGCCATCCCAATCGCGGATGTCATTGATATGCCAAGCCGCACCCCAGCGTACAGCAACCCCTACGTCAATAGCTCCCTGCTTCACAGCATCCGCAAGGTCATCGTACAAATTCAGTTCCCAAGATCCACGCGAACCCACATAGGCCATGAGGTCCAGAGCGCGGCCCTCTATGTGCTTAGACTTCATCGTCTTAGATGCACCATTTTTGACCAGTTCACGCTGTTCTCCTATGGTTCTTAGTCCACAGATCACACCAAAATCAGTTTTTGTATGGCCTATCGCCGCTTTTGCAACGGCAACCAAACGCTCGTCTACGCCTTCCATTCGGTCAAGGCTGCGTTGTGATAGCTTGTATGTCATTTCGTTAATCCTTGTTTTTTCTCGTAGCTACGAAGCCCACCAAGTCCAAGCATTCCCATCATAACCGTCATCAGGCTAGTCATGTCAAACGTAGGAAGTTCCGGTATCTGAACGCCAGCAACCGTAACCCCAAAAAGAATGAGCGGCTGTAAGACAAAGTGGTACGCAAACGCAGCCCCGCAAACCCATCCGATGAATGGTCTCCATCCGCCCTTAAACACCGAGCCAGATTCTGCTTCAGCTTTGTTCACCTCTACCTGCGCAAGCATCGCCTCTTGAGCGTGATTGTCTGCCATAGTGCTAAGATCGTGCGCCAACTGTGCCGCTTTATCTTTGTCTTGGATAAACTTGCCAGCAAGTTCTGTCGCTGGTCCTATCAGTGTGCTTAGTATGCCCATTACTTTCTACCCATCCACGCTGTTGCGCCCATGAAAGCGCCGACTATTCCAGCGCCACTAATATAAAAAAGATTGCTTATGTCGCTCAATGCAGTGACACGATCCAAAGGTATAAAGAACATTGTAACCGTAAAGACGCCCATGCCTATCAGTGTCCAACGGGCCATGCGAAGCTGGGCCAGATGTTTGCGCAGCGCATCCTCTGTTTCCCTGATCTCTTTAGCCTTCGTCATCTCCGCGTCAGAGACAATGCCATCGCCATCCATGTCGTAGGCATCGTACTTACTTTGATCTTCCAGCTTCTTTGCCGCCATCTTCTACACTCCTTGCATACGCTATCGCATAATGCTTGTGATGCGTTATTATAACAACTTTTCCGTCTTTGTCATATATAACGTAATCTCCACGCTTATTCCGGTACAACCTCAAAACAATATACCACCGTGGTACTGTTAGTTATCAACACTTTAGCATCTTCTAACGCCTCTTTACATTCCTGTTCCGTAGGCAACTGGGCAAGCTGATAGTATTCTATCTTGTTATTTGTAAACATAAACCAAACTAAGAACCACATTACCACTTCCCCTGATATCTGCCCAAGTAATAAAAACCTGTAACAACGCCAGCCCCAGCAATCATAAATATAATAGAACCAACTACAAAATTTATAGCGTTGTCGATCATCTCTTGTTTCTTGTAAGCCTCTGCCTTGCGTATGCGGCGCATCTCACCCTCAATGGCGAGGACTTCATCCCAAGCAGATGGCCCGTAAGTCCATGATATATGGTCTTTTATTTCCTTTCTCATGGATTCCATCTTCTTTTTTTGAGCGAAGATTTCTATAGCACTAGCACTATTATCGGACATCATCTTGTAAAATGGAGGGTTCTTTGTTTTGTCTTCAGCGTACTGAAAATCAGAAAAAGCGGCTCCCCATTTAGCTAGGGTTCCGCTCATCTCTTGGATGTCTTTGCCAGCACTAATACCCTGTTTCAGAATATTAAAAGCACTGGTGGCTAGACCTACCGCAGTAATGGGATCGATCATGTTTAACTCATAATGTTGGCGACCCTCCCAAGTCTATTAGAAACCAAATCCCCCTGAACCACCTGACCCACCCATAGGTCCAAATCTTTTTGCAAGTATGGCAGCTAGTCCCCCACCGTATTGAGGCATTGGTGGTTGAGTTGGCGGGACACCCTGTTGAGGCATAGTGGCAGCGTTGCCCTTGCCTGATGTCATTGCATTCATGCCTTGCTGATATTCGTTCTGCGCCATCTGCTGCTGTGTAGCTTGATCTGCCATAGCCTGAGACATATCATTAATCCGATTGCGCTCCGCTACGCTCATCATCTCCATCGGACGAGGCGCAAGACGTTGTGAACCACCAAGTGTGCCGTAGTTCTGTGCAGCATATTGGAAAGCTGGACTCATGTTAGTAGCCTGTGGGTCTAGCCCTGCCGCCATGTAGTATGGCATTTGCCCTGCACCTTGTTGAGACTCGAACATACCCAAAGCAGCTTGGCGCATCTCAGGCGTGATCTCTGTCGGCGCGGGTGGCTTCTGACTTTCCATGTAATCGTTGTAACGCTTTAGGTTCTCGGCATACATGTCAGTATCTGCTGTGGCACTCGCAGCGTTGCTTAGTGAAGCTATCCCGGCCTGCATGGCTGAAGCACCGGAGTCATCATTACCCGTTGGGTGGAAATATGAGGTAACGTTATTTGCTACTGCTGGACCAGTAATACTGTCCATAAAGCTACTTGAAGCCGATGTCGCTGGTGCAGCCGCTTTTTTCTTTGACTTTTTCTGCGGCTGTACTTCGTCATACCCGCCGATGCTTGGGCCTGACCCGCCAGCTTGGGGAGAAGAACCTGTTCCCATATAACTCATTGCCATCACATAACTCCTCCGTCTGCGGATTGTGGCATTGTAACGGTGATAGCCGTGTGCCGTTTGGTTGTATCAGTCCATGTCTCACCACAGTCTGGGCAGTTGCCATCAGGGTATGACGCTACTTCTTCTGGTGTGTCCACCAAGTTATCACAGTTGTGGCACTGTATAGTATCTACAGAGGTAGCAGGTTTCCAGCGGCCACCATCTGGCATTGTAATGATTGTTCCGTCAGACATTTATCACCTATGTAGTTGTCACTGTAACGAGACCAACAGCTCCAGTGCCTGCTGATCCACGAACATGTGGTGTGTTTAGTTGTGTAATCATAACATATCCACCGTGGTTAAAGATAGCCCCGGTTTCCAGCCCCGAATCATCTGTCTGTAGATCAGTGAATACTCCGAACGTATTCCGACCTTCGCCGGGGTTCTGCACTTGCTGCACATATACGGAAAACGCTCGGACAACCTCTGCAATATACTGCTGGCTGTACTCCTTTGGAGCGTTGGGGAAGTATGGTACGGCAAGGTTTCTAGACATTAGCGCCTGCCATCACTTCGCACATCTATCCTTGGCGAGCCGAGACGCCACCCAGTGCCAGTAGTATTGCTATCAACCTTGATGGCTATCGATCTACCACGCAGGCGAATATGTGCATCTTGTGTAAACTGCTCCACAGGTACAGAGGCCGTCTTCTCCACATTCTTACTGTTGTTCTGCAGGTATGCGCCGCCGGGGAAGTTACGAGCCTTGACGGTAAAGTTTGCAGTGGGTGTCTCGGCAGTAGAGTTACGGAACGTAAGGTCGGGTATCAACCTGCGAACAAAGGAGAACTGATCTCCATCGCCTATATCGAACTGACTCGATTCTATGTAAGCAGCTATTGGAGATGCAGGGTTAGTACTACCATCATCGAATCCAACCTCGTGATTGTACAAGTATCCATCTCTGCCAGCGGCTATAGGTGTCTCGTTTACACCACGGTCAACCCAAGCGGTGCGTGTCAGATTGCCATAATACCAAATATCTTGCAGGTAATTGTACACAACATACCTGTCATTGTTGTCTGAGCTGGCGGATGGATAGTACCACCAAACTTCTGAGAAAGCAGAGTTAACCGCACCGAAACATTTCTCTGCCTGAGTAGAGTTAAAGTCGGAAAACACATAGTCTTTTACAGAACAGGGCAAGGTTTGTACGCCACCGTTGTAGACGTAGAACTCATTTTTACCCATCCAGTAAACGGTATCGTCAACTGCAACCACAGATATAGGACTACGGATCGTAATGTTTTCTGAGATCATGTTGATCCCAAAGGTAAATGGTGGGCCAATGTACTGCATCGCGTGGAGAGATACATCTGTGAAGACTAGAATCTGCTGTCTGGTTTCAACGGCTGTAACAATCTTAGAGCCAGAGCCAAGACGCAAATCACCTGCAGTGTTAGTAGTTGATGGACGCCAATCTACCACGCTCTCTTGGTCTGAGAAACGTATAAGCAATGGGTCTTGTACGCCAATGTTATCCAGAGGATCACAACCAAAGGCAATGACATGCCTATCAACATCGGACACAATCACCTTCTTAGCTATCGTCGGGGCTAAATCGGCACCAACCAAACTACTAATAGCAACGGCGGGGTTGGTTAAAGAGTTAACCGCAGAGGCATCCCAGTAGTAGATACCGCCGTTCATGTCGTTTATTAGGAGGTCTTCACCGAAGTTGTCGTGTGTCCATATACGCAGTGTATCGGTTATTAGATCAACAGTAGCAGCCGAACCCCAAGTTGACCTAGCCCACGCTCCCGCTCCCCAGCCGTTACCTGTCACAGAGGTGTCGAGACCTACGTTTATTTGGTATGTGCCAACAATAGAACTTCCACCGTTCCCAGTATCTGAGCCATTAGCCACAACAGGTGTAGGAGAATACTGCCCGTCATCTGTAATGTTGTCTAGTGAACTAACGGCACGAGCTGCGATCTTGTACGTTGAGGAATCAACAATCTCAAAAATCTGATACTCTTGGTTGAGTACTGCAGCCGTTATATTGCCACCAAGACTAGCCGCTCCAGAGAATGTTACAAAGTCGTTTACAACGGCACCGTGAGTTGGGTCACTTACCGTCAGTGTTGAAGAGCCGTTCGCAGCAGCAAAAGCTACATCCCCTGCAGCAGTCGTAAGGCGTATGGGGGTCACATCATAGTAACCCTCCCCTGACTCAATGTAGTATTTAAGATGAGTGCCGACACCCAAGAAGTCATCTAGGTTCAAGGTTCTCCAAGGCCACAACGCACGGCACGAACCCAGAAAGGATTTCACCCCTATCTTACCCCAACCGCCAATTTTCTCTGGGAAGCCTTGGCGAAACCGAACCTTATCACAATCGAACCAACCGCCTTCATTACTGTAGGAAGTGGTCTCTTTGTTTATCCCCGGCTGGAACTGTAGTTTTTGGAGGGGCATGGCGGTTCCTCAATTAGTTCAATTGAACTTATGTTTTAACTACTAAACTTGTAGCAGAAATTGCTGTCCCTGCAAAGACGCTAGGATTGGCAGCGGTCTCGCCTATCGTCCCGTCTGTCTGGACATAGTAGCTTTGCCCTGCGGTGAGGCCAGACTGGTTTGTGCTGAGTGAGCCGATGATGTCTACCGTGGCGCTAGAGCCAGCGTTTACTTGGCCTCTGGTTATGGTTGTGTAGCCGCTTTGGAACACAACAGATGAACCTTTGTTGGCATTAGCAACGTCCTTGTAAGCAACTAAAACTTTTTCGGCAGAAGCAGCAAAGGTTGATGAAATTTCTGTTGTATTTGCAGCTTCAAAAACTATGGGGACATCAAAGCTAATAGATTCTCCGGAGACGGTTCCTGTAATAATTGTACCGTAATTAGAGTTTGGTTCGTCTTCATAAGAAATTACAACTTTGTTTGCACTTGAATCAAAGACTACGCTTGGGTTGTCTGCTCTGGCACTTTCAAACACAGCGGGTGCGCCAAAGCTAATTCCTGTTCCAGATACAGTTCCTACTATTGCAGTACCGTACTGAGAATTACCGTCATCCCTATAGGCAATAACCACCTTGTTTGAATTAGAGTCAAAGGCTACGCTTGGGCTGTCTGTTGTGGCGCTTTCAAACACAGCAGCGGAGCCAAAGCTGATATTAGTACCAGAAACTGTGCCTACTATAGCGGTTCCATAGTCACTATTCCCGCCATCTTGATAAGCTATAACAACTTTATTAGAGTTGCTGTCAAAAGTAGCTGACATATAAGATGATGAAGCACTTTCAAACACAACAGCAGAACCAAAGCTGATCGCTGTACCGCTGACCGTTCCAACAATCGCAGTGCCATAATTGGAATTGCCATTATCTTTATAAGCAATTACAACTTTATTAGCATTACTGTCAAATGTAGCCGAAGTATAGAATGTTGTCGCACTCTCAAATACTACGGGTGTACCAAAGCTAATGTTTGTTCCACTAACAGTCCCAACTACAGCAGTGCCAAAGCTGGAGTTACCACTATCCCTATAGACTATCACAACCTTTTGTGAATTAGCATCATAAACTAAAGACATGTTGTCATTACCGGAGGTTTCAAAAACGGCGGGAGTTCCAAAGGAAACAGAGTTTCCACTAACGGTCCCTACAATGGCTGTTCCATTGCCAGAATTTCCACCATCTTCATAAACTATAACAACTTTCTGTGCGTTGGCATCATAAGCTGCCGCAATCTGATCTGTACTGGCGTTGTTAAAAATAACTGTAGAGCCAACTCCTTGAGTTACCGAATTGTCATCGACCACCCCGCTAGACATGCCGATGTAGTTCTCGGAGGTGAGGTTTGTGGAGGAGTAAGCAGGGGTAAATGCTACGGCAGTGCCATAATCGGAATTTGAATCATCTCTATATACAGAAATTATATTCTTGGACGTAGTGTCATACGTCTGATTTATATAGTAACCATCATTTCCTGTAAGCTCGGTGGCAGAGCTAAATGTAAGAGATGTTCCACTGACTGTGGCTGTCACAAATGTCACTGCGCTTGTCCCGCCATAAGCCCTCCAAGATATAACATTGAACTCAGCATCAGAATGATAAACAACATCAGTATTGCTAGAACTTGCGGAGGAAAAAACAGCCTCTGAGCCAAAAGATATGGATGTTCCACTGACCGTACCAACAATGGCAGTGCCGTAATTAGAGTTTCCTCTGTCTCTGTAGGATATGATTATTTTTTGAGAAGACGGATCATAAGACGTACCTATGCTGTCCGTATTACCTGCGTTAAAAACTGTTTCTGAACCCCAAGTAATAGCCGTGCCGCTTATTGAACCAACACACGCCGTACCATAATTAGAATTACCCCCATCCTTATATGCAACCACTATCCTGTCAGACGCTACATCATAGGCAGAGTTTATTGCCGTGCCTGTAACGCCTGTATTGTAAATATACTGACCACCGTAGCTAATGCTTGTACCACTTACAGTACCTACTTGAGACTGCCCTTGGTCAGAAGTAGTTCTGTATGAGACTATAACCTTTTGAGCCGCTGAAGAATAAGCAAGAGAAATCCTATTTACGTTTGCGCTATTGAAAACAATAGTCGTTCCAAAAGAAATACTGGTTCCACTAACTGTTCCTACAACCGATGTACCATAACCCGAATTATCGCCATCGTAATAAGCAATTACTACTTTCTGAGCATTGGCGTCATAAACCATATCAATAAAGTTTGTACTAGCGTCATGCCATACTGCTGTCGAACCAAACGAGATACTTGTGCCTGACACAGTTCCGACTGAGGCTTTGCCTTTACTGCCATTTGCAAGGTCAATATACGCAACTACTATTTTATTTGCAGCAGAGTCATAAACCACACAAGTGTTGTTGGTATCATCCGCAGGTGAAAATACAACAGCGGAGCCAATATCTTGGGCAACACTTGCTGCCCCCGCAACACTAACAGTCCCATCAGAATTAACCACAACGGGCTTACCATTCGGAAGTGTACCCGTAGCCTTAGCCCTATGCGTACCCTCTTTTAACTCTGGGATAGTTCTCATGCTCTAGCCTTTCACGATCATCTTTGTTGCCGATATGGCTGTGCCAGCGAAGACACTTGGGTCTCCAGCGGTTGTGGTTAGTGTGCCATCCGTCTGGACGTAGTAGCTCTGACCCGCAGTCAAACCTGATTGCCTGTCGTTTATCGCACCTTGCACATCAATGGTGGCACCAGCGGTGTCAGGGTAGCCGTTGCTGGCTAGGCCTATGTAGTTCTCAGAGGTGAGGGTTGTGGCATTGTACGCAGGTTGAAAAACTTTTGAAACACCACCATCACCACCACTATATGATGAATACGAAAAAACAACTTTGTTGTTGGTGCTGTCGATTGCAAGCCCCATATAGCCTATAGCATAAGAGTCCACCGCAGACGATGAGTCTTTGGTTATGCTTGTGCCGCTTACAGTAGCAACCACATAATCCCCTGTGCCACCAGTACTGCTAGTAACGGCTACAATTTTATTTGAGGTGGGGTCATAGATTACCTCATTCATGTAAGACGTATTACCAGTCATATTTATAGATGAGCCAAATGAAATAGAAGTACCGCTCACGTTGCCCACTATTAACTTACCCAAACCCGGCGCAGCGCCACCCGCCTGATCTGAGAAACCAATAACAATTTTTTGTGCAGAAGAGTCATAGGTTGAGGCAACATAATTAACTGCTGAACTATCAAACACCACAGAAGAACCAAAACTTATTGAGTTGCCGCTTACGGTTCCAACTTTAGCTCTACCTGAGTGTGAGTTGTCTATGTCTCTGTAAGATACAATTAACTTTTGTGCTGCACTGTCATAAGAAGAGGCAACGCTAATATTTGCGCCCGAATTAAAACTATTAGCAGAACCAAAACTAATACTTGTTCCGCTTACTGTGCCGACATATGCGTTATTACCTGTTGTAGCAATAATTTTTTGTGATACTGAATCATAGCAGGCAGACTGCCCACTCCCACCAACAGAAGCAATTACTACTGCTGTGCCAAAACTAATACTTGTTCCGCTTACTGTTGCTACAACGCCAGTTAAGTAACTAGAAGTACCTCTAAATGTTATTACACATTTTTCAGCATTTTCATCGTACACCACATGACACCAATTTGTTTCAGATGTATTAAAAGTTGCTTCAGAACCAAAACTTATTGACGATCCACTTACAGTTCCAACAATGCCTTTCCCTCTATTGCTATTCCCTGCATCACGATACGCAACAACAACTTTCCCTGCTGCTGAATCAAATGCAGATGCAATATGGTAGGCATCTGAACTTTCAAATTGGGTAGAGTTTCCAAGACTTACAGAGATAGCTGTCTCACTAACTACACTAACAGTCCCATCCGCATTTACGACAACAGGATCACCATTGGGCAACGCACCACTGGCAATGGCGTTCAGCTTTCGTGCTTGTGTGCTGGGTGTACCAATGGTGCGCATATGATTATTCCTCGTCTTCGAGTGTCGGGTCTACCCAATCAGGGTTCAATGACCATGTAGTGCCATCAAGGAAATACTTGTTGCCTGTCCAATCAGCAGGGGCGTTGGTCACGTTGTCAGTCACGGTCACTGTCGTGCTGTTCAAGTCACCAATGATGAACTGTGCAGGGTCGCCTACAGTGATATTGTCAGCCGTGGCTGTGATTGCCACATCATCAGCAAGCAAATACTTGCTTAACTTAGTTGATGTTTCAACGATGGTTTTCATCAGATTATCCTTTCACGATGAGTTTAGTAGCCGACACGGCAGTGCCAGCAAGTACAGATGGATCGGCAGCGGTTAAGCCCAGCGTACCGTCAGTTTGAACAAAGTATTGCTGACCTGCGGTCAGGCTAAGTTGATTGCTACTTATTGAACAAGTGGAGTCGATCACGGCACTATCGCCATCAGCAACTTGGCCTCTGGTGATGTTTTCGTATCCAACCTCAACAACACATGATCGACCACGACTTGCAGCTTCATCATCATACGCAAACACAACTCTTTCTTGGTCTGAATCATAGGTGGCGTTGATATGTCTTGGGTCTTGAGCAAAAACCTCTGGAGTATCAAAGGTCAATGTTGTGCCACTTACTTTTGCCGCAATAATTGTACCTCTTTCAGTGTTGCCAACATCCCTGTAACCCAGAATGGCCCTTTGGGCGACAGAATCATAGGTAGCTCCTATCTCCCTAATTTCCGCACTCTCAAAAACCTGCTTAGTGCCAAAAGCAATGGACGTTCCAGAAACATTCCCCACAATGGCTGTGCCATAATATGAGTTGGCTTTGTCACCGTAGAAAATAACGACTGCATCTGCAACCGTATCATATGTTGCTGACAAACGGTCCGTACCGCCGCTATCAAAAACAACGGGAGTTCCAAAAGATATTGATGTACCACTAACCGTACCCACCACAGCGGTTCCAGCGTCAGAAGCATCAAAATTACGATACGCAACAACTACCTTTTGAGCAGTGGAGTCGTAAACAATATCGTTAATGCGAGTATCTGTAGTTGTAAACACCACAGGCGTTCCAAAGCTAATGCTGGTCCCACTAACTGTTCCAACGACTGCGGTTCCATAATCTGAATTACCGCCATCGTTATAAGATATAACTATTTTTTGGGCGTTTGAATCATAGACAGTGTTTATAAACGCATTGTCTGTATCGAAAACTGTAGGACTGCCAAACGAAATAGATGTACCGCTAATAGTTCCGACAATGGCAGTTCCTTTATTCGAGTCATTGTCATCCTGATAAGCAATAACAATTTTTTGAGCATTTGCATCATAAACAACAGATGTATAATTTGTAGCGTCAGCATTAAATACGGTAGCGGTTCCAAACGAGATGCTTGTACCGCTGACCGTTCCCACGATAGCAGTGCCATACCTACTGTTCGTTTCATCTCTATAAGCTATGACAACCTTCTGAGCGTTTTCATCATATGCAACCGACACATGCTCAACTCTACCGCCTGTTTCAAAGTTTGTTTCAGAACCTATTACTTGATTCGCACTGCCGGATACCTCAACAGACCCACCAGACATGCCGATGTAGTTCTCGGAGGTGAGGTTGGTGGAGGTGTAGGAAGGTTGGAACACAGCAGCTTTACCGTTCAGAGAATCATTGTTGTCCCTGTAAACAACAACAACCTTCTGGGCATTAGCGTCAAAGGTGCTTGACACTTTATATGTACCCCCAGTTTCAAAGATTGTTTCAGTTCCAAAAGTAATACTGGTTCCGCTGACTGTCCCTGAGTTTAAAGTTCCTTGGTTAGAGTTGCTATTGTCTCTGTAAAAGAAAACAACTTTGTTTGCATTGCTGTCAAAACTACCGCTTATATCACCACTTGCAGAGTCAGAAAAAAATACTTTGCTTCCAAAGCTAATGCTAGTTCCACTGACAGTCCCGACTACTGCTGCACCTTTATTGCTAGCTGTGCCGTCCTGCCACCCGATAACAACTTTATTTGCAGAACTATCAAACACCGCAGAAATTTCGCCAGTACCACCTGACGTTTGCGTGGAGAAAATTGTAGAAGACCCGAAACTTATGCTTGTTCCGCTTACAGTCGCAACTTTTGATTCTCCATAGCCGCTAGTAGCCCCCCTAAAAGCCACAACACATTTGTTGTTTAAGCTGTCAAAAGTCGAAGATATCCATTGCGTAGTGGCGCTATTATATACAGTTATGCTACCAAAACTTATACTTGTGCCGCTTACGGTTCCGACAATGGCCTTGCCATAATTAGAGCCATCAGCGTAGAATATAGCTACCTTCTGAGCGTTTGAATCGTATGTTGCTGAATGATAAGTGCGCGCATTAGTGTCAAACGTCACGGGTGTCCCAAAGGATATAGAGGTTCCACTTACCGTTCCTACTACAGCTTTTCCTTGTTCCGCAGAGGAATCTTGATAGGCAATCACAATTTTTTGTGCATTAGCGTCATAAACAGTTGAGGTATAGTTGATAATTGCACTCGCAAAAGTAACCGGAGTTCCAAAACTAATAGCGTTTCCACTTACTGTTCCAACGACCGCTTTGCCTAAACTGGCGCTATCGTCTTTATAGGCCACAACAACTTTTTGTGCGTTGGCATCATAAGCGGCTGAAGTAGCCTCAGTGTTCCCGCTTTGAAAAGTAGTGGGAGTTCCAACAGCCTGACTAACAGAGGTCTCACCCGCAACACTAACAGTCCCATCAGCATTAACAATTACAGGTTGCCCACTGGGCAGTGTACCACTGGCAACCGCCCGTACTTCACCATCTACAGGTGTGTTGCCTATGGTACGCATTAGCTGATCTCTTCGTAGCTTACAATCACTTCAAGGTCACTCGCCGTTCCAGCCGTTGCCGTAATGGAAGTGTTTTCTTCGAGGTACAGGGATGTGTTTTTATCTAAAACAATCAGGGATGAGTCGCCTGCAACCGATGCAGTAGCAACCAGAGAGTATGCCGTGCCACCACCAGAAGCGGCGCTGTGTACGTCAACCGTAACATCACAGGCATTCACGCCATCGACGTTAGCCACTTGGATCATGTTGATCTTAAAGACCTTGCTAGACGAGGCAGCGTTGCTGACCAGAGTTGTCTGTGAAGTTGATGTAAGCGCGACAGTGGCGGATTTGCCTGTGATCGTACTTACATTTACAATATTCGGTGCAGCCATTTGTTTTCTCCTTTAGCCAAACACGATTGCCATAGCTATGGCTTTACCTGTTGATATACCAGCACTACCAAAACTGATAGCACCACTTCCGTTAGTAACTAATGCTTGGCCGCTTGTGCCATCTGATGTGGGGTAAGTAACTCCACCTATCGTAACTGTACCCGTGAAGGTAGGACTTGCAAGTGGAGCCGCAGCGAGGTTACCCCTAGCGGTAGCCGCATTTGCAACATCTGACAAGTTGTTCGCGGACTCAAGGAATGTAGTGAGATCAAACGTGGCTGATAAGTTAACCACTGCAGCGCCTGCTCCGGCACCGTCACAGTAAATTACTGCGCTTTCGCCGTTAGGTACGGTCACATTCGCGCCAGACCCTTGAGATATGATTACAGATTGACCAGAATTATTCTTAACAAAGAACAATTTATCTTGATCGTTTGGAGATACCGTTACGGTATTCGTTCCAGAAGGAGAGCCACCAAACACAAGAACCTTATACTGACCGTCAGACAAAGAGCCATCTGTTGTGGTTAGCGTATGAGTTGTTCCAGAAAGAGTGATATTGCCTACACCATTGGTAAGTCTATCAATAATCTGAAGGTTTGTGTTTGTTGTCGAACCCCATGTACCAGACTGTTCGCCATTGGCAATCAGCTCAATACCGCTGTTTACTGTGTATGTACTAGCCATGAAGCATTA
>JACLAB010011819.1_pt1 | contig 23573 bp, 12 predicted proteins | sample 8027921 | NCBI WGS metagenome assembly JACLAB01 (sample SAMN15725117, study PRJNA655200) | protist metagenome | isolation source: fluorescence activated cell sorting (FACS) single amplified genomes of... | place: USA: West Boothbay Harbor, Gulf of Maine | collected 2000-07-19
GGCCCGTCGCCGTCCGAGCCTCGCGCGCGCGGTGACGCGCGCGAACGCTCGGAGGATGACCGTTCGCAACTAACCGGTAATTTGGTGTCTCCGGCACCGAAAACGACCGCGCGAAGGCCGCCGACGTCGGAAACGCGCGCGCGCGGGGGGCTGAAATCGCGGTCGCCTCCGCCCTCGCCGCTGAAACGCGCCGTGAAGCGCGTGCAGCGCGCGTTGCCGCGATTCGTCGCGGTGTACGCGCCAAAGTTGCCAATTTTTAGCAGCGCGTTCGTGCTGCTCGCGTACGCGGTGCTCGTTCCAGCGTTCGGTAGGGCGTATCACATGGTGCGAACGGAAGGGACGATCGTGAGTGATGTCGCGAGCGAGACGTGGGAGATGGGGACGCGGTTTAAGGTGTCGTGGGATCGAGAGGCGCGCGCGTTGCGAGCGTCGTACGCGGGGGGCGCGGAGAGACGAGAACGGAATTCGGTGTGGTGCATGATGCGAATAGGACGAGGTGAAGGGTGCGAAGGACAGAAGACGTGGGATGCGTGGAGCACAGTGCCGGGGAAACCTTTCGTGCGCGTGGCGAATGGACCGATCCGCGTGCATCAGTTAATCTCGGGGCACTTTAAGATTACCATGAAGGCTATTCTGAAGACGAGCATACAGACGATAGATGAGATTGAGCACGACACACAGGCGAATAAGCTGGTGATGCGAGGAAAACTCGTGAAAGAAGACGCGAGACTCGATCGATGGTTGACGAAATTGGGGGATTTGAGCGCACATTTACGCGAGCGCACGGTGAAGAGGCAGGCGTACGTCGCGCAGAGTAAACTCGTAGCTTCGTACGAGTTTACGTTAGAGTGCGATGGGGAGGATCGATTGGCGTTCGCGATCGATTGGGACGACGAAGTTCCCGGCGTCGTTCGCGCCGGTCGCCGTCGAAGAACGGTCGGGTTGAATCAGCTTGATTTCGTCTACGCCATGGACCCAGACGAGCGCGTGTACGGGCTGGGCGAGCAATTTTCTTCGTACAATCATCGCGGGCGTCGAGTGCCCGTGATTACGGGCGAACAAGGCATGGGTCGCGGAGTGCAACCTTTATCATTCATGTTTAATTCCGTCTTTCCAGGGTCGGCTGGGTCCTGGCACACGACATACACGGCGATTCCGCATTACATCACGCACAAGGCGCGATCGGTGTTTCTGACGAATTACACCTACAGCGAGTTTGATTTCACCGAGGAAGAAAGTGTCGTTATTCGCGCCGCGGCTCCGAGTGGATTGATCACCGGACAAATAATCGGTGGGTCTAGCATTCCTGACGTTTTACGGGCGTACACTGATTATGCCGGACGCATGACGTCGCTTCCGGAATGGGCGATGAACGGCGTCATTCTCGGCATGACGGGTGGTCCACAGAAAGTACGTCAAGTGTACAAAACATTGGGCGAAGGCGGTGTGAAAGTGGCTGGATTGTGGCTCCAAGACTGGGGTGGCGTGCGCAACACGTCTATCGGGATTGAACGCGTGTGGTGGAATTGGCGTCTCGACGAGACGCACTACACGGATTGGGACGCGCTGCGAGAGGAAATCAAACCAAACGGCACGCACCTTCTGACATACGTCAATACCTTCTTGATGGATGCGAATTCCGACAAAGGATTACTTTATAGAGAGGCGAAGGAGAAAAACTACATGGTACGCGATGTCAAGGGTGAAGTATATAGACTCGGCTCGGAACCGGGCGTGACATTCGGTTTACTCGACTTGTCCAATCCCGAGTGCGTGGCGTGGATAGAGGATATCATTGTCGACATGCTGGAAACGACGGGCGCGATGGGCTGGATGGCGGACTTTGGTGAATATCTCCCTTTCGACGCGGTTTTGCACTCAGGGGAGTTGCCCATCGAAGTGCATAATCGTTATCCTGAGGATTGGGCAGAGGTGAATCGACGAGCGATGCGGCGAGCCGGTCTCGAGGGCACAGGTTTCTTCTGGAGCCGCAGTGCGAGTACGAAGTCCCCGAAACATTCCGCGCTTTTCTGGCTTGGCGATCAAATGGTCTCATGGGACGCGTACGACGGCATCAAAACAGCCGTGCTCGGCGGATTATCAGGCGGATTGTCCGGTCTTACGTTGACGCACAGCGACGTCGGAGGGTACACCGCCCACCCGCTCAAGCATCGTTCGGAAGAACTCTTGATGCGATGGATGGAGCTGAACGCATTTGCCGACGCGATTTTTCGCACACACCAAGGTAATCGCCCGCATCACAACGCACAGCCATGGAACACGCCAGAGTTGGTGGAACATTTGAAGTTTTGCGTGGATATTCACGTCGCGCTCAAGCCGTACAAAGTCGAGCTCATGCGAGAGGCCCAAGCCGTGGGGCTCCCCATGACTCGTTCGATGATCATTCACTACCCATACGACACCAACGCCGCCAATATCGCCACGCAATTCCTCCTCGGACGAGACATTCTCGTCGCCCCCGTGTTGGACAAAGGCGCCACGCACGTGCACGTTTATCTTCCGCCCGGCGACGTGTGGGTCGACGCCTGGACGACGCAAAGAGCGCCCGTGCAGCCCGACCTCATCGGCTCTGACGAAGGTGGCCGAGGGTCGTGGATCACTGTTGACACTCCCATGGGTTGGCCCGCCGCCTTCGTCCGCAAATCCGCCGGCAAATTCGCGCTCCGCGCCGCCGCTCGCCTTCGAGACGTCGCCATGGAAAAAGGCGGCGTACCTCCGAAACGTCGTCTCCGCGCCATGGATCCTGTCGACCGCATCGTGTTAGGCTTTTTATAATCGATGAATTATAATCGACAAACGAGTCGCGTTTTCTCACCAGCACCGCCGTCGCAATTCAGCGTCACCCGGGCGCGACGGGGTTTAGGCTGTCGGTGTAACACTAAAGAATTTCCTTCCTCACAACGAAGCGCGCGCGACGACACCGCCCGCGCGCGTCGTGGAAGTCAGGGTCAAAGTTAAGGATGGCATCGCGCGGTGCCGAACGCGCGCCACTGCTCGCGGGCGCGTCGCGCGCCGCCGCCGACGACGTCGAAGGAGGCGCCCAACACCCCGCGATGATCCGGCCGAATCATCGCTCGAAGGCGTGGACGACGAAGCTCGCGATAGGCGCGACGCTCGTCGCCGTCGGCGCGCTCATCGGTGGCCTGACGACGTCCCGCAACGGCGCGAGCGGGTCGTCGACGTCGCTGTCGTCGTGGTTGGCGGGCTTCGCGGCGCCGTCGAGCGCGGAGGCTCGCGAGGGCGCCGGGCAACCGGGACGCGATGTGAAAATCACGCTCTTGACGGCGTGTTCGCCGCACGATATGATTCGAATGAATCCAGGGACGTGGCATCACAGAGTCGGGGCGAAGGTGACGACGAAGGATCACGATAACGAGATGGCGTTTAGGATGGCGCACGACTTGCACGAAGATCCGCTCAGGTGCGGGACGTACACCGGTACGGTACGATTGCGCGCGGGTGTGCAGATGAACTTCTGGCTGTATCCGATCAAGAACGATGCGAACGAAACGTTGGTGTACGATGAACAGTTTGAATTCGCGCAGTGCGACTCGGGATGCCGCGACGCCGGCGACGGAGGCGGCGGCGATCCCAACTGGGATCGTTGCAGTCCAAAGTTCTCGCCCGCGCCTCTCGCGTTGGTGGGCACCGGTACCAACGATGGGAATTGCGTGCAGCGATTCGACGTGTATTACGACGAACCCGAGCCTGGGCACGAGACGTTTTTCAATCGTATTTACGACGGGCGTCAGACCACTTTCGTGTGGGGGGCGTGCGGGAACGCGTGCGCCGACTACCAGCCGCCGCAATGTCCGGTGTGCGCGATCAACGAATTCGTGCAAGGACACAGGTGTACGCCGTGTCCGCCCGGTTCGACGCACTACGCTGGAGCGCAACCCGCGGGCCCGGACTCACAGTGCGCTCCCATTCGATGCGGTCCGAACGAACTCGTGAAAAATCACGAGTGCGCGGCGTGCCCGCCCGGCACGACGAACGATCAAGGCGACAGCTGTATGGAAGCCGATAGTTCCTGCGATCACACGTTGTGTGGAATCCATCAAAAAGTTTCCAACCACGTGTGCGTCCCATGCGAACCTGGCAAAGAAAACGCCGCGGGCGACGACGCGTTCGGCGACGACACTGAGTGCACCGACATCGTTTGTGGGTCCAACCAGTACGTCAGAAACAACATCTGCCGAAACTGTCCAGCGGGAACAACTCGACCGATGGGAGACATCGCGTCGGCGGAAGACACGACGTGTATCCCGACGTATTGTGGCGAACACGAACGAGTCTCGTACCACGTCTGTCGCGCCTGCGCGGCTGGGACGGAGAACGCTGCGGGCGACGACGCCTCCGGGCCAAACACTTATTGTGAAGCGATCATGTGCGGAAGTAACCAACGGGTTCAGAACCACTTGTGCGTCGCGTGTCCGGCCGGTTCAACATCGCCCTCTGGCGCAAACGCCGCCGGTGGCAACACTGCGTGCACGCCGACGCTCTGCACCGAACACATGCGAGTGGTTGGTAACGCGTGCGTGCCTTGCCCGGCTGGCTCGGAGAACGCCGCGGGTGATGACGCAACGGGTGATGACACTACGTGTGATTACGGTATATGCGAAGAAAATCAGCATATCAAAAATCACGTCTGCACCGACTGTGCGCCGGGGACGCATCGAACCGCTGGCGATATCACGACGAGCGCCGACACAACCTGCCCCGCAATCCTCTGCGGCGTCAATCAAAGAGTCTTAGGCAACCAATGCGTGGGTTGTCCGCTTGGAACGACGAACGACGCCGGCGACGACGCTTCGGGCAGCGATACCGAGTGCGATCCCATCATTTGCGGGTTGAATCAGCACGTCATATCTCACGCGTGCGTCGCGTGCCTTAGCGGCTCTGCGAACGAAGCCGGCGATAACGCCGCTTTAGGCAACACGGATTGCGACGTCCAAATGTGCGGCACGAATGAAGCCGTGGAGTCAGCCGTGTGTCATAAGTGTCCCGACGACGCATCTCACGAAGCTGGAGATTCCCCGACCGGAGGCGATACCTCGTGCGATGAACTCTACTGCCACGTTAACATGAAAGTTCTCAGTGGTGCGTGCGAGACGTGCCCACCCGGGACGGTGAACGCCAATAACGATCCGGTGAGCGGTGGTGATACGACGTGCGATCCGGTGCTTTGTCCCGTCCACATGCGAGTTCAAGACAACGCGTGCGTGCCGTGCGACGCTGGCATGGAAAACGCTGCGGGCGATGACGCGAGCGGGAAAGACACGACATGTGACATCGTGCTCTGCGAAGAAAACCATCGCGTGTCTGGCGGTGCGTGCGTGCCGTGCGAGCCGGGTGAGTCGAATGAAGCCGGTGACTACATGCTCGGCGCGGACACCACGTGCGAACCGATCCTTTGCGGCGTCAACCAAAAAGTCTCAGGCAATGAATGCGTATCGTGCGAAGCTGGGACGACGAACGACGCTCAAGACGATGCAAGCGGCGATGATACCACATGCGACCCCGTCGTGTGCATCGCGAATCAATACGTGACGGAAAATACGTGCGCGTCGTGCGCTGCGGGAACGACGGCGCCGCCGGGCTCTCTCGCGAACGGCGACGACACGACGTGTGCGGCGACGCTTTGCGCGACAAACGAACGCGTCGACGAGAATCACGCGTGTGTACCGTGCGACCCGGGGATGACCAGCGCCTCCGGCGCCGACGCCAGCGGCGCGCCGACAACGTGCAAAGCTATTCAGTGCCTCGCCAATCAGCGCGTGCAAGATCACGCGTGCGTATCGTGCGATCCGGGCTTCACCGCGCTTCCGGGCGGCGACGCCTCGGGTGATGATACGACGTGTCAGCTCGACAAGAACGCGTGCCAAACGAATCAGCACGTCGTGGACGGCGCGTGCGTCCCCTGCCCCCCGGGAACCACCAATCGCCCCGGCGACTATTACACCGGCGAGGACACGACGTGCGACGCCGTTTTGTGTGGCGCACACGAGTACGTCTCTTCGCACGTGTGCACGCCGTGTGCGTCCGGCCGAGAAGCTCTCGGTGGTGCGGATGCGAGCGGTGATGATACTGTGTGCGGCGATCCTATTCCCGCCACCGCCACCAAAGTGACGCCGGAATCGGCGCAGGACACGTACACCGCGCCGCTTTCGAAATCCGGGAGTGGCAAGGTGACGATGTCGATCCCCGGCGACCCGGGCGCCCCAGTTGGAGAGTTTTCCCTCATCGCAACGGCGTACGGCGCCGAAATCAAACAAGACGTTCGTCAAGTGTCGTGGTACGCGTGGAGGGCGGCATCTCGCAGCCTGAACGTCCACTCTCAGTGGGACAGGAGCCAAAGTCAACCATGGCTACAAAACGCGAACGTTGCGTATCTCTTCACCTTGAGCGAGCTCGTCGGCCAAGGAATCGTAGTGGGTATGGGCGACCACAATACCAGGCTCCGTAGTCACTCGGGCAGTTCGATGAAGACGCTGCCCGCGACGCAGTCGTACAGCAAAAAAGGCTTGGCGACTGGAGCGCATCCCGTCATTTTGATCAACACTTACACGCCCAACAACTACCCGGATACGTTTGTGTGCAACGTGTTCAAACTCAACACGAATGGTGGGACGTTTAGAGTGCGCGTCGGACGCGCGGATAGCCACGGTCATGGTTGGGGCGATAACGACATTCGCGTCGTGTACGCGGCGTTCAAGCCAAACGCCCCGTCGTTGACGAATGACATTCTCGCCGCCGGCGAGATTCAACTTCCGAAGCCTCTCCCGATCGGCAAAAAGACGTTTTCAAACGTGACGCTCGAGCACAACTTGAACAGGCTCGACTATCAATGCCTTGCGACGGTTCGAATCGACACCGACAAGGACCCTACTCGCTCCATCGCTGTCGAATGTCAAGCCGGAACCGCGAACACCATCACCTTTATGGCTGCGGATTTGGAACTTCGCGCTTGGGACACATACGGGCCGGATGTGTTCGTGTCGTACATGCTCATCCCACTCGTCGGTGCGCCGGTAATTGAACCCGATCACTTTTCGGGCGTTCCGACGATCGTCGGTTGAGAGCGCTTTAATTTCAGAGTTTTAATTACAGACCCTAAAGGTCGAAATCGCGCAGAGCTTCGAGCGCCAGGGCGTAGTCTGGCGATAAACGTAACGCCTCACCGTAACACCCTTTCGCTTGTTGTAAACGCTCCTCTTCATCGTTCACTTCACCGAGAGACGCGCTCAGGCGTAACGCGTCTCCCCAAGAGACGTAAATCTTTGGCGAATCGCGATCGATCGCCGCCGCGGCTTTGAACTTTTCCGCCGCGGCAACGGCGAGAGATTCAGCATCCATTGTCGCGCCTTCACTACTGAGCACCAACTCGCTCCTGAGCGACAACGCGGTGCCCCATCCCGTGAGGGCTTTAGCTTTGATTCCGCTCGTATCGCTCGCGACGCCGTCTGGAGAAACCTTCATCTCCTCGGATTCCGCCTCTGCTGAGACTATTGCCGCCCGAAAATATCGACCTGCTTGGACCAAATTTTCCTCTGCAAGTTCCAAGTACATTTCCGCCGTGCCATCCAAACCGACATTCACGCGCGCATCGCGCGCGCTTGCCGCTTCGCGTAAAGCGAGCTCGGCGAGCACGGCTTGGACGCGCCCTCGTGCGAGGTGCGCATTTCCTAAATTCCCGACGGCGCGCGACGACGAGTCTCCACTCACTGCGAGCTCTAAAAATTGAATCGATTCCGCAAACAGCTCATCGCCTTCTTCGAGCATATCCACGTCGTTTCCAGCGCGTCGCGCCACGTCTCTCCCCGCGCGCAAAGCCGTCAATCCCTTTTCAGAATTCTCCGCGATTTCGTTGGGCGTATCCGAGGATTCTATCTTCTCCTTCAGTTCTGCTTCGTACTTGGCCACGTTTTCTGCGTCTGCAGCACCGACGAAGGGATCCCAAACCTCTTCGTCGGGATCGATGGTAGCAGAAGAAGAAACTTCCCCGTCTTCACTCGGTGGAGGCGGTGGTTTTGAGTTCAACAAGGCTTGCATGTTGGCAAACGCCTCCTCTCGCGATACGTTGGCATTCATCGCCTTTTTCTTGGGTGAATCTCGAGTGGGCGTCGACTTTTCACCGACCCACACCAATTCTTCCTCTGCCGCCTCGTCGGACACGATGGCCGCCTGCCATTGCATCTGTTCCTCCACCTCGGACGAGGGCTCGGCAGCTTTCAACTTGTCCTCCGCCCACTGCTTCACCGCCGCCGCCGCTTCGGCGCCGCCCGCGCCTCGACCAGAGGACGATTCGTCTCGTCGCTGCGACGTCTCCAGCGCCATTTTCAGATCGGCGACACTGTCCACGATGCCCTGAATGTCCCGCGAAATTTCTTGGCGTATCTCGACTCGCAAGTCTTCCAAGTCGTCCTCGACGACGCGGTCGGACGCGTTCACGCCCGCGTCGATGGCGTCTAAACGACCAATCATCGCCTCCCACTGACTTTCATCGAGCTTAGACGCCAGACTCTGCACTATAGTATCCTCTGCCGTCACAGCATTGATAGATCCCAACAACTGCTCCACCGCTTCGCGCACTTTGGCGCTTGTGCTATCGGCGACGGCGGCGCGCAGCTCGGCGAGTTGTTCGCTCGACAGCGTCGCCGTCGCCGCGCTCGTCGCGTCAGAATCTCGCACGACTCCCTCGACGACGTCACGTATCTCCCCAGCAAGCGATTCCATGGGTTCGCGTAATCCTGCGGTGTCCTTTTCCACGTTTTCCACGAGTTCCCACAGCATCGTCATCTCCTTCTTCAACTCCCCCGTGGCGCTCTGCGCCGTGGATCTAAACTCGTCGCGAACGCTCGCGATTCCCTCCCGAGCGTCCACGCGCGCGGCGGCCAAGTCTCTCGCCAACATCCCCGCCACCGCTCCACTATCTCGCGCTGTCGCCGCCGCCGTCTTCGCCGCTTCAACTTGCGCTCGTTCCACGCTCGATAATCGATTCGCGAGCGCCTCGAGCGCGGGCGTCACGTCTCTTCGCACCGCCGCCGCCGCCTCGGCGCGCGCCTCCGCCGCCTCCTTCTCCTTCTCCTCCCGCTCCGCCTCCGCGCGCTCGTGCTCGGCGACGACGTCGATGTCCTCGCGAAGTTCGATCTCGATGTCGTCCGAGTCGCTCTCGTCGTCGCGCGACGCGTCGTCGTCGTCGTCGCCCGCCGACGTCGCCGACGGTGGATCGCTCGCGGGCGCATCTTCGCTCACCGGCGCCGTCGCCGGCGCCTTTCGCGCGCGTCGCGTCGCCGGCATCGCGCGCGTTCGAACCGCCGTCGTTTCGCGCGCGCGCGCGCGGTCCCGCGCGCGCGCGCGGCGTCGACGTGTGACGATTTGAAGATTGAATCGTTCATTCGAATCGTAATCCGCACTCAGACGCGCGATGGCGCGCGCGATGGCGCGCGCGACGCGCGCGACGGCGTCCCGCGATGTCGCGCCGAGCGCCGAGCGCGCGCGCGCGCGATCGCGGACGCGCGGACGCGCGCGAGGACGCGAAGAGGGAATCGAAGCGGTCGTTGAAATGCGCGGCACGCACGCTTCGCGACGCGTTCGCGGCGTCGCGCGACGCGCGATGCGGCGCGCGGACGACGCGGACGACGCGGACGCGTTTCTCGCGCTCGACGCGCTCGCGTCGAGCGCTTCACGGGACGAGGATGAAGACGCGAAGGGAAAGAAGATGCGCGCGGCGACGGTGGCGAGCGCGTGGGCGTTCGAAGACGACGACGACGGCGCGTTGGATTTCGATGACGACGACGTCAGCGATGGAGAGATGTCCGTGATGTCTCTCACGGCGTGGTTGACGGTGGTTGAACGGTTGAGCACGCTCGGGGCGGTGTCGAGCGGGTTGGCGTCGGTGGCGCTGCGGGAGGCGGCGCTGGGCGCGCTCGCGGGGACGCTGCCGCTGGTGGGAGCGCTGGCGCGGAGAACGAGGGAGCGACGGGTGAGGAAACGGCGAGCGGCGCTGGCGCTGGTGAGGAGAGATGAGATGCTGGCGTTGCGAGCGAAGGCGAGCCGGAACGTGACGATACGGGAGGCGCGCGCCGAGGCGGCGGCGGCGGCGGCGGCGACGAAGGACGAGGAAGCGGCGGACGGGGAGGAAGACGAGGGCGAGGCGATGGATGCGCTCGGCGTCGGGTCGAGAGGGGTGGTGGACGTGTACTCGCTGTCGAATTATACGTTTGGGACGAAACGGGCGCGAGGAGAGAAGGACGCGACGGCGGCGGAGCGACTGTTGCGAATGCGCGCGCAATACGAAAAGGAAGGGAAACGGCGGAGTGTGGGGGCGATATGCATGGTGAGCCAACACAGGACGCCGCACGTGTTGCTGTTGCAGATCACGCCGACGAGTTTTAAGCTGCCGGGGGGACGGTTGCGCGCGGGCGAGGGCGACGTCGAGGGGCTGGCGCGAAAGATGCGAAACAAGCTGCAACCCGAACGCGACGACGGGTTGGAGCAGTACGAGTTCGATATCGGTGATCAGGTCGCGACGTGGTATCGCACGTCGTATGAACCGCAAATGTATCCGTACTTGCCCGCGCACATCACGAAACCGAAGGAGGAGTACAGAATGTTCGTCGCGCACTTGCCGGAGAAGTGCTACTTCGCCGTGCCGAAGAACTTAAAGCTCCTCGCGGTGCCGTTGTTCGAGCTGTACGGGAACCCGGGAAAGTACGGCGCGGAAATCGCGAGCATCCCGCACTTATTATCTCGCTATCGATTAAATCTAGAGTAGTCAACGCGTGTAGTCGCATCACAAAGTCAAAGTCAAAAGTCAAACCGGCGCACGCGGCGTCGGCATGTGCAACCGACCAGCGAGTCGCCACCGCGCGTTGGGAATTTTCAGCCCGTGTTCGAACACCCAGAAGTCTTCCACATCCAAAATCTCATCGGGATCACCCGCGACTAATCGTCCCCGCGCGTCGTACGCCGCGAATCTTTGCTTCCCTCGAAACCGCGTCGTCAACTGCGCGAACCCCGGTCCATTACTATCGTTCGCGTTCGCCATGATCAACCGTCCTCGCACCACCTGACACTCATCGATCGATTCCAAATTCCAATCCACTCGCGCCCACCCCCCCCGCTCGCGGCTTTTCCGTTCCCTTTTCAAATCGCTCTGCGTCTTATCCGTCGTCGCGTGTCGCGTCTCGTGTTCCAGCGTCTTCCCGTGCCCCACGTTCGCGCTCGACGCGTTTATCATCTTATACATTTGTTTCGCCTCCTGTTTGAATCCCTCGAGCGTGAATCCACGCACTTCTTTCGCGCATTTCGACAGCGCGTACGCGTCCTTCGCTCGGCTCGTCGCCGCCTCGTACGCGTACCGCCATCCCTTGCTCGTCGTCGCCCACTCCGCGAGCGTCGGTCGTCGCGGCGGGCCGGCGTACGGTTCGGCGATCAGGTTCGAGCTCGTCTGCGCGACGCGCACGCCGCCGCCGCGCATCGACGCCGTCTGCGCGGGCGGCGTCACGCCCTTGAGCGACGCCCGGGCGTACGTCGCGCGCGCGACGACGCGCGCGTCGACGCGCGGCGCCGTCGAGGCTCGCAGCGCGTCGCGCGCGACGCGGAGGATCGCGCGCGCGGGCATGGCGACGATCGTCGGCGCGCGCGGCGCGGAATGACGATTCGGCTTCCCTCGCGCCACTGCGACGCGCGCGGAAACGAATGGAAACGCGCGGCGCGGGCGCGCGATGGACGCGTCTCGACGCGCGCGCCGTCGCGACGGAGGTGTCTCTCTCGGGCGCCGCGCGAACGCGCGACGCGGGCGTCGAGGGCGAGGACGACGACGATGATGATTGGGTCGTGGTGCGCGCGCCGGCGCGGCGCGACGACGACGACGGAGAGGTCTCGAGCGAGGTCGCGGACGACGAGGCGGAAGACGGCGACGGCGACGGCGACGGCGATGTCAACGTCGAGACGATGGATGAGGACGAGGGCGCGGACGCGCGCGGGAAGAGGGAGATGGATGCGATGGATGCGATGGCCGAGACGGCGGACGCCGAGACGGCGAGAACGATTCCGCCGCTCCCGGGGGAGGACGCTGCCCTGGTCGCGGAATATTACGCGCAGTTTCAAGTCAGAATGGAGCTTGATCGGGCGCGGCTAGCGCGGCGCGCGGCGGTGCGGGAGGACGAGGCGGTGTCGGCGAACGACGACGACGACGACGACGACGACGAATCCGAGGATTCGTCGTCCCAAACGGAATTCGGCGAGGAGAGCGACGCGGAGGACGACGACGCGGAGGACGACGACGCGGTCGAGGTGATCTCGAAATCAGATGTCGACATACGAGATAACGCATTCGATCGATTGCGTTTGAAAGCGATCGAAGCGTACCGTGAGCTCGAGAAGCGAATCTATCGAGTCGCGCGAGAAGGCGCCGAAGCCATCGCACCGTTGAGTCGAGATTTGTGGGATCGCTTTGTGCGCTGCACGAGACGGATGGCGCGGCGCAAATTCGATCTACAAAAAGAAGCATCATCGCTCACAGACGTCATCGTCGTCGTCACCGCGTCCGGAATCGCGTTTATCGTCGCGCGTAAATGCTTCTCCGCGTTGATGGCGAGAAACGATCGGGCCGAACGCGCCGCTCGATCCGTCGAAATCGATCTCGCGCGGTGCTGGCACGACGCAGGAACTTACGGATACTTTGTTTAGTCAACCCGATACGAACGCCACGATACGATGATGAAAGATGAGATTTTAGATGGTGCACCATCCAACGACGAGACTTCGCGGGCTATGGCTTGACAATATCGATGCGACGGCGAACAAAAATAAAAACGCTCACTCGTCGACGCACGCGGTTGTTCAGCGATGACAAACTTTCTCGATGCGTTCGAGTCATACTTCAGGCCGGAGGATGATCGATTCGCTCTTTGCTTGGCGGAGAATCAGGTCCCGCCTGAGTGCGCGCTGGCGCTCAAGCGCTTGTACAGCCTCTCGTTCGGTCCGTTGGCGGCGGCGATATACTTCATAGTCGTCATGTGCGTCGAGGGCAACGCCGAATTCGTAGGAAGTGCAGGTTTAGCAATTTTAACCACCATCATCTGCAGGCAAGCGAGCTTCTTACCGCGCGGCCGCTCGCTCGGTTACGCCTCTCATATGCGGAACGCTATGGCGATGTTCATGTCGCTCACAATCTCAAAGGGCTTTGCGATCATGTACTCCACATATGATGCGTGTAAGATGCCGACTGAAGCGCTCGGTGAGCTCGAGTGCTCGCATTTGAGATGGGCAACGACCGCCGTTATCGCAGTCTTCGGGTACATCACGTACGTCGCCTCGCTAGTCTTCACGCGACTTGCCGAATCCTACATCCTCGTCCACGCGGCGATGAGAAAAGAGGAAGTTTAGACACAATCGCGCGCACTCGATATTAGTCGTATTACATCATCACCAACCTTTACTTACACCGCCTCGCACTCCTGCGCGGAGTCGTCGACGTCGCAATCAAACATCCCTTTCGCGCTCGCCGTTCGCGAATCGTCGCCGCGCGACCACGTCCCGTAATCCTCCGCGAGCTGATTTAAAAATCTCGGCACCACCTGCGCGACGACCTGGTTCACCACGAACCGCCCCGTGCGCTCGGTGGACTTGATCGTGAACGGAAACCACCCCGGTACGATGATGTACACCCGCACGCTCGTCTCGCTCGTCAACTCCTTATACTCCCCGCCCCGCGACTCCACCACCGCGCGTTCCTCCGCGCTCAACGCCTCGCTTTCGACGTCGCACCACGTGACGTTGTTCACACTCACAATCTCAAACGCATCGCTCGCGTATTCCACTACTCCGCTCCCCGTCAACTCCATATCCTCCACGCGCACCTCGCACCCGCTCCCGTCGTCTCGCACTCGCACCTTCGCCTTCAATCTCGGCCGTAACGACAACCCCAAAAACGCCAACTCGCTCAGTTCCACCTTGAACGTATCATCGCTCACGCGTTCGACCGACTCTCCGTCCAGCGTGCTGTACTGCGACGCCGGCAGCGACATGTACGCTCGAACCGCTCGCGCCTCGGGCGCCTGATGCACGCGCCGCGACGCAATCTTCGTCGCGCTGAACGACGCGTGTCGCCCCTTTCGTCGCAGAAACGCGTCCAATCGCTCGTTCGCGTCGTCGTTCGCGTCGTCGCTCGCGATCTCGTCCACCGCGTCGTTCACGTCGGGCTCGCGGAGCGCTCGGAGCGTTCGCGTCGTCGCCGCGCGCTCGAGCGCGCGGCGACGACGCGGACGATGACTCGCGCCGTGCGCGCGCGTCGTCGTCGACGCCGTCGCGCGCATCGTCGTCGTCCGTCGCGCGCGCGCCGGCGAGCGGGCGGGCGCGAGAGCGCGCCGACGAGTGACGACGAGGCGATGGGAGCGACAAAGATATCTTTCGCGGCGACGGTGGATATGGCGGCGAACCGACGAAGGCGTCGAGCGTTGAAGTTTGGCTAATCGGCTAGTTCGCGCGCGCGGCGAGCGGGTCGTCTTCGTCGACCGAGCGGTACGCTTTGTATTCGTCGGTGTTCTGTATCCATCGCACGACGGCGTGCCAGCCCAAAGGCGAGGACGGTTCGCGGTTCATGACTTGTTCGATCGCGTCTCGCGCGTCGGCGTCGGTGAAATCGCAGTCGTTGTCGTAGAGGTACTGGAGCACGGGTAAGTGGCCGTTTTTGGCGGCGATGAGCATCAAATCGTTGTCTTGACCTTGAGGATTTTTGGACGTGGGCCAATCGGCGAATCTGAGCCCGCGAATGTTTTGGTGCATCCACTCGAGGCAGGCGAGATTGCCGAACTCGCACGCGCAGTACATGGTGTCGTAATCGATGCGCACGCCGCCTTGCTCGTGTAAGAACTGTAAAACGGTCAAAGAATCGGTGTAGTTGCCGTCTTCATCTCGACGTAACTCGTGATCGACGCGTTCACACGCGAAAAATGCGGCTTTGGCGTCGCGTCGCGCGCCTTTGCTGAAGGCCCACGCGAGCGTTGCGATCGGTCGGCGTCCGTCTCGCGAGCAGCACGCGACGAGCTCGTGATCCCATTTGTACGGGTTGGAGAACTTTCCCTCGTGTCTCACGAAGTATTTGCGCAACTCTTCGCATCGCTCGAGATCACCCGCATCGACCGCCGCGTGCATGACGGTGTAGCACTCCGCGAGTTGCTCGTCGTTCAGCTTGCGCTTCTTCTCCCTCGCCGCCGACTTCTTCCCGACCTCATCCCCGAGTCTCTTCGCCATCGTCGCCACTTTCGGCGCGTACTCCCGGACGGGCAATCGTCCTCGTCCAGCCTTCGCCTTCGCCGCCTTCGCCGCCTTCGCCGCCTTCGCCGGCGAAATCGCCATCTTCTTCGCCGCCGGCACGCACTGCCTCTGCAAAAACTTTTGCATCGTCTTGGACAGAAATCCCTCCCCTCGCTCGACCGCGTCCACGTCCTCGTCGTCCGGCGTCACCTCGCGCGTCTCGTCATTCGTCATCGACGCGCTCGAGACCCCGCCCGCGTCCGGCGTCGACGGCGTCGCGACCGCGCGCGCGAGCGCCTCCTTGCGTCGGACGAGTCGCGCCAAATTCGCCGCCGACTCCTCGAGCTTGCGCTTCAGTTCGAGCGCCTCGCGATCGCGCGACGACGCGCGGTCGATCGATCGACGCTCCCGTCGGCGGTCCATGCGCGACGCCGCGTCGACCGCGTCGCGTCGGCGCCGAACGCGTCGCCGAACGCCGCAACCGTCGGCACAATCTGTCGGCACGTCTGTCGGCACATCTCGATCGAAGATTCCGTCTCACACATAACGCATACCCGTATGTCTGATGTTTGCATCGTCCTCGATGGGGCACCGAGCGCCCTGAATGCGGCGATGGAGACGATAAAAAACCGCGACGGCGCGCGCGCGGCGCGACGCGCGCGAGAGCGCGACGCGGCGCGACGCGACGCGCGCGATGCCGTCCGCGAGCGCTCGAAACCGGGGAAACTCGGCGTCGGCGATGGATTACCTTCGACACACGCGCCCGGGGTTCCCGAGCGGGCTCGAGGTGCGACGCCGCGCGCGCGCGAGGCGAGACGCGCGACGACGCGGACGCTATCCGAAAGATTAATCGAATCGAAACGATTCGAACGCGAGCCGCGATGACTGACGACGCGCGAACGACGCGCGAACGAACGAACAGGTGGTGGTGGTGAGCGAAGCGGGCGCGCATCTGCAAGCGGCGGTGAAGATGCTCGAGGGGGCGTCGTATAGGGTGACGACGATGCGAGGGATGGAGGAGGCGGCGCAGTCGCTGACGCGAGAGCCGGCGCCGAGACGAGACGTGATGCTGGTGGAGGCGAAGATGCTGCGATCGTGCCTGGAAAATCCGCACTCGAGGTGCGCGCGGATGTTTCCGATCGTGGCGAAGAAGGTGGCGATCGTTGTGTTGCAGACGGATGATAGCGACGCGGCGGAGCGGGAGTTTATCGTCCAGGCGATTTCGATGGGGGTGGTGGACGTGATTCGATATCCGCTCGTGAAGCAGAATACGGCCAATTTGTGGCAGCATACGGTTCGGAAGATGATCAAGGAGAAGGACGACCCCGAGGTTTTAGAGACGCTGAAGCGATCGTCGAGCGCGACGAATGTGCACAACTTTACGAAGCCGTTTTGCCGCGGCATGAACGTGCTCGACGCCGTGGCGTACGGTGAGGCGCAGTTGCGTTCGCCGACGCCACCGATGAGTCTGGATGCGATGAACGCACGTCAAGCGATGCTACTAGCCGAGACAGAGACGCGTAAGGTGCGCGAAACGTCGATGAACGCGGCGTCAAAGTTGAAAACGAAGAGCGCAAAGCTCAAGCGCGCGCCCGCCGCGGCCGCGAAGAAGCAGACGGGAGCGACCGCGGTCGCGTACCAACGCGCTTTCGACCAAATGCTGGGCACGTCACCAGACGAGTTACAGTTCTTCCACGGCAATACTATGAATCGCGCGTTGAGCATGCCTGACATGCGGGAACTCCCGCTTGGATTGCGACTCAACTACACGGACAGTTTCACAAAAAATCTCCGTCAGCTCGAGTGTGTGGTGGACTCGAACGCGTTGCGAGCGGCGACGCAGGTAAACTACGACGAAGGCACGTACCCAAGTACGTTGTCTGATCGATCGATGAGCACCGGTAACGGCGACGATATGGATGCTCTCGACTACGTGTTGATGAATTCGAGCCAGTTTGGCGGTCCGGATGACGGAACGTTGTTCACTTCGTTCTCGTGATCATGAGCTGCCGCTGCTGCTGCTGTATACAAGTATTTAACGAATTCTCCTTCTTCGCAACACGTCATCAATCGATTCTTAGGATCACGTTTGTTCAATAAATTCTTTTGCGCTGCCAACCAACCATCATCGCGCCGAGACCGAGAACGAGAACGAGAACGAGAACGAGGAACTCTCTGGGGACCACACTCGCGCGCGCGACGACGTTCGTGACAACGATCGAACCACACGAAAGTGACGTTTTCGCACTCTCACGCACTCTCACGCACTCTCACGCACTCATGACGCGCGCGTCTCATCTGCGCGGCTTCCTCGTCGCTTTGTTTTCTCTCCTGGCGCTGCGCGTCGACGCGCGGTACCGAGGACGCGCCGTCGGTGGACGCCGAATCTCTGGACGTGGGATCGGACCTCGCGCCGCCGATCGCGTTGGTATCGGTCGAAAGTTACTCGAAAGTTACGACAGTAACGACGCGACAGAGGTTGCGCCCGTGTTGCGTGAAGATGGTCACTGCGTCGTCGCGTACGATCAAATCGCGCGTCGACCTGAACTGTCGGAATTGAAACAAATCATAGACACGCTGCCGAGAATCAAGGACAAGCTGCAAGACCCCACGAGAGTTTTCACCTTGTTCTGTCCGACGAACGATGCGATCGAGAAGCTGCGAGCTTGGGAAGATTGGGAAGCTGCGCGGCGCGATCTCGTGGACGCGTTTGGCTCCACGCGATTGATGAGAGCCTACCTTTTGGCGTACCACGCCGTGCCAAACGCCACGTACACGATGTCACAGCTCGAACAACTTCGTGGCGACGATCGCTTTCTCGAAGATTATCTCAACAACGTCATGCCGCTGTACGTGGTCGAACAGAAGGCGAACGGTGTGGTAATCTCAGGACTCGGGTCCGACGCGCGAATCGTCGAAGCGGATATTCGCGCGTGCGGGGCCATTTTGCACTCGATCGATCACGTCTTGCTCCCGTTCGACGGCGACGACGAGTTCGACGGCGAACAGGTATCAGTATTGATCTCGGCCACGGACGCGCTTCGCAAGCGATACGGCCAACCGCCGCTCACCGCCGAAGAGAAGACCTCGATTCAGTCTTCCGACGACCCAGTCGACGCCGTCGGCGCCGTCGACATCGAATCCGTCCCGTCGGCGTGGACCGAAGCGGCGTACGAATACGAAGACGACGATTAAAAGAGTCACCGAGTACTTTTACCCTTTGCGATGATTCATTCACCGACATTTCATCAGACGCTCGCCGAACGCTCCGAAAACCTCAGTCCCGCCCGCGTCGGCGTCCCCCACACACCGGCGCGCGTCCTCGTCGTCATGGCGAGCGGCCTTCGCACGCTCGCGCGCGTCACGCTCGCAAGGCACCCACGCGCGTGTCCTCGCGCGTACGGACGCGCGCTCGCGAGCGCGGCGTCGAATAGAAAGCTCGCACTGGCCACCCCAGTGACGGACAGAAATGCGCCGACGATACCGTCTGCGCGGACGTGCGGGGCGCGAATCGCGGTGCGAACGCGCGCGACGACGTCGTATCCGTCGTGCGCGACGATGAAAACTATGCCCAAGCCCGGAAAACGACACGGAGACCTGCCGAAGAACTTTGAGCACCAAAACGTGGAGGAAAACCTGTACGAGTGGTGGGAGTCGCGCGGATACTTTGCCCCGAACGATGAGACGGCCACGGGACCGCCGTTCGTGATCCCGATGCCGCCACCGAATGTCACGGGAGCGCTGCACATGGGACACGCGATGTTCGTGACGCTGCAGGACGTGATGACTCGAAGCGCGCGAATGCGTGGTCGCAAGACGCTGTGGCTGCCGGGGACGGACCACGCGGGCATCGCCACGCAATTGGTCGTGGAGAGAAAGTTAGAGAGCGAGGGAGTGAAACGAACGGATATGACGCGCGATGAGTTCGTGGAGCGAGTGTGGGAGTGGAAGGCCGAGTATGGGGGACGGATTCAGCAGCAGATTAAGAGGTTGGGGGCGTCTTGCGATTGGTCTCGCGAGAGATTTACGCTCGACGAGGGGTTATCTGAGAGCGTGCTCGAGGCATTCATCACGCTGCACGATCGCGGTCTCATTTATAAAGGAACCTACATGGTGAACTGGGCGCCGAAGTTGCAAACCGCGGTGAGTGACTTGGAGGTCGAGTACACCGAAGAGCCGGGGACGTTGTACTTTTTCAAGTACCCGGTCGAGGGCGGCGGCGCGGACGACTACCTTCCGGTGGCAACGACGCGTCCGGAAACGATTCTTGGTGACACTGCAGTCGCGGTCAACCCAGAAGACGATCGCTTCAAGCACATGATCGGGAAGAGATGCGTCGTGCCCTTCACCAACGGTCGCACCGTGCCCATCATCGGCGACTCGTACGTGGACATGGAATTCGGCACGGGGGCGTTGAAGATCACGCCGGGACACGACCCGAATGATTACGAAATCGGCAAGCGTGTGGGCTTGGATTTGATCAATATTATGAACAAAGATGGTTCCATGAACTCTAACTGCGGCAAGTATGCCGGCATCGATCGCGCGGATTGCCGAAAGCAACTCTGGGCGGATATGGAGGCGGAAGGTTTAGCAATCAAGGCGGAGCCGTATACGAACCGCGTGCCTCGCTCGCAGCGGGGTGGCGAAATCATCGAACCAATTGTTTCTGAGCAATGGTTCTGTAAGATGGAAACCATGGCGGAGCCCTCGCTGAAGGCTGTGGAGACTGGCGAACTCACCATCATCCCGCAGCGTTTTGAGAAAATTTACAAGTCTTGGTTGACGGATATCCGAGATTGGTGCATCTCGAGACAGCTGTGGTGGGGTCATCAAATCCCAGTGTGGTACGTGCACGATTCTGAAGAAGATCTCGCGCGTGCGAGAGAGGGGGAAGGTAAAGGCACGAATAAGCGATACGTAGTGGCGCGAAATGACGCCGACGCCGCAGAAAAAGCGAAGGCGCAATACGGCGAAAACGTCGTGTTGTACCGTGAAGAAGACGTGCTCGACACTTGGTTTTCTTCTGGTCTGTGGCCGTTCAGCACGTGTGGGTGGCCCAACGAAGAAGCTCCTGACATGAAAAATTTCTTTCCGGCGAGCGTGCTTGAGACTGGGCACGATATTTTATTCTTTTGGGTGGCGCGTATGATCATGATGTCGTACGGGATGACGGGGAAATTACCCTTCCACACTGTCTTTCTCCACGGCCTCGTCCGCGATTCGCAAGGTCGCAAAATGAGCAAATCGCTTGGTAACGTCGTGGATCCGTTAGGCGTCATCGCTGAGCAAGGCTGCGACGCTTTACGATTCACGCTCGCCACCGGCACCACGCCCGGTCAAGACTTGAACTTGAACCTCGAACGTTTGGCGTCGAACAGAAACTTCACCAACAAGATTTGGAACGCCGGTAAGTTTGTGCTGTATAGTATGGAGGACATGACAGACGATGAGCGCATGGCGCTCGTCGACGAAGGTGCTGCGCTTTGCGCCGATGAAGCGTCAATTGCCGAGCTTCCGCTCGCCGAGCGTTGGATCGTGAGCAAATTGAACGCGACGGTGGATCACGTCACCGCCGCGCAAGACAAGTACGACTTTGGTGAGGCTGGTAGATCGACGTACACGTTCTTCTACGACTCCTTTGCCGATTGGTTCATTGAAGGCGCTAAAAGTCGCACGTACGGAGACGATGCCGACGCCGCGCGAGTCACCAAAGCGGTGACGCTGTACGTTTTGGATCAAACGCTTCGATTGCTCCACCCATTCGTGCCGTACGTGACGGAGGAAGTTTGGCAAGCGCTTCCGCATCGCGGCGAGGCGTTGATAGGCCAAGACTGGCCCGCGCTTGAAGCTTACGTGGACAAATCCGCAGTGTCGACGTTTGAAAACTTACAATCGATCGTCACGCGTATTCGCAACGCGCGCGCCGAGTACTCGGTGGAGCCGGCGAAGCGTATTCCCGCCGTCATCGTAGCGACGGATGCCGAAGCGAACGCGGCGTACAGCGCCGAGTTGAATCTTATCGCCACGCTCGCGCGTTTAGACGCCGAGCAAACGTCCGTCGCGAGCGCGCCACCCACCGAAGTCGCGAGCGCGCCGGAGAATTTCGTTCAAATCATCGTCAACGAAAGCCTGGAGGTGTACTTGCCGCTCGCGGGTCTCGCGGATCCGGTTAAAGAAATCGCCCGCCTCACGAAGCAAGAGACAAAGATGCAAAAGGAAATCGATGGGCTGGCTGGTCGCGTCAACTCGCCCGCGTTCGTCGACAAAGCCCCCGCGGCGGTCGTAGAAAAAGCGCAGAAGGAGTTGAGCGAGCTGCAAGAGCAACTCGCCGTCGTTCGATCTCGCATCGAACAAATGCAGGCGCTCGTCGCCAAGTGAGCGCCGCGCGCGTATCGCACGCCACCCCCGTATCGCGCTGGCACACGTTGTTAATGATCGCACATAAGATCCTTTAGTCATGGTTATACACGTCGTTTCATGAATCACAAAAATTCCAAAGGCGGATACTAAGAATACTCAACTCGTTCAAAAATGTGCGCGCCGCGCGAAATCGGCGTCGACGCCGATCTCGCGCGCGCGCGATGTATTATGCGTTATTACCCGCTCACCCACTCGCCGTGGGTGCCCGTCCGGTGCTCAACTCTTGCGCCTCGAGCAAGAGAAGAGAGTTGAACGACCCTCGATACCTCCGCCCCGCGGCGCCGATGGACCCCGCGTCTTCGTTAACCTCCGAGCTATGCACCGTCACCACCGCTCTCGGCGACGACGGCGCGTGCGCGCGCGTCCGCGTCCTCCCACACGCCATCATCTCGTAAAGCTCCCCGTCCGCGCCTCGCACGTAGCTCTCGCTCTTTTCCCCCGCGTGCACCGTGATCGCCCGCGCCGGAATCGTCCGCGCCTCCTCCGTCGTCAGCGCGCTCAAAACCTCCGTGCTTCCGTGTTGTCGCCCGAACGTCTGCGCCGCGTCGGCGTCGTACATCATCTCCCGGCCGTGGCCACCGTGACTCGAGCTTCCGTAATTCCCGGACCGCTCGCTCCTCGACTCGTCCCTCGCGCGTCCCGACGCCGACGCGTCGCCCTCCGCGCCGTCCCCCCTCGTCCTCGCCCTCGCCTTCGCCTCGCGCGTCTTGATCGCCGCCGTCAGCGCGCTCGCGCGCTTTCCGAATCCAAACACCATCGCTCGCGCGTCCGCCGTCGCTTCGCGTTCGTCCTCGCGCGTCGCGTCGCGTCGTCGTCGGCGTCCCCGACCGACCCTCGTCCGACCCTCGTCGTCGTCGTCGTCGCGCGCGCGTCCTCGCGGTCTCGCGGTCGGGCGCGCGCGCGGGCTCGGTCGCGCGCGTCTCGCGCGCGCGCTCGCTCGAGCGCGCGTCGCGCGGTGACGGCGCGACGATCGACGGACGCGCGACGACGATCGCGCGCGGAATGGGCGAAAAAGTGCACTTTTTGCGACAAAATCGAGTTGAGACTGAAACGCCACACGATTGACCGAGTGACGGATCTCGGCGAGGCGCGCGAAGGCTCACGACGCGAAGGCGGCGCGAACGTCGGCCTCGCGTCGGCGGCGCGCTAAATCTCGCGCGAGAACGACGGCGTCGATGACCCTGTCGCGAACGCGGGGATTGGGACACGCGAAGAGGCGCTGGGGGACGTCGGGATCGACGACGCCGAGGAGGGCGCGGGCGACGCCCGACGCGAGCGACGCGTCCTCGACGGGCTCGAAGGACGCGATCGCGGCGAGGGGGACGTCCAGGACGGGGACGGAGGGATCGGCGTCGGAATACGCGCGGAGGGAGTGGGCGTCGAGGACGAGACGGACGTCGAGGACGTCGTCGGGAGGGGCGTCGTCGGAGGCGAAGAGGAAGCGCTCGTCGAAGACGCGCGGCGACGGGACGAAGTGCTTGACGATGCCGTAGGAGGTGGCGTAGACGTCGTTGTGCGGCTCGTTGGCGAGCGCTAAGCCGACGTAAATGGCGGCGGCGACGGCGTAGTCCTTGGACAACGGTGCGAGCGACGCGTCTTGCGGGTACAAGCGCGCCATCGACGCGTACTCGACGCTCAGCGCGTACACGGCGGTGCCTAAATTATACGCCGCGCGATCGAAACTCGGATCGAGTCTGAGCGCGCGTCGAAACTTGCGCACACCCGCGCTGAGCAACCGCACGCGCTCCTCTCGAGCCCTCTGCGTCGCCTCCAAACTCTTCGCCGCGCGTTCGAAATCCACGCACGCCGCGCGACTCTGATACGCCAAACCGAGATTATTCAACCCTTGCGTCGCCTGCTGCGTC
>JACLAB010015788.1_pt1 | contig 23564 bp, 7 predicted proteins | sample 8027921 | NCBI WGS metagenome assembly JACLAB01 (sample SAMN15725117, study PRJNA655200) | protist metagenome | isolation source: fluorescence activated cell sorting (FACS) single amplified genomes of... | place: USA: West Boothbay Harbor, Gulf of Maine | collected 2000-07-19
GCTCCGATGCCTGAGTTCACCGCTCGCTTTTTGGCGTGTATGTGTTTCACGAGTCCGGAGCCGTTCTTCCCGATGCCCTTTCCTTCTTGCCATCCCATTGAGGCGAGCATGCGCATTCCGAACCCATCTCTCTCGACGCCCTGGTAAAGGCGTCCGCTGCTGACTGAGTCTGTCATGGACAGGACACCAAAGCTTGATGCCGGGGGACGGCGCCGCCGCCAAGAATGGAGCGAAACCCGAGCGCGCGCGCGAAATCAATATTACGTATGTAATTGTATGATTTCTGTTCGTCGGTCGGTCGGTCCTCTTTTTTTTTCGCTGCGCACAGAAAATACAAGAGCAAACTGATGACATCGTAATAATGCTCCTGTTGAGTGAGACCTCGTACAAGCCATGGGCACTGACACCTTTTTTGGGACCTGGTGTACGGTTTTCTTCTCGTGATGCGTGGGGTACATAGCCAGTAGCTAGCGCTTCCGGAGGTACGCAACACGCAAACACCCTGCATCGCTCGGAAAGGATGGAAGAGAACCGAGGAACTCGGTATCGACGAAGGAACACGAGTGCACGCCAGATTCCATTCCGTGCTTCGGGGAGGACGATGCCAAGAGAGATGAAAACCTCGCTCATTATTGGCGCGGTGTTATGGGCGTGGCCTGTCTCGTCGGATGAGGCGCCTATGCCAACACTTCATACGGTGTTCTCTACAGAGTGCAATCCTTACTTCGATTGGCAATCACTTGGTCTGATGTACAGCCACCGTAAGGTACAGCAAATGGGAGGTTTTACCCGGCTGATGGCGTGCGACAAGAATCCGCCTCCTGGCGTCCACATCGTTCCTGACACGCATGTACATCCTAACTACGCTGTCCATCCCCGGACGAAGGACTCATACTCGCCTTATAATAAACCTTATTCCATCATGCACTGGTTGCAAAACGTGAAACCCACTGCAGATTACATCATCGTACTCGATGCGGACATGGTATTTCGTAAGGCGATTACCGCAGCTATGCTTGGTGTGGAGAAGGGACGTCCTGTGTCTGCACATTACGGGTATCTCATAGGTATCTTTAAGGAGAATTTCATGAAGGTGAAAGAAAGGGTGCCAAACGTTGACAAAGCACAACAAGTTGGTGGTTTCACGGTCATGCACCGCGAAGATCTTGAGCAAGTCGCTCCCCGTTGGCTTTACTGGACTGAGGAAGTGCGCCAGGACCCACAAAGTTGGAGCAATACTGGTGATATTTTCAACGCAAATGGCAAGTCTGGACCACCATGGATATCTGAGATGTACGGTTACGTATTTGCATGTGCGGAAGTTGGCGTGAACTTCAAAGTTTCAAACGACGTCATGTTATATCCAGGATATTCACCACCACCTGAACCATGGCCTGCCGTTTTACACTATGGAATCACATACAACGTGGATGAATACGCATTTGATAAGCATTGGTACATGGGTCGAAGTGATTTCACGACATGTCCCGGCAGAGTCTTTAACAAACCGATGCTACCAGAGGAGTTGAGTGAAGAGCCGGGAACTGTGGAACATCGAAGGAAAACAGTAGCTCTCACCGTGGCGCAGAGTCTATACGAAGCTACAAAGTGGTGGTCGGGAAGCTTTTGTGGTGAAACCCTCCCTGATCCTCCGAAGCAAGCATACAGCTGTAGTAAGGACGTATCTAACGGTGTAGTCTCATGTCAAGAGCTTAAGGGCAAGCAAGCTGAAGAATTGATGTTACAACGACTTAGAGGGGGAGGTTCACAGAAAAAGCACGAGAGTCACGAGAGTTGCACAGAGATCTCTAACGACTGTTGCGGTTGGGCTGCGACTGGGGAATGTGACAACAATCCAGGATTCATGCTCGAAAAGTGCCAGAAGTCATGCAACTTATGTAGTGTCAGCTGTCAAGAAGACTGTTGTCCTCCGAACACACCTGCTGCCCATAGTATTGAGCAGTCGCCTTCATCGGTACCAAAACAGGAGGAGATCGAAACCGAAACACAGTTTGTTGACGCAGCAGTTCAGGAGCTCTTTGGAGTACATGCCGAGGGTGAGGGTGTCCAGGTTGAATTACGCGCAGCCGCGGGACTACATTCCAAGTTATCATTTCGCGAGAGTATCGTCTTGGCTTTTATTGCAGGATCTTTGCTCACCTCTTTGCTCATGCACACTTTCTCTCCCCGTAAAAAGCTGCAGCGTCACAAAAATCGTACGTAGCTCTTAGCGACTTGATTGTAACGAGTTTGAACAGGAAATCACACATGCACGCTCAAGTTTGTTCAGCACGTGCCATCAATCTCGTCAGCACTTGTTGTCGTGTCCCACTTCTTAGAGTCGAAATCTGGCACAGACCTGTAACTCCGCTTTTGACCCGTTGCCTTTTCCAACTTCTTGTACTCAAGATGGATACCTTGTGCTGCTTCCCGCCAGTCTGGAAACGCAAAGTTTACCGCCGCCTTCCAGCCGATACCGAGATTAACACCCCAGTGAACGGAACCGTAGTCCGTAGCGATATACTCAGAGGGTCCTTGAAGATGACGATATACATGAATGCGCTTTCCTTCTTTGCTCGTCCATGCAGAAACAGAAGCTGGATCAAGCCAAATCTTTCGCTGCTCCAAGCAATCAATAGTGTACTCGTCGCCGAGCATTTCACGCAGATACTCATGAAGATAACCTATGTCATGACGAGGTACAGAATACCATGCTGCCCATGTGTGGGATCCAGGAGGTGCAATTATGACATTCGCGGAACCGAACGCATAATCCTCTATGTGACAGCAGAACACTGATCCTGGGTTCATTAAGTAAAGCCACGGAGAGATGATACCTGCGCCCCAGAGCAAACTACGGATGCGCTGAGGTAGATTAGACTGCTCATCAGACTCCCTAGTTTTACTTGACATCACTTTCGTCAGCTGATCTTCTGGAGTACAGTGGCGTTCACAGGTGCCAAGCAGCTCCCGTAGTATCGATCCCTCGCTACACGCAACAGAAGAAGGCTCCCACAAGTGTGCAGGGGGGGGATGTTCTGAACGTCGAAACCCCGAACTTGCGTGTTCACTCAGTGCATCAAGAGCGACAGAAGAAAGGTAAGACGTTCGCAATGGTACGCGCGAGCGCAATGTTCGTAGAAAGAGACGCTCGCGCTGTGAAGAACCGAGTTCTTGGTAGGGTGCACATGAACCCTTGAACGACTTATCAACATCCAAAAGCATTTGTCCAAACGTTACGTCGCCCAGATTTTGGAGATTTTCTTCTGTCATCGTAACGCTCAGCTGGTTGCCATGTGGAAGCGTTTGCTGCAGCAAAGCAAAGTGACCATTCAATGATTTAACTTGCGTGTTGTTGTCCTCCATCCATCTCAGGTCTAAGAGAGTACTGCACTCTCGTGACTCATCCCAGACACTGTCACACTTTATCTTCATGGCACCCTGGCGACGCAAAGTGGCCAGGGATCCACCGTGGCCTTCTCGACCTTGCAGAACATCTTGCGGTGATGATGAACCAGCAGAAACAAACCTTCCTTCGCGCGCACCATGAAATCCGTTGTTAAAGTCGTCTTCGCAGATTCCCATCCAACCAGGCTCCAGGGGGTTTATTGCTGGTCTTGGTTCTTGTGAAGTCCTTACAGACTGTTCAGATGCTTGCTCGACGTTGAACTGGGGAGCTTCCTCCTTCGCCTCCCAGCAAGTCCCCTTTCCGAGTTGGGCGGGATCGAGAACGTCGTGAAGATCATTGTGAGAAGACACAACACCTCTTGTCTCCATACCCACGTTTATACCCGCACCAGCTGATGCGCGCGACATATCATCCAGTGCTTCAGCCAGATCGATAGAGGCTCTGAACAAATCGACCGACGCAAAAGAATAAGCTTGTGCGAATCGTATCGAGTCCGACCGATGATGTCGGTCTCACTGATAATGAATTTCAAGTTAGATCACACGCACGTGCTCTGTTCGATCATGCGGCAGCGTCTCTTCTGCTGTTCCTAACCACCGCGAAAGACGCACCTGCAGTCGTAGAAATGGCCGGGCGGGTTTGGCCGGGCGACTGAAAAATCGGGCAGCCACAAAATAAAAGTAGTAGTTAGTCTAGCTAGAGCTAGCTCTAGCTAGCTATATATCTACCTACTTTTTTTTGCTATTTCTATCTGCTATCTACATACAGTAGTATTTTATACTTTATTTCGAACGTTCTAAAAACGTTTTAATTCTAAGAAAAAAATAGAACGTTTTTAGAAAATTCGTTTTCGTAGTGTTTCGTTTTCGTACTGTAGTATAGTGTCGTATGCATATTTGAAAACAAATAACACAGTTTCATTGAGCGCCCGCTTGGATGGCACAAACGCACGACCGGTGAGATGAGAGCAGGACGTTTCATCGGCCGACTACTAGTTGTGCAGTTGCTTGCTCATCAGCTTGTGGCTCTCCACACATACGACTTCTGTCCGAACGAATGCGGCGTAGAGAGCGGTTACGGTGTCTGCGAGGTGCGCTTTCTTGGTCGTTTCCGAAGTTGCTTTTGATTCAACGGACTCCTCGATACGCTTGCGATGTCATGGCCGCGACATCACCATGCATGATTTCGAGAACGTTCGCCCATCTAACGCATAAACTCGTTGCTTACTATTTCTTGCAGGTTGACGGAACGTGTTCGTGCAAACACGACCGTGCAGGCGTCGATTGCTCTCTGGTCCGCTCCCTTGAAATCGACACTCTTTCTTTCTCTCACTAAACATGTCTTCCTGCCCTGCAGCACATACTAACAAGTGAGTTTCTCTTTCATGCATGTATCCGAACGTACCCAGACTCGATCAGGGCTTAGTCTTCAAAAGAGGCGCGATGATACATACGGCTATGTTTACACCACTTCATCCGGTGTTGAAGGCGATCGTTTGGCCGCGGACGTTGCCCACGACACAAACAAACCTGGAACTGTGTACGCTTTGGTTTACGATGAGCAAGGCTATGACTCCGTTGTCGAAATCACATCAATAGCAGATGCCGATAACACGGCTCCCGGTTGGAGCGATACGGGTCCTTCGCGACCCGGGAAAACCGACCAGCCCTTTCCCATGTATCCCGATGATGAATCTTGGTGTGGAAGCGGGCTAAACAGCAACTTTGCAAGTTGTGCTAACCAAAGTCATCCAGGTGGTCAGTCCATGCACGGCTGGAATTCCGTCGAGCAGACTGCGCACGGATGGGTTGGGCCGGGTGGATATCGCTCACTCGCTTTAGACACATCTGGAAGCTACACGCATGTGTATGCAGCTTTAAACATGTGGAGACCCGTCGAATCAGACTATGAGTTTCACTTCCGGATTTTTCGCTGGGATGGCGCTGCGACAACACTTGCAGCAGACAATGATAGAGACGTGAGCTCTAGCTATGCTCCGAGTGGTAACGGTAACTGGACGCTGGATGCAATCACAGTCAACCAAAACGAAGGCACGCTACTGTACAAGATGACCCCGAAAGATGCTGGGACGAAATCAGTCGTCGGGATTCTTAAGTATGACGAGCAAAGCGGAACTCTTGCATCCGTCAAGTCGTTTGAAATTTCTGCAGACCTGATGTTGGAGACTTGCGAAAGCTGCTTGAATTTCAATGATGCGTTCCGGTTCACCGCTGCTGCGTTCAGCGCAGACCACGATACCGCTATTTTCGTTGGGTCTTCAAGAATAAGAATTGAAGAAGGCGGCGAGTTCACATATTTTCCGTCGATTTTCAAGTTGGATGCAATGGAGAGCAGTTTCAATGGTGCTGGGGAGGAGATATACTTCAACGGCGCCAACAACAGTGATGCGGCAAGGTGGCCTGTCACCGTTCCAGTGGAATGCGAAGGAGTTTTGGACTCGAGACAAGGTCGATTTAGTACTTTTTCATCCCTGGTAATCAATGGTGACTTTGGATATGCTGGGACAGCTGCTGCAGGTTGTGTGGCTGCAGACTGTGCAAGAAGGGCAGGCTGTATATGGATGTTTAACTTAGACTTCGAGGATGAGGAACAACTAGACGCGCCTTTAGTATTGTCTGGAGGTAGCCCTGGAGGACTAGGGGAAATCGATGTCCACAGTATGACAATTGAAAGTGATGGTACCCGAAATGGAGGGTTTCTCTACGCTTTAACGGGTGCGCCGCAGACACTAAGGTCCAGAATCGTGAAAATTGAAATCGGAGGGAGCGATGTTGCAGATTCTTGCACTTCTGGGTGCTTCCGGCGTATTGCTTCATTTCTTGCCTCAGAACCCACACGAGCGATGACTTTTATTCCTGATCTGAACGCCATACTGACAGCTTCTTCAGATCCGACAACCACGACTTATAAACGGTATTCCTCATCGGAAGTATTATCGCTGTCCCCAAAGTATGGCCCGGCTTCAGGTTCGAGCACGTTGATCACTATCACTGGAACAGGATTTCCTGTGAATAGCACTGCAGCTTGTCGATTTGGACATAGCAATGTTTCTGGCAGTGATTACCCAATCGATGGCTGGGTATCAGCGAACGTCGTCAGCAGCACCGAAATACATTGTTATGCACCGTCTTCTGTACAGGTATCAACTACATCGGGATCCGGTGCGGTAATCACCGGAAACGCTGAAGTTCAGCTATCCTTCGACGGCAACCCTGGGAACGGTTCTGGAAGCTCGTCAGAAGTGTATGAAAACTCTCTATGGACAGACGACCATGTGTTTTACAGGTACTACACACCACCGCACGCAGCTGTTGTGTTGGTAAATGGAAACTTTCCTCCAGTTGTGATGTATACTGGTGAAACATCGGATCGTGTTCCTGGCATAGTCGTGCTTAGGGGAGGACCGTTTATTTATACTGGCGCTGGTCAACTTCTTTGTCGGTTCAACGAAAATGCAACTTCTGATCAAAACGCCACCTTCATCTCCTCAACTGAAATACACTGTCCCATGTGTGAAATGATGGAAACTGGCGATGGTGACAACCGATGTGGGCAGCTGTCGGATGCAAACACGTTTGAAACAGACATGAAAATGCACTGGTTGCCAGACGAGGACCCTCGCGAAGTGGAGGTTTCCTTTACTCTTAACGGTTTGGACTTTCACACGGCCGGGACAAGCCTGACGATATTAGGCAGTCCGCAAAAATTGACCGTGGCGCATACACGCACAATGGTCAATAGCCACTACACTTCTGACATGGATGATTTTGATGATGGCAACATGACGCTGGATGACTTTGATATTCAATTGATTGATATGCATGGACGTGCTGTAGAAAACGATTATGGAAAGGGCGGGACCACTGGACTCACAGTCTCTTGCGAGATCACAGATGTGGCTTCCTCTCAGGTGACCTCTTTACAGCTTTCTTCAGCAGTCGGTAACACCACCTATGGATCACTGATTATCGCTCCACGGTTTGATAATCCTCTCAAAAGTGGAGATTATGATTTTGGATTCAATTTGCGGGACTGCACTGTGAATCCTTGCGAGGAAGTGATTGCGACAACCCTGCTAACTTTATCTGTCCTACCAGGAACTGCAACACAAATTTTTGCCAGTTCAGGGACAGTTTCTGAAGCAGCATCTGAAATTCCAGATGACTTCGTCGCAAGATCCGCGTCTGCTTCCGTCGATATAGGTGTGATGTTTGTCATGGTACTGGATGCCGCTGGAAATCAAGTACATGGACATGATGGGTTGAGACACTCAATTGGGGTGCGAAGTACTAAAAACGTTACCGAGAGCGGGGATGACGAAAGGTTAGAAAACCGCACTGCCGGAGCATTATTGACGGGCACCACAGTAATTTTAAGCACAGATGGCGTTGCTATCTTCAAGGATCTTCACTTGATAAGCCAGTCCGATTCGCCGACAAGAGGAGAAAATGGGGAAGAGTCCATTTACTGGCTTCAATTCGACGCGGGCTTGCCAGGGCTTGCAGCAGACACAAGAGCGTACTCGACTTTGCTGTTAAAAATTTCACCGGGTGTGCCCGCGTATTTGAATACTTCCGGCTTGGAAACAATAAACATTACCTGCAACTCCCCCCTTCAGCTTGTGCCAAATGATATGGTTGTGTATCTTTACGATGGAGGAAATAACATGATTAAAGACCATGCAAGTCGCACTGTTGAGGTTAAATCTGCCACGCAATCTGATCTCGTGCTCTCCGGAGCTGTTGAGGTGTCTGCTTCTGAAAATGATGAAGCGCTGTCCTTCTGGTATTTTCCTGAAAATTCCATCTCTGTTCAATGTAAAGAGACCGGTTCATATTACATGGAATTCAGCGCAGTCGAGGTTCAGCCCGCGTCTCAAATCATCGAGATGTTACACGGGGATGAAGGATACAGTTGGCGATGCGATGAGCTAGAACCTCAAGGCAACATTGTCTCTGCCGTAAGCGTGCAAGTTGCACCCTTTCGCTTGAACCTTGTAGACGGTGGAGGAAACACAATGGGTGTTCGTGATGGAATAAATCGAAAAGTAAGCTGTTCATCGAGCACCGCGTTACTCTCCAATATTTCTTCATTTGAAACCGCTGCTATGGGGTACGCTGATGTAACAGGCTTACTCATGTTGAAGCCGTCTGTGGGTGAGCATGTCATAAAATGCGGCGAGTTTGGCAACGTCGATGGCAATATCACTGAAGGAGGTGAACTCACCTTATATGTGTCAAGCGGGACTCGCGAGACACTGGTCGTGCAGACAGCACAGCATGCGGGCGACACAACATACGCATCATCTCTTGGCGCCGTCGATGTCGACACCTTTTCAATTTATGCTTCTTCTGATTACATTGTCCCACTCGACATTTTTTCGATACGCGTTGCCGACGGCGGAGGGAATTACCTCTTCGGCGCTTTGCCAGCCTACAATAACACTGAAACAAATATGCTTCAAGATGTGCGTATTGTTTCTGCAGCGTTGCATGGGGAATCAATATCAGGATTGTATCCCTACATAACGAGAGTCAACAGGCGGCTGGCACGAAGCGAAGTGCTCATCCGCAATCCGATGCATACGCGCCAGACCGATGATGACGGCATCTCTGTCGCGTTGTCGGACGCTGACAATCAGGCCTCTTTTGAGTCTCTGGCATTGTATCGCCCAACTCTCGGAACTTTCACACTGGCATTCAATGTTGCACAGGATGCTTTGCTGAGCGCAGCTGTCTCGGTCCATCTAACCATTGTTGCCGGGCGAGCTCATCATGTTGGTATCGCTGCCCCGTGCGCTGAAACAGAGACATGCGACGAAGCCACTACTCTTCATGATGACGTTGGTTATCCTTGCACGTGTGCAGTGTATGCTGCATCCGAAATCGTTGCCCTTTCACCACTGCGCGCTTATGTTTTGGATGGAGGTGAAAACCGTCTATTAACATCTTACAGCCCAACTTGTGAACCTAATACCGGAGCTTGTAGTGCGCAACGCATCACGATTCAACATAGTCCTCACAGGACTGGACTTTGCCAACTTGAGGAAACTGCGTTGGACGGAGCAAGCTTAGGATGTGACGCGAATCAGCCAACAGAGTTGTCCTGCGCCATTGCTGACGACGAGTGTCATTTTTCAAACCTTGCTTTGCTTAGCCCAAAGCAAGCAGACGCCGAAGACCCTCTTTTGCTGACTTTTTCCTCTCCAGGACTGATCAGTGCTAGTTTTGGTCTTAAGATTCTACCAGGAGTCGCGGTAAAGCTTGGAATTCTTTCACAGGGTTTACAGTCAACTGCTAGATCTTCTTTTGCGACACCGATTGACCCTCTACTTATTCAGGTCGTAGACATCGGTGGATCTCCTCTGAATGGATCTGATACGCAGCAAAGAGAAATTACGATGTCGTGCAACACCGCAGATATAGTTTCTTCTGTTCTGCTGCAAACAGACGATGAAACAAACAGTGTCCTCTTTGATTCGATTGTCCTCTCGTCTCCGGGAAGGGGCACCCATGAACTTTTATTTTCGTCCGTTGGGCTGGAAGCAGTGTCGTGGAGTGTGGTCGTCACTCCAGGAGAACCAGTTCGCCTGCAAACATTCGAGTATACGACGGTTGCTTACACAGCGACAACTCTTTTGACGGTCATGCCGATTACGGTGAGACTTTACGATGCAGGAAACAACTATGTCGGCTCAACAAATGACAGGGCGAGAACACTCTTTGCAAATGTCACGGCCGGTCCAACCGTGTATGAAAGTCCCGGGTACACGCAAGTTACCGATGGCGGTGAAAACTTAGAGTTGGTTCGAAAAGGTTTTGGCATGGCTTCATTTGAATCTATTCAAGTCCAATTTCCGTTAGTTGGATCTTATAACATCACATTTGGCGGTGACGGCCTTACTGGCACGGTTGCCTCGTTTTCCGTGCAAGCTGGCGCTCCCCACAAGTTAGCTGTGCCAGCATCACATGTGATGCTTGACGGCAGGCAATACGATTTGCAGACGAGTTATTCGTCAGATCGCGAACTTCTGATAGGTCCATTTGCTGTTCTTGTGATGGATGGTGGTGGCAACCCAGTCGGTCAACTGGACGTCGATTCATCAGGAGCCGGGTTGCGTCGAGAAATCGAAGTCGTCGTGAGTGGCTCTCTCATTCAAACTTCTACAAGTGAACTCGACGATCAAAAAGTGTTGTTGACACCTGGCGGTGCAGTTGCTGTTGATGTAGCCAGTGCTTCAACAACTACTTTTGCAGTGAGTATAAGCAGCAGCACATTTGGAGAGGCACTTGTTGATGACTTGGAGCTCATTAGCCCACGACTGGGCGCATATAACATCACAGTAAATTCTGCCGATCTGGTGTCCTTCACATTTGAGGTCTTCGTCACTCAAGGCATTCCTTCTAGCCTTGACGCGTGTGCTTGCCTAGAATGTAGACGCAGAATTACAGACGGTGTGTGTGTGGATACGAAGGCATATATATCGGATGTCCGAGTTTCCATCCGTGAACTCCTGGTCGTGATGCGCGATGCTGGAGGATCTCTCATCGGGACAAGTTCTGCTGATGGAAATGAAAATCGAAACGTCACCGTTGAGTTGATATATGGAAGGCACCTCGTCACAGGCGTGGAAACTAGATACACGTCAAATGAAACTATAATTTCAAATTCAACTATGTTGACGTTAGAAACCAGAAATGGTGCTGTTGCGTGGTGTAGTGATGGACAAAGTATTTCACCAGCACCGCAGTTTTGTAGACCAGCAGATGATGCGTCTATTGAAAGTTATGACACTGTGACAGACGCTTATAATGCTGAGAACGTGGGCACTTCAACAGGGCCTATCACAGGCAAAGGTGAAGACTATTATGGTATCAGCCCACAACCACACTGGACAGGCAAGGCACTCAGCATTGATCTAGATCTTCCATTTGCAGGTGTATTTGGATTTAAGCTCTCGAGTTCTTGTGCCACGCAAGATGATTGTCTTTCTCTAAGTGCATCTGGGCAGACACGTGAGTCCTACCGAGAACTATTATTTGACGTCTTGGAAATCACCATCACACCGGGAACGCCGCATACAATCGATTTTTCTCAGGCGCCTCCAGATCGCTACGACAACGATGTTGTGATTTCTCCTGCAATACAGTTAATCGCACGCGATGTTGCTGGAAACACGTGCAATGACTTGAACACGATTGCGTCAGTGACCGTTTCGCCCCAAGAACGTCGTTTACACGGACAAACAACCTCTGTTATTGATGGCATCGCAACGTTCTCGAATTTTAGACTTCATGGCGATCGAGGTACAGAGTATTCTCTTCAATTTTCCCTCATAGCCTGGAACCTGTCTGTTATTCACTCCTCATTTCTTGTACTGCCTTGCAACACTGTCAAACCGAACTCTCGAAACAATAGCCTTGGCCAGTGCGAATGTGTTCCAGGCTATACTGAGGACATAAGAACCCAAGAGACCGGTGGAACTGGATTTACTGAAGGTTTGACTACGGTGTCTGCGTTTCCGACACTTTATGACCGAATTATTCTAGAACGCGAGAAGTACATAAGAGCGTTAAATCCTTATGGGTTGTGCGTTCCATGTGCGAATGGTTTCTATAAACCAATACCAGGTCCACAGAGATGCTCGAAGTGTCCACTTCAGATGGATACAACGTGGAAGGAAGGGGCACCAAGAGGAACATGGACCACATTATCTGGTGAAGCACGTCCAGGATTCCTGGGAAACTATGATCTTGACTCGTGCCACTGCGTTGTTCAGCAAAACGTGACCGGGCACTTGACTAGCGTTGAAACATACCGTGCGTTTCCCCATGACGATTTTCGCTGCGAGCGGTGTCCTCAAGGCGGTTCATGTAACGGGCTGACAAAAGCACATATAAGAATTAATGAGGGCAGGTGGCGAGCCAGCTTAAACGCAACTCAAATTTATACTTGTCCGAATGACCGTGCTTGCCTTGGGGGCACAGAAAGTGCGTGTTCTATAGAATACGAGGGTATTTTATGTGCGATTTGCAAGGATGGCTATGCTAAAAATACTCTGGGTGGCAGTAGTTCGCCAACGTGTTCACGGTGCACGGAGAAAACGCTTGGTGGATTTGTACTGGTGATCCAGCTTGTGGTTCAAGCGTGCCTACTCACTGCGATATTCAGATTTGCAATTCGCAAACAGAATGGATCCATTGGCTTGTGTCGGACACTCCTCTCACACTTCAACATGTTGGCTCTCTTCAACGACGTCGACCTAGGATGGTCCAAAGCTCAATATATGCTGTTCAAGATTGCTGAAACAATTTCAACCCCGTCCATGCGTAACTTTGAAGTTGACTGTCTGTTACAATGGAATCACTACCAGTATACTGGATTTTACACGTCGTTGCCAGGTGTAATCATGCTCTTGTCTGTGTTTTGCTACCTTTTGTTGTTTGCGAAGGGCGTCTTACGACGAAAGCGGGAATTTCTCGAGGAAAAAATTGCATTACAGGAGCAGATAGCCGCAGAGCGCAGGAAAGGGAAGGACATTACTGAACTTCAAGAGGCGCTCGAGATCATGAGTGTCAAACCCGATTTTTTTCTGAGCCTCAGTGCGAGGGGCGCCCTCAGACGCACGGGCGGCAAGTGGGAAGGTGAGGACGGAAACATTGTGCATGGTCCTTCTGATGAAGAATTCGCTCAGTTTCCGGCCACGTCGTATGATGTGACATTCTGTTTCTCTCTTGTTTTTATATACTGGTCGTGGATCACCATAATAAAACATCTTGCACAGCTCATTCGTTTCCGACGTATTTCTGGTGCTGGTTCTTTTTTGTACGTTGACCTGAGCATAAGTGCCGACACGACACTCTATCAAGGATGGCTCGTTGTACTTGTGACATTTTTATTTGCGTACGTATTTGTCATTCCTTACTACGTGTTCCAATGTCTTCGTCGTGAGAACGACCGCCTTCACTGGCTGTCGACAAAAACCCGCCTGGGATTCCTTTTCCAAGGGCTGAAGCCTGAATATTACTGGTGGGAATTTGTGGTAATGGGACGCAAGCTCGCTCTTATGGTTATCTCCGTGATTCTTCCAGAACGGCCTCTGACGGCAGCATATTGTGCTCTTTTCGTGATGCAGGCTGCGGTTGGTATCCATCTTATTTGTGATCCGTTTCAATCGAGCCGGCAGCAGTCGCTGGAGTTATTCTCGCTCGTCGTCATCATCTTCACGTATCATATTGGGATCCTCGTGCGGACGAGCAAACATGCGTTACAATCAACTGGATTTCATGTTTTTTTCTCTATGTTACAGGTCACGTTAAACGCTGCAGTTGTGCTGTGTTTTTCTGTCTTTATCTTCAAAGACATGATATTGGAATCCATCACATCAAAGGTCACTGTCGAACGGTCGAAAGTGGAAGCTGAAGATGATACCCGAAAGGAAGTGGTTCACGAAGAACTTCTTTCTGCTAGGCCTCAGTTCAGATCCCTTCATCCACGCTTAGCTGGTGAGCTTAAATCGGCCATTGACGGTGGCCGTGTCCGTAACACTATTGCACAGGCAGAGGTACCAGATTTATGGATGAAACATGTCCAGTTGAACGTTAATCTTGAGATGTTGCGTAATAATTGGCGTGACGTGAAAAAGACGAGTGACGTGCCTCGTAAGAATAGAAGTCCGAAGGACGTTGCCTCTCGAAACAAGCAAAACGCAGCTGAACGTGACAGCAAGCAAAATCGTGCAAGATATCTCGAGCATCGTCGAGAAACAAATGTCGTTGGTCGCGTTGAGTCACGGGTATCGACGCCAGCCCGAAGAGAATCGAAAAGCGGAAATGACACGATTGTTTCTAACAGCTTTCAAGGTGAACAAGTAAAAGTATCTAGTGAGTTGCGCACTGACCCATCTGATGTAAAAAGGATACGCGAGGAAAAACTCGACGGTCGACATGCCAACGTACTGAAAGGAGACAAAAAGTCGACCGCTCCGAAGTCCTGGCGCGACCGAATGGAGGATTCGGAGTGGCGCATGCAGCAGCGCATGCAATATCGCCGCAAACCATCTGATGACCAAACTAACCAAGCGAGAAAGTAAAGTGCGCTCACTACTTTCGAGTTGGTCGGCATGGAAACTGCGCCGTGTGTTTCGTAACCGATTATTGGATGAACATTTTACATTTTGAATACCGTGGTGCGCCAGTGATCAGAGTACATGGCCGCTGCGAATGTTACACAGGTCAGGGAGTGGTTGGCATCGCAAAATCAACACTGAAGGTTTCTTTTTTGCGTTGATGCACCAACCTCAAACATTTTATTCGGGAGTCCTAATAGCTCGCTAGCTCAAGTGGGTAGCTAGTCTCTAGCAGTGTGAAATTACAAAGTTGGAGACCTTCTATAGCTAGCTAGCTCTTAGATAGTCGTAACGGGACAAGTCGCGCGTCTTCGTCATCGACGATTCGGCATCGATGACGGAGAATTAACAAAACTCGATGTATAGCGATGTTTTCTCTTTGGTTTGAATGAGAAAACACGAACATCTTTCTGACCCGTCTGCAGTTCAGGGACTCGAGAAAATGTTCGCGAAACGTGCAAACCAACAAGCAAGCAGCGAAGAGCTTCTCTACTAGCTAGCTAGATACAGGAGGCTGCATACTCTTAGACTGCATTGAAACGACGCTCAAAGAAAAGTCGACGCAAAAACTGATTTACGACAAGTCAATTCCACAAGGTCGTAGCCTCACGGCGTAGCTCCTGAACCACAGTAGCAAGAGCTTCTGGGCTCACGCCATTTTCACAAAGTGAAACGAGTATTGCAAGACTCTCTTTGTCTAGGCCGCAGTCGAGCAACTTTGAGATTTCGAAAGCGACTGGGTACGGGCGAGGGATATTGAGTGTCAGAACGTGTGGGCGAGAGCGATACTCTGACGAATTTGGATGCATGAGCGCCGCGACCCTCGTGACGAGACAGCTTCGTGGTTTTCGTATGGAGTGTTCTCCCCCGGCGCAAAAGAAAGGGCCCGTCGGCCATTTTTTGAAAATGAAGGGCGAGTTCAGGCACAGACTACGTACTGTCAAGAGTCTCCCTCGCATGATGCACGGCAAGAGTGTCAGTCATGTTGACGTGTCAATTCGTTCTCACCACGTGATCCGCTGGTGTTTCGTGACGCGCGACATATGTAGTTTTCCGGGGCGCGCGAGTGTGGTTCTGAGGGTTCGTGGGAAAAAGAACGAAGATTTATGCATCAATTATTGATCAATCAATCATTATTTCTAGATAGGCATAGAGCTAGTTTAGCTTTAATATTATGTAGCATTATCTTGCATATCGCTATCGCACGCATGAATATGCATACAATACATGCAAGCAACATACAAGATATAGAAGCTAGCTAGCTAGTTTCTAGCTAGCTACTAGCTAGCTTTATTTGTTATTTGTTGTTACAACAAGGGCTCGTCCATCTTCGCGTCGTAAAGATCCATTATTTGATTACTGATCTCGTCACAGGCCAGCTGTTCGATGCGGTACTCGTTCCACCAATCTTTTCGCAGATTGAGGGTTTTTCCGAGAAGCTTTGACGCTGCGAATGAATATGGGAATTGAGGAGACAGACACGTACCGTGAGTGAGCGATGTGAAATAGGGAAGAATATGAGATCGGAGGCTTTATTGTAGAGCGTGGCCTTACCAAGATAAAGGACAGCGTTTGCGATGTCAGAGGCAGAAAACTGAAGGCACAGCGTCGTTCGGAGGCTGCGAGGAATGTCGTGGGAAGAATCTGTCAGCACACCGAGGCTCGGCTGCGATTAGGACAATCGCGCGTTGTGCTCTATGGAGCATAGACATACCTATCATTCGCGAAGTTCCAAGCCACTTGCGTCAGGCTGCGGCTGCTATCTTCGGGCAGGTCTTGCGACTGGTTGAGCCGTTTCGCCAGGTGAAGGAGGTGCTTATACGGGTGCTCGACGTTGAAGTCGAAACCGAGTGTGTGGAGCAGTAACCTTTCAGCTTGCAAGACTCTCTCTCGTTGCTCCTCGAGATGATCCTTTGCGGCGTACGAGGGAAAGAAATCAGCAGGGTCAGATCGTTCACTTTCGCGCCGCGCGTTTGTCATGCAAGGCGGCGAAGAGAAAGCTGGGGGGTCGAACCTTCTGGTGAATCTGCTTGAGCGCGCTCTCGTATTTGTGCTTGTGCTGCACGAGGTAACACACGCGAACGACCTCGTTTAAAGGTTTGGGTGTCTCTTCAACTTTTCCAGCCAGAAACAAGCACGCAGTCGCGACCACCTGCATGACACGCAAGGGGTTTTAGTCAGCGAGCGAGAGAGATGGGGCTGACGAGAGCCGCGCAGTTCTGGACGAACTCAAGGAGAAAAAAAAGTCACGCTTCACTCACGTATCGGTCGTTCGCTGGAGCCCCATGAGAATGGCTAGCAAAAAAACGATGACAAAAGACCGATGCTGTTGCAATCGTCAATTGAGGCCTGAGAGATGTGGAGTATTGAAAGTATCGTGAGCTTGGTTCGCGGGTGCGCAAGTGGCGTGAGATGGCGGAGAAAGAAGAAAACCGCACATTTTGAGCTCTATTCCTGAGTCCTTCAGGAACTCGCAGTACGACCACCTATACGAGGCCTCCAGCCGGGCATCGATGCCATGCTGACGTGAGGGCGATGCTTCTTCGAGAGCCTCTCGAGACAAAAACATTTCGGGCGGCCACGCTTCCGCGAGCGCGTGTGTATTGTGTCATCGATCAGCAAGCAGGCATCGATCCGCACGCGCGCGTGCATGCGGCATACGAATTATTTTACTTTCAAGTAGTAGAACATTTTTAGAACGATATGTTATTTAAATTAGTAGTCTATTAGAGCTAGCTAGTTGCTTTTAGAATAATAATTAACGCTAAATATCGGAAATTTAGAATTCTAAAAACGTTCTAAATAAATTAGAACGTTTTTATTTAGAAGGTTTTTACACATTCCAATAAAGAGGCTCTAAAAACATCAGTTCATTCCCAGATCCGAGTGAACGACGCCGCTCAGATCCACTTGCGCGCAAGGATACGTGGCATACACACGAGCCTCACTTCAGATGGAGACATTCGACGAGCCTCCCAAGACCGGGACCACGATCGTCGCTTGCGTGTATGATGGGGGCGTTGTCCTCGGAGCTGACACACGGGTGAGCACGGGGATTTACGTTTCAAACAGGGCAAGCGACAAGATGACGGTGCTGGCGGATTCCACGGTGATGTGTCGCTCGGGTTCAGCTGCAGACACTGAAGCGGTTGCCAAAATCGTGCGTTATCACGTCGAACAGATCGGGATGGAGAGAGACTCGCCGCTCGACGTCAAGACGGTGGCTCAGATTTCGAACCAGATCAACTACCAGAACAAAAGCGCGAATCACGGCGCCGGTTTGGGCGCCTACATGATCATCGGCGGTTGGGACTCGAACAAAGGCTCGCAAGTGTACAGCTGCACTGCGGGTGGCAACATGATTTCGACGAGGTGGACCACGGACGGTTCCGGGTCGACGTACATCTGGGGCTTCATGGACGACGGCTTTAGGGAAAACATGACTCGCGAGGAGTGCGAAGCTTTCGTCACCGCCGCGATTACCCTCGCGATGTCCACCGACTCTAGCTCTGGGGGGTGCGTTCGATTGAACACGGTGAACGCCGAAGGAATTCATCGCAAATTCGTAAAGCCGGGGGAGTTATCACCCGCGTACGGTGAACTCGCCATGACGGCGCGGCACGGACACGTGGGAGCGAGCGGCGGCATGGTATTGTAAGCGCGACGTTTGTTTTAAAAAAAGAAATCGGCTAAAACGTTCCAAATACGATACTTCTTATGCAGTTAAATCGAACGCGCCGCCCGAAATGAAACAGCCGTCGCGGAAACGTTACTTCCTCTCGCTCTCGCTCTCGTCTTCGCTAGCACCACGGAAGCGAGCAGCGACCGTCATCGGGAGGGGGGCCGATCACGAACACGAAAACGAATAACAAAAAGAACACGGAGGCGATGCCGAACTTCGTGAACGTCTCGGAGCTCCAGGTATCCGCCACGCGATTCTCGTCAGCCTGGATGTCTTCCTTCGCGCTTCGCCCACTGTTCTTCCTGCACGTTCGCGATAGGTGCGCGAAGGAAACGGGATCGTTGTCGGGTGGTCAGGCGAGAGACTTTTCGCGCGAAAGAAAAAAACGGGACGACGAACACGCCGGCGGACGGTTTCGGCGGGGTCGAGATTTTCTTCGGGGCCGACGCGCTCGTTCCTCACCTCATCGTCGACCTATCCACGGATCTGTCCACGAGATCATTCGGGTCGAGCGTACCGGTGCCTTTGATCTCCCTCTGGATCTGTTTCCACGCCCCGTCCCAATCAAGCAGGCCTTTTCCTTTCTCGCCGCGCTCGGATTCTTTGTCATCCTCGTCTGCGTTTCGGGGAACGTTCAGGGAGCGTCAGAGAGATGCGTCTTACGACAACGGCGGTTCGAGAGAGTTCCGAACGACGCTCGGCACGCCGGCGGACTTCTGCGAGGCCGTGCATTCGTGAGGAGAAACCCGAAATACCCAAGTCGACGCACCTGAAGCGGCGGCGCGTGAGCGGTGAGCCGTGCGAACAACCCGGCGACCGCGTGCGACTTTGTTCCTCGCTCGCGATCGCAACGAGACGGCGTTAATATGGAACGCGCTCGATCGAGCGCAAAGCATCGCGAAGAAGTTCTCCCCGCGATGGGGCGGACGGGCGAGTTGAAGTGCGAGGCGCGACGCGGTCCGGGTGCTGGCACGTTGTGGTTATGTTGCGGCCCTTGCCGGTGGTTGCTTCCGATGCGCTAGTGCGCACGAGATATCGCTGAACTTTTTTTTCATTGTCAATTTCCTTCGACAGTGTCCCTTTCCTCCCTTCCTCGGACGAAGTCAACTCATCGGCGAACGTGAGACGTGCTGACACTTCTTTGGCCGTTGCGAGGTGTGGTGGTTTGCCAGCTCGAAAAGATGCTTCGATCTGAGTGAGCGGCGGACATTCTATTCGTCATGCCCGTGCGAGAAGCTGCCCTGGCTGACACTCCCCGGTGGGACTCTCGGGTGTCGAAGCTTTTAAATCAGGCGGCAGTTTCAGTGGAGCACCCCGTCTCAGAGAGCGAGCGTGCTCTCGCGGGGGAAGCAGGCGTCGTCGTGGACCGGGCGAAACCGTTTTTCGAGAGTACCGCGAGACCGGAGAGGGAGTGCGAGACCCGCACGGAAGCGCCCGACGCGGGAACGCGGGTCGTAGAGGACCCGGCACCGCAGAGCCGTGACGCGTCGTCAGCTTTCAGAGCCTTCGCGTGCACGACGACCTCGCCGGCGACGCTCCTGCGGTATTTCGACGCTCTCTACGGGAAAGAAGATCCGGGCGCTCGCGATTTTTCTGCGGCTGTGACGAGCGAAGACGAGAACGTCACCCTCACCGCGCGTTCCTCGGACCTCGTGCTCGTGCTCTCCGCGCTCGCCTCGTCGGGTTCGGACGAGATCGCGTCCGAGACGGCGTTTCGTCGCCTCGGCGAGCTCGCGCGCGAGCGCGAACCTTCGCCGCAAAGACACGCGCCGTTTGAAACCATGAATGCGTCTCCGGAGGCGACGAGGGTCGACGAAGCGCGAGAATCGCGGCTCGGGCCGACCGGCCCCACCCCCACGCTTCGGGAGTTCTTGTCGGTGTCCGAAGCGAGACTCGACGAGACGGCGTGCGAGGCGGCAGTCGCGGCGCTGTGTCGCTTCGCGCCGCGCGACGCGAGACGGTTCCTTCGGGAAGCGAACGTCGGATACCGCCTGAGACGCGCGTTGCGCCACTGCGAGTACTACGGCGCGTTCGAGGCGCAGGCGCTCGTGCTGGAGCGGATGGGTCGAGCGAGCGAGGCGGTGTCCGTGTGCGTCGCCGCGTACGCCGCGCGTCTGAAACGGGCGACGCGCGACGCGGGAGACGCGGGCGTCGCGGCGTTCAAAGCGGAGGGGGACGACGTCGTCGCCGTCGCCGTCGGCGCGTGTTTTCGCGAGTCCGCCGCGTCGACGTCCGCGCCGTGTCTCTGGACGAAGCTACTGAGCGGCTTGGCGAGGCATCTGAGGAGCAGCGCGGAGTGTTCCGGCGCCGTGCGCGCAGTGGTCGAAAGCCACGTCCGCGCCGTGCTTCGCGCCGCGCAGACGGTTTGCCTCCGCGCGTCGACCCGCCTCGACGGGTTCGCCGGCGCCGCGCTGCGGGAGCGCTTCGAAGACGAAGACGCGCTCGGAGGGTTTCGAGTCTCGCTGTTTCTGAGCGGGATCCTCGCATCCGACCGAGCGCGAGTTTTGACCGCGGAGACGGCGCGACGACGCGCCGAGGCTCGGAAGCGGGCCGCGGCCGCCGCGAGAGCGAGCGCGGGGAAACTTTTGGGCACTGTGAGGTCATTGTAGGATATGAGGAGGTGAAAAATGATTACACCGGGTACATTCAAACAACTTCGTGCGCTTGCTTCTCCCACTCTCGCTCACGACCCGCCGCCGAAAAATCCTGCAGCTTTCGTCGCGAACGGTTGCGATTCCTCGCGAGTGACCTTATCTTCCAAGCCCACCTCGTGGTACAAGGCAGTCCTTTGAGGGGAGTGGGGCAGTTTCGCTAAATATTTCGCCAGCTCGACTTTCGGAGCGCCGAATCGCTCGCCGAGCTCGAGAAAGGTCAGCGCGCCTAAAGGACAGTTTCTCTCGTTTGCCAGCGCTTCGAGCGCCCTCCAGTCACACTCAGACGCGAGCACGGTCGCGTGCAGCCAGCAGAAGTGACGGTCGGACATGCTAAACGCGACGCGGATCCTTTGCGCCTCCTTGAGGTCTCCGTCGCGAATGAGACGTTTCACAATCGCGGCGAGACTCTTCTGAGGGACGTCGCCGAGCGCGTTCGCCACGCGCGTCTCCGTTCCCAGGCGGATCAGTCTCTGCGTCTCATCCAGCATTCTCTCATGAAACGCATCCTTCAACTTCCCGTACATCGTCGAGGCTTGGGCGCACAGGCTGGCGGAGGTTTCGTCCCAGACGTACGCCTCGGCGTCGCGTTCCGAGGCGCGGAAGGCCTGCGAAAGCAAAGCCTGCCCGCCTCTGGCAGTTTCGCCGGCGCTGTAGAAAAACGATTTCAACAGCTCGACGTCCGTTCGCCTGCAGAACGCGACGAACAGCGCTTTGGCCTGAGGATTCCTCGATAAGAGCGAGGCGAGATCTTGAAACGTCATCTTGCGCTGCAAGTTGAGCAGCGTCGCGTACACGAGGTCCGCGTCTCGGCTTTCGATCGCTTTTCGCAACGCCGTCTCGTCGGCGCCGACAGCGGCGAAGAGCGAAACCTGCGCGGAGGAATTTTGTTCCATGTCAATCAGATGCCGAGCCAGCTCGTGCCGACCGCTTCGGTGTGCGGCGAGAGCGATTTTCCCGTGAGACATTCCGCGCACGCTCTCGAGCTTGGGTTTTATTCTTCCGAGCACGGCGCCGTCCGGCTCCGAAGACGCTGCGACGTTCGACACCGCCCAGCGCTCCACGACGCGTCGACGGCCTCTCGTGAACTCCGACACGCGAGACGCGAGCAGATGGTGTTTGCGAGCGTCGAGACGTTCGACGAGATTTTCCAATCCGGCGCGACAGTACTGCGCATACGTCAGAGGTATGCCCACCTCGGGCGCGCGCGCGGCGTTCAAGATTCGAAGCATCGCGCACGTCTTGTGTAACGCCCAGCAGTCAACGTTTCGCGGCTTTCTTTGAAGATACGAGTTCCCGAAACGCGCCGCGCGGAGTAACTCCGCCTGCCTCTTCGCGTCGAACTCGTGACACGCGGCGCGGACGCACGTCTGGATCGCGGACTCGAGCGTTCGCCCCTCGCGCAGCGCGGCGTCGCTCTCGTCGTCCAGGCTCGATCCCCGCGCGGTGGCGGCGAAGCGCTCTGCGGCGTCTTGCAGCGCGACGGCGGGGTTCGCGCCACCCCGCGCCGAGCGCGACGCCGCGACCACCGGGTCGGGCACTCGGGAGACGAGCTCGTGCCCGGACGACGTTATGACACGCAGGCCGTCTACTTCGGACACGAGCCGCGCGGGACTCCCGTATTTGTAGCTGATGAAGTTCCCGTGGGGCCCGACGATCATCAAGTGCGTCGGCCAGCACATCACGGCGGCGTCGTCGCCGCACCACGCGACCTGCTCGGGCGGCGTCGCCGACTTGGCGTCAAACTCCGTCGCCGTCGTTGAGAGGTCCGCCGTCACCACCAGCATCTTTCCCAGACTGGTGAAGACGGTCAGGAACCGGCCGCTCGGACTCGCGCACAGTCGGACGGGCGCCCCGCCCCCGAGACGCCGCGACCGAACGCCGCGCTCGTGCGCGGCGAAGACCGAGTCGCCGCGCGCGAAGATCGCCTCCGCCGCGCCCTCCGGCGCGACGCGCGCGTGCAGCGCCGTGACTGCGCCGCGCGCGCTCGCGTCCGCTTTCGTCCGCGTGACTCGAGGCGCGTCCGTGTGCACGTCGGCGACCAGGAACACGGCGCCCGCGCTCGTCGCGGCGACGATCCCGCCTCCCCAGACCTCGCACGCGACGATCGCGGCGTCTCCTCGCGCGCTCTTTTCGTCATCCTCTCGCGGAGAGAACGAGAGTCGGGCGTCCCGAACCTTCCGGCCCCCCAGATCGTGCACGACCACTCGACCGTCTCCGTGCACGCACACCAGGAGCTCTTCGCGCGTCCAGCCGTGCGCGACGAGCTCGCAGGAGCTCTGATACGCGACGTCGCACAGATGAACGCCCGAGGCGCTGTACACCGTGAACCGCTGCGCGTGCCGCGTGGAATCTGCAGCGGCGTTCGCGCTTTTCCCAGCGGTGGAACGCACGGCGAAGGCCCCACCGTTGACAGCGGCGACACAGTTCCTGCCGTCCACGCGCACGTCGCTGAAGCTGTACAGGTGGCGACGGTGATAATGGACGTTACCCAGACGATCCCATTCCGAAGGAGGCGCTGACATTGAGGTCAATGTCGCTCCCCCGGGAATGAGGAATCTCACGGGATCTGGGACCGCCTTCTTTCCGGTCACACGACAGATTTTGAAAAAAGCAACAACAAAGCGAGAAAGCAAAGCACATAGCACGGCTGAGGCCACACAGGTCGCGGCG
>JACLAB010016903.1_pt1 | contig 23537 bp, 7 predicted proteins | sample 8027921 | NCBI WGS metagenome assembly JACLAB01 (sample SAMN15725117, study PRJNA655200) | protist metagenome | isolation source: fluorescence activated cell sorting (FACS) single amplified genomes of... | place: USA: West Boothbay Harbor, Gulf of Maine | collected 2000-07-19
GGCGCTGCAGGGTGTCGATCACTTCAAGGATATCGCATACAACGATATGATGACGTACGGCGAGATGCGCATGCAAGAGGAATATGAAATGTCCGTGTTCAACCTCGATCAGGCGAGCGTGGAGACGCACCGCTCGCGGTTCGAGTTGGCGGATAAGGAGGCGCTTCGCATGCTTGAGGCGCGCCTTCCGTTGCCAGCGTTCGACAACTTGTTAAAGGCTTCGCACGCGTTCAACGTACTCGATGCGCGAGGAGCTGTCGGAGTAACTGAGCGTCAAAAGTTATTCGCGTCGATGCGCAAATTGGCGCGCGAAACCGCGCAGCTTTGGGTTGCGCGTCGCGAGGAGCTCGGGTATCCACTCGGCCTGTCGGAGGCGCCGCCGGCCAAGTCTCTCGTCGAGAACACCGGTGCGATCCCCACCGCACCGGCGGATTGCGTCATCGAGCTCGGCACTGAAGAATTACCACCTCAGGACGTCACGAGCACGTCTCGTCAGTTTCACGAAGCTGTCGATGCTTTGCTCAAGGCGGAGGGTTTGACGCACGCGGGCATTTCCGTCGGCGCCACACCGCGAAGATTCACGCTGAGCATCAAAGCCCTGAGCGCAGGCCAAGCGAACGTGGAGGAACGCGTGCGCGGCCCGCCGTTATCGCGCGCGTTCGAAGAAGACGGTACGACTCCGTCTAAGGCTGCCCAAGGATTTTGCAAAAAGAATGGCGTGGACGCCGGCGCATTGGAAAAAGATGGCGAATACGTGTGGGCCGTGGTGAAGAAGGAGGGACGTTCAGCCGTTGCTGTCCTCGAAGAAGCTTTGCCGAAGATTATCGCGGCGATCAACTTCCCGCGTGCCATGAGATGGACCACGAACTCGGAAGCTGCGTTCTCGCGGCCGCTCCGTTGGCTCTTTGGCGTCCACGGCGACCATCACCTGACGTTTGAGGCTCTCGGCGTGCACAGCGGAACGACGACGCGTTTGTTGCGCACTCGAGGCGATGTAACCGACACATACTCTGCGGCTAATGCAGCGGAATATCACGCCTTACTGGCGAAGGATTCGATCGTGCTGAGCTTTGAAGATCGTATGTCGAGCATCTGGAGCGAGGCGAAAGCTGCAGCGAAAACCGTCGGCGGCGAAATCCCCGATAGCGCCGGCGAGGGCTTGCTCGAGGAAGTCGCCAATTTGGTCGAAGCGCCCAATTTAGTCATGGGAGATTTCGAAGAAGCGTTTTTGACGCTCCCAAAGGAAGTGTTGGTGATGGTTATGCGCAAACACCAGAGATATTTCCCCGTCGAAGGCGCGGACGGAGCGCTCAAGCCGCACTTCATCACCTTTGCCAACGGTTCTTGCGACAAAGGCGTGGTGAAGCACGGCAACGAGGCCGTGCTTCGAGCGAGGTACGAAGACGCTAAATTTTTCTACGAGACCGACCTGAAGAAACCGTTGGCTGAGTTCAAGCCCGAGCTCAGTGGTATCACGTTCCAACAAGAACTCGGGAACATGTTGGAAAAGACTCAACGCGTCGAAGGCTTGGTCGCAGACGTCGCCGCAGCGCTCGGATACGGACCTGATGTCGTCGCTCCAGCCACGGTGGCGGCGGGTTTAGCGCGTGCAGACTTGGCGACGGCCATGGTGATGGAACTCACCGCGTTGGCTGGGACGATGGGCCGTCATTACGCGCAGAAAGAAGGCTTGCCCGCGAATGTGAGCGAAGCCATCTTCGAAGCGTGCTTGCCGCGAAGCGCGGGCGATGCCCTCCCGAGTACCCCAGCAGGGATCACTGTCGCCGTTGCCGATCGTCTCGACACTCTTATTGGATTGTTCGCCGTGGTCGGTGGCCCGAAGGCTTCTGCCGATCCCTTTGGTCTTCGTCGCGCGGCGTACGGCTTGGTTCAAACCATCGTGAATTCAGGAGCGACGTGTGATTTGCGCTCGCTGATCGAACTCGCTGCGGCGAAGCAACCAGTGGAGGTTTCAAATGAGCGCATCGAGGAGTGCGTGACGTTTATCACGCGTCGTTTGGAGCAATTATTCATCGACGCTGGTAACGATGTCGAGTGCGTGCGTGCCGTTTTGAAGGAACGCGGCGGCAGTCCAGCGCTGGCGAGCGCGTCCATCTCTGAGCTCGTCGCCGTGGACGGAAAGGCGCTCGAGACTTGCGTGCGCGTCCTCAGCCGACCAACCCGCTTGGTTCGAGGCAAAATGGGCGCCAACGCGGACTTGCGTATCAACGAAGCGAGCTTTGAGTGCGAAGAAGAGCGAGCTTTGCACGCGGCGTACGTCGCCGCTCAAGCCAAAATTGTCGACGGGTGCTCGGTGACCGATATGATCTCCGCCGTGTGCGAAATGGACAACGCCGCGACAGCATTCTTCGACAACGTATTTGTGATGGCGGATGATGCTGAGTTGAAGCGCAACCGCATGGCGCTGTGCGCTGCCGTAGCCAGTTTGCCGTCGGGCGTTTTAGATTTCGCCGAGCTTCCGGGGGGTCTATAGGAATTCATTAGCTGCGCGAAGCTTAGTGTGATATTATACATTTCATTCACATTGAAGATCTAAAGTACAACAGCTGACATGATGATTATCGTTCATTTTTTGAATTAGTACAACAGTGGTGAAAGAATTTGTTGTAACAGCGGCGCGGGGAATTAGATCATCCGAACCGTGGTCCTGTCGACGGCGTCCGTCTTCGGCAAAGCGTGAATTTCGAGGTTCAAATCCTCGAACACAGACACGTCATCCGCCTCGTCCCAGCTTTTGTTTGGCGACAGAATACGCGTGCGGTTTACCTCGATGACGTCACCCATTTTCAAGGTCGTCGAGGATGCGTTCGCAGTCGCGATGGATTTTTTGTTGACGCGCACGCTCGAGACGCGGTAAAACTCACTCGATCGCGCCCCTCCAGGGACGTGCGCGTCTTCGAGCTTAAGATCAGCCAAGGTGGAGTTTTGCGCAATCTCGCGAACCGCCACAGCGCCGTCGACGACGGTGATGATGTAGTTCGGAGAGTCGTCTTCCACTTCACACGACTGGCAAAAGCCCTCCTCCCGACTGTACGCACAGTCGGCGGAGTGCGTCGGGAACATGCAAGGTCGAAGCGCCGCACCGCAGTCCACGGCGTGCGCCACGCGCGCGGGACGAATCTTTTGCTGGTCATCGAGTTCGTTTTGCCACGTCAACATGAAGCGCGCCCACTGAATTTGCTGATCCACCTTGGCGCTCGTAGCCGATTTCTCGTGCTCCTTGTAACGCCAGTGAGCGGCGACGCCAAATTCTGCGGTTCTGTGCATCGAGGCAGAACGAATTTGAATCTCGAACGTGGTTTCGTTTTCGTCTCGAACGACCGCGTGCAAGGATTGGTACCCGTTCGCCTTCGGATTCGCGATGTAATCCTTCGACCTGCCTTCGACAGACTGGAAAGTCGACAGCGCGATTTCAAGCGTCTCTCGGCACGTTTGCTCAGACTCGGCGTCGTTATCGCCGTCGGCGACGATGATTCGAATGGCGCGCAAATCCATGATGTCTTCGAGCTTTTGGTTCTTGGATAGCATCTTCTTGTACACTGAATACACTGACTTTTGACGTCCGCACAAGTCGACGACTTGCGCACGGCGGGACGAGAGTTCTTCGTCGAGCTTGTTCAGCGCGGCGACGATTGACTCGCGCTGATCGAGCGTCTGAGACAGCTCTGCGTACGCTTGCGGATTCATCCACTTGAATGTTAGATCCTCGAGCTCGTTCTTCACGCTGAAAATCCCCAGGCGCGCGGCGAGAGGGGCGTAAATGGTGAGCGTCTCATCCGCGAAGGCTTGTTGCTGCGACTGAGGCGCGCTCGCCAAGTTGCGCATCTTTATCAGACGCGCCGCGAGCTTGACGATCACCACGCGCGCGTCTGTCATCGCAAGTAACATTGCGCGGAACTGCGCGCGTTCGTTGAAATCCAACACGCGCCCCGACGCCCGATGAAGCTTGGAAACGCGGTGTACTCGAGTGACGTCCTCGACCAACGCGACGACTTCGTCTGAAAATCTCTCGCGCAAGTCCTCCTTCGTGCTCGACGTCACGTCCAAGGTGTCGTGCAACAGTCCCACGGCCACGGTTTTAGCGTCCATACCGAGCTTAGCGAGCGTGATGGCGGTGTCCACGCATCGATCAAAGTGCGGTCCCAGCCCCGGCCCCGCGTGCGACTTGGCGGTGAAATCAAACGCCTCTCGCACCGTCGGCTCGGCGAAAATTTCCGGCGCCGTCGTCAACGCGCGGCGATACGCCTCGCTATCGAAGACATCGCACGTAAACTCACCCGCGAGTTCGGCGCGAAGCATCCCGATCGGCGGCTTCGCCGACGCGCGTTCGCTCCCCGCGCCTCCGCCGACTTGGAACCCAATCTTCACCGTCGCCGGCTCCCCGCTCGTCGTGCGCGTCAGCGGTGGATTCGCTCTCGACACGCTCGCCGGCGACGGCGGCATCCCAGGCGACACCGACATCGGTGACGATCGCAACGACGCTCTCGACGCCGACGCCGACGCCGTCCCCATCGTCGGCGGTCGTCCCGCGGGCGACCCGCGTCCCGCGGGCGAACTCGCGAGCGCGCCGTTCGCCCCCATGACGGACCCGAGCGACCCTGGGGAGTGGCCGTAGATCGAGTTCGCGCTCTCCCCGTGCATCGCCGTCGCGATCGGCGACGCGCGGCGCACGCCCGGCGACGATCCCAGCGCGGCGAACGGCGCCGTCATCATCAATCAATCAATCAAACTTCAAAAGTGTCCCTTCGGTGCGTGGCGACCGACCGCGCCGCGACCGACCGAGTCGTTGACGGTCGAACGGTCGACCGATGGATGTCGCCGTCCGACGACGCGCGAGAGCGCGCTCGAGTCCACGAACGCGCGTGAACGCACGAAGCGTAAATCTACGCGCGTCGTCGACGATCGCCAGCGCGTCGCGTCGCGTCGACCGCGCGCGAACGACGCCTCGATCGACGCGCAAGATGCCGCGCGAACGCGCGCGCGATTGGGCGAACGACGTCGACGTCGACGACGGTCCGCGCGTCGACGCGGGACGAACGCGCGCGCGAACGTGCGCGCGCGCGCGTGAACGATCGCGCGATGCGATGCGACGCGACGAGTGACGCGTGTGTTGCGACGCGGTGCGTCGACGAATGACGCGCGCGCGCCACGCTGGTGGGCACCCACACGGTTCCATTTTTAAATTGATGGCGATTTTCGTCGCGGTATACGAGACGCGACGTTTCGCGGTCGGTCGGTCGACCGGCGTCCGATGGGACGCGGGGAGAAAGCGCGGGAAAAAAATTGAATTTTTGTTCCGGTGGGACTCGGGACGAGTCGTGAATCGAAAAGGTATCTAGTTTCGAGCTCCCGCGGCGCGACGCGCGGATTCCGCGCGGGACGACGAGGCGCGGGCTAATCGATGACGTTATACAAGCTAAGTTTCGCGCGATGACGATGCGGCAGCGGTGAGGGGCGCGGCGTCGTCGCCGGCGACGCACGCGCGAGCGACGGTTTCGAAGCGCTTGGCGGCTCGGGCGAAGGCGCGCCGCCCGTCGCTCGAGGAGCGCTCGGCGCACCGCTCGAGCGCGTGAACGGCGATGAGAGCGACGACGTCTTTGGGGTCTAACGCACCGTCACTCGTGCGTGGGTGATCGGCGAGCGTCGCGCGAGCGCGGTCGGCGGCTTCGCGCTGCGCGAGCGCGAGCTGATTCAGCTGCTTTGAAGGTGAGTTCGCGAGAAGACTTTCGACGTGCGCCGCGACCGAGGCGCACGCATCTTTCGCCTCACGTCTTCGCGCGTTCGCCGCGCGCCGCGCCGGAGGTGTCGACGGATTCGCCGGCGGCGCGAGCGCCGCCGAAGACTCAGCCGGAGACTCCGCGCGCGCCGCGCGTTCACGCGCGAGCATCTCCCACGCCTCCCGCGCCTCCGCGCGCGCCATCTTCGCATCATTCGCCTCTTTCACGAGCTTGGCGTTCAAATCGTCGAAATCACACGCCGCCGTGGCGATGTACTTTTCTATCCGCGCCAACTGCGTCGCCAATCGGCGCGCCTTCGCCTTGGCCTTCCTCGCCTCCCGCCGCTCACGATCCCAGCGCACCAAGCTCACCACCGCGCGTATGGCCCACAACCACCGCATGCGCGCGACGTGCGCGTCCGTCTCCCCCAACGCGACCGTCAAATCCTCGACGTCCGCGACCAACGCCCTGGTCGTCTCGTCGCATCGCCGCGCCTCCGCGCGAGCGAACGCCGCCATCTCCAGTTCGCGCTCGATCGCTCGATCGCGCTCGACGACGAGCGACAGCGCGATCTCGTGACTGGACCCGACGCATCCGTCGGCCATGGCGCACATCTCCGGCGTGTTCACGCTCGCGACGGCGTACGCGTCCCCGTCGTCGTCGAGCGACGCCGTCGAGCGACCGGCGAATTTCGACGCCGGCGATGCGAACGACGTCGACGCGACCGTGTGATGGTCGTCATCGCGATTGAATGATAACGTCCCGAGCGGCGCGCGCCTCGGGACGTTCGCCATCGTCGCGAGGGACGAGGCGCGATGTGATGTTTCAAAACGCCGGTTGTTACCCCTCGCCGCGAGCGACGCTCGGCGGGGCGTTCGCACGTCACCCGAACACGCTCGTCGCGACGCCGTCGTTGCCGTTGAAAATAGAAAGTAGGTAAGCCGCCACGGATGGGTCGAATAACACCGACGTGAGGGCGGTGTTGCCGGTGAGCGCGGCGACGGTGAGCGCGGCGACGAGACGCTCGTCGGAGAGGCCCGAGACGTCGAACGCGCGCGCGAGCCTGTCGCGGACGATGGACGCGCGAACGTCCGCGTCCATGACATCGGATGACCACGATGACGTTGATGATGCGTACATCGTCGCTGGTGGCGGTGGAGGAGCGCGTAACGGCGTGAATGCTGCGGCGACGACGACGTCGCCGACGCCGCTCGCGGCGGAGACGACGACTCGATCACGATGCCGAGTCGGTGCGGGCGACAATGGCTCGATCTCGGACCAAATAACCGTTGGGTGAACGATATCTTCGAGCTCGGCGAGCGAGCGGGCGTCGATGCCTTCAGTTAGCGGCCGCGCGGCGTCGGCGTCGCGACGCGCGACGAGCGCGAAGAAGACGAGCGTGAAGAAGACGCGTCGCGAGACCATGATCGTGACGACCGCGCGGCGTGAGATGTGAAGGGTGTGCGCTTTCTCTCGTTTCACGCCGTCGCGCACCGCGCAGGAACGCCCGCGAGGCGCGAGATGACGCGTGTTCTTCGTTCTCGGGATATCAACCGACTTTCGTGAGTTTGTTGGTCCGAGAGCTCGCGTGCGCGCGGTTTCAAGGCGCGCGTCGCATTTTCAGCCTCGCGAGGGACAGCGATTCAGGGCCAGAGATCGTCGGATGCGATCTGACGCAGGTAAGCGTCGTCACACGCGACGCAGTACTGCTCGTATCGCTTGTGTCTCGTTGTGCGTGTTGGCGTCTGTATCGAGTCGAAGGGTCGAAGCGACATCCACGGCGGACGCCGACGAGATTCAAGCGCACAAGCGCTCGTTGAAACAGTTTCTCGCACCAGTGCGATACTCCATGGTTCCCTTTCGCGACGCGTTGTACAATCTGGGTGAAGCCATCGTCGACCTGGCGTTGGTCCCGCACCAATTCCGCTGGGTGGACGAGATCAACGCGAGAGCCGCCGAGTACGCCGAGAATGATTACGACGAATACGAGACGGTCGCGAGCGAGTTCACCGACGTTAACGCTTAGATGAATGGTTGTACGTTTTAATGAAGCCAACATTTTACATGAAATCGTTGAATTATCCTACTCGTCGTCGCCGGCGATTTTCTATCCTCCCCTCCGCGCGCGCTCGCACTCAAACAATGTTTTGAAAAAGAATTCGATGTGTGATCGTGTGTGATCGATCGAATTAATCCTTCGCAACTTCGAGCTGGAACTTGCACTGCGCTTGCTTGTGGAACGTGGCGTTGATTTCGTAGACGCCGACGGCGGAAATGTCGGGGACGTCAAAAGCCTTCTTTTCCAACTCCTTGCCAGTTTGAGCCTTGATCGCTTCGACCACATCAGCCGCCGAGACGGAGCCGAAAATCTTGCCATCTTCACCCACAGTCTTCTTCACCACAAACTTGCCAATCGTCGTGAGCGCCGTCGCGAGCGCCTTGGCGTCTTGCACTTCCTTCGCCTTGGCCGCCGCCGCCTCGGCAGCCTTCGCCTCGAACTCAGCCATCAGTTCTTGGCTCACCTTGGTCGCCAAACCTTGCGGCTCGAGGTACGAGCGGAAGAAACCGTTAGAGACCTCGACCATGTCGCCCTCTTGGCCGACGTCGGACGTCTTCAAGAGCACCGCCTTCGTCTTCTTCGCCGCTCTCTTGTACGCCTCGACGACGAGACCGACGCGGCCGCTCGAGCGCGGAACCGCAGCCGTGGTCTTGGACGAAACCTACCGATCGTAAAACGCGCGTCGTATCACTCGTCAGTCATCGCACGCACGCGCGCGGAAACGCGCGCGGAAACGCGCGCTTCCCGAAAACCCTACACCCCCAGACCCTCGAATCGCCCCGCGCGCCCCCCTCCGGCGCGCGCTCTGCGCTCGACGCCATCGACGGCGGCACCGCGCGCATGATTTTTTAACGCGCGTCCCCGCGCCCGCGCTCGATGTCCACGCCGCGTCTCGCGCGTCCGGTCGCGTTCGAATTCTTTCCGAAACCCTCCGCGCGTCGCGCCCCGATAACGCATCGCGACGCGTCGTCGCGTCGTCGCGTCGTCGCGCGTCGTCGCGCCATCGCGCGCGCGCGATCGACGAATTCATTCGCACGCACCGTGTTCGGCTTGAACGCCCGAAGGCTCGCGTGCGTGGGGGCGGAGACGGTGAACATCGTCGCGCGGGTGTGCGGACGTCGCCGTCGGCAGGCGCGGGCTCGGTCTGTCGGTCGAATCCTGGGTCATCGAAATTCAACGAACCTCGCACCGTCGATCGATCGATCTCGGGGAAAGATCGATCGAGGTCAATCACTCTGACGCGCGGACCGATCGCCGACATGGGGGCGGCGACCGAGTTCGCCGTGCTGCTCGAGGACGCCGTGTGGCGCGCGGACGCGGAGGCGACGGCGCCCGCGATCGCGGAGGAAGACGTCGCGAATGATCTTTTCCTGGTGCCCGTGGACGAGGGCGGTGCGCGTGGAGGCGAGAACGCGGCGGTCGCGGCGAGGGCGCTGCGCGCGGCGCTGCGAGAACAGACGACGGCGAGACACTCGCTGGAACGCGAACGCGAATCGCTCGTCGAGCGCGAGAAGCTGCTCTCGAAACAAATCTCTCGCGCGAAACGACGGTTGGAGCGGTTGGAGCGAATGGTGCGCGATGCCGAAGCGCTGGCCGCGGGGTGGTCGGACGACGAGACGACGTCGGATCGACTCGGACTCGGACTCGGACTCGTGGTCAAGCGAGAATTTGCGCCGAATGCGGACGCGGAGAGACCGCGCGCGAGACGAACGAAAAAGCCCGAACGCAAGATGACGTGGGAAGAGATGCGGGCGAAGTTGGACGCGGCGACGGTGCGGGCCGTGGACGCGTCCGATGTCGGCGATGAGACGATACGAGAGGTCGGTAAGCGGCAGTGGGAAACTTTGTTTCCACATGCGCAGCCGCCTAAGCAATTCAAGTTTGGAAGATCGTTCATTCGCGATGTTCGTGAAAAGATCAACGTCACGACGAAGAGATATAAACCGACGACGACGAGTTCGTCGATGACGAAGACGGCGCGCGAATCCTCTGGCGATGAAATTGAGAGCCCGCAGACGCCTCGAATCTCAAAGCGCGCGCGGAAGCAGCGTTTTGCAGGAGGATCATGGGAGTTGTGAGCATTTTCGCGTACATTTCGATCAAGCATCTTCGAGCGAGACTGCTCTCGTCAACTTTACGATGTGTAAAACCATCACGACGACGATAACCGCGATAACGACAAGCCAACGAACCGTCTCGCCTTCAACAGTCGACGCCGGTCGCGTTGCGCCCGCGGTCTCCGCTTTTCGCTTTTTTGTATGTTCGCGAACGATGTAACTCGCGAGTGCATCGGCGGTGGGACACTCGAACGCGGCGTGAATGGGGAGCAACATTCCGAACTCGTTTTGAATTGCCGCACGCAACTCCGCCGCCGCCAAGGAATCCATGCCAAGATCGACGAGCGCGTCGCCGCCCGCGATCGATGAGGCGCCTGTAATTCGCGAACAATGCGCATAGATTTTACGCTGGATTGATTCGAGCGATTCGAGCGGCGTTAACGGCGCCACAACTTCACGGCGAAGTGAAGTCGTCGCTTCGGGTGTCGCCGCGAACGTTTGTCTGATGAGTCGGTAAACTCGATCAAACGGCCTCTTGAATACGACACCGATCGTGTAAACTTCGTTCATTGTGTGTGCATGATCACATATGGTCGCGATCATAGACATCGCTGCCGTCCGAGGCGTGGTGTAGTGCCTAGCGCACGCCCGGAGCACGCCCGGATCGCGCATCGCCGATCTCGCGGCGAACGAGCTCTCGAGCGCACAAGGATCTATGCGATATTCGAAGTGCGATTGCTCGCTCCTCGCCTTGACGCGTGCTCGAACAGTTCTATTCGATGAATCCGAACGCCCGACGAGCAATGATGAAACGGGACCGGGGGCTGTTCGCCTCGACGCCAAATCTGTGCGACGAACTCGGCATTGCATACACGCCTCGCCTTGGTCCAAAGACTCCTTCGCCTCGACTTCCCCCGATTTCGCGTTCACGGCCACTGTGAAGAAGTACACGCCATTCGTACGTAAGGCTAGAGGTGCGAAGACGGCCGCGTCGCACGCCATGGGTTCGCGATCGAATATTCGTGAAGCCGCGCACGCGAGTTCAAGGAAACCGGCACTCGGAAAGATGGCTTCTCGCGCGGAAGTTTTGCAACCGAGCAAATGCGAATGTAATCTCGCGTCAACACACGCGGTAAACCGAAAAGTAACGGCATCGTTGCTACCATCAAACGTCTTCAAGTGGACGTGGAGCTCTGGAAGTGGCCAGAAGCGCGATCGATGAAAGATGGCTTTGGGACAATGACGCGGCGCGGGCAATTTTGAAGAGTTCAATCGTAGGACAGCGTTTGCGTTCGTGCCTTGAAAGGCGAAGCCCGAAACGCTAACGAGTGATGCCAAACGAGCTGAAAACTGTCGGGCGATGTGTGTGCCATTCGTTTGGGCACTGGCAAACAAACCCAGCAAATGTGGGCTTACCAAGCGCAAGTGCGCGACGAGCGACGTAGCACAGCCGGCCAACTTTTTCGTCTCTTGCACCAACGATACCGCCCCTGCCGCTGTTTCAGTGTGTCCGACGTGCGTTTTTACTGCTTCCAACGTAAAAGCGCGATCTGCAGGTAATCTTTCGAGAGCGCTCAGCGCTGCTCCAATCTCAATTGGATCGCCCAGCGCGGTGCCAGTTCCGTGTAGTTGCAGAACGTCCACGTCTCGCGTCATCGCGGAAGCTGTACTAATGGCGGCGCGAATGACAGTCTTCTGAGTCGGTCCATTTGGAGCAGTCAACGAAGAACTCCGCCCGTCTTGATTTACTGCCGCTCCGGCTAGTAAAACATTCGTGACATTCACCGCTTCACTCGCGTCAACGGCTTCGAGGGCGAGCACGCCTCGAGCCTCGCCTCTGACGTAACCGTCGGCACTCGCATCAAGCGTTTTACATCTGCCATCAGGCGCGAGCATTCCTGAAGAGTGGAAAACACCAGTGATGTGCTCACTGAGAATCGCTTGCACTCCGCAAGACACTGCTCGACCGATTTCTGAAGATCTCATACTGATAAACGCCGAGTGCGTCGTGACAATGGAGGAGCTACACGCAGTATCTACGCTCACAGAGGGCCCTTTAAAGTTGAACACGTACGAAATGCGTCCAGCGGCGACGTTGAGAGAAGTACCGCTCACCAAATACGGATGAAGCGCGTGTTCATACCTTCGCAATACCTCATCTGCGTAATCGCACGCGGCGATCCCGACCCAGACGCCAGACGATAGCGAGCCTTCGAGCGTGTCTTCGCTAGTGACGGCGAAAGTTCCAGCAGTCGTCGCTTGGAACGTGCCTTCTAGAAGAGATCTTTGCTGAACGTCCATGTAGAGCGCTTCTAACGCCGAAATCGCAAATGCCCGGTTGTCGAACGAGATATAATTGGTCATGAATCCACCAAACGGAGCGACGTGCAAGTTGTAGCCGCTCACGCGAGAGGAGTGGTACTCTTGCACGGCTTCTTGATAAAAGTCGTGATCCCATCTGTGGTATGGAACGCGACGAATCGCGTCGGCATCGGGAGGGTGAGGCGCGGTAAGATCAAAGTTCCGCACTGCAACGTGTTTCAACGACGACGCGACGACGATGGTCGGTGACTTCTTTGTCGCAGCCGTGGCTCCAATTTCGTCAGCGACGAACGTCGCCAAGTCTTTAATGGTCGGGTAATCGAATACCACGGTGGGTGGGAGCTCGATGTCAAATCCATCTTCGATTTGTTGCTTCATCTCTTGACCGCCGAGACTGTCGAGTCCCGAATCCATCAACGGCTCGTTCGGGTCAACATCTCGACCGATCACTTGACAGGCAATTTGTAGTACGCGCGATTGAACGTCTGCGATTGAGATTCCAGAGCCTTCCGCTGTGTCTTCATCTTCATCAACATCGCCGGCGCCCAGTTCCCCTGCGACGAAATCCCCCAACACTGAAACCGTGGGGTAATCAAACGCGGCCGTCGCGGGAAGTTCGACGGCAAATTCATCTTCAATCTGCGCCTTCATTTCCTGCCCTCCGAGACTATCCAGCCCAGCGTCCATGAGAGGTTCGTCCAAGCCTATTTCTCTTCCGATGACTTGCGTCGCAATCTGCTGAATTTTTCTACGAACGACGGCGACGCTCAAGCGCGCAGCGCCTCCGCCCACGTGTTTGCGCTGTTTCTTCGATGTTTTCTGTTTTTGCTTCACGGCGACGTCTCGATACATCCTCGGTATGACAGGTAAAGCTTCTGCAAACTTTTTGAAATCGTACGGTGTCGCGATGACGTTACCGATGCCTTGTCTCGACATGACTCTCTCCAGAGCGCGCATGCCAAGTTCAGGGGTGACGACACCGAAACCCATCGAGTTAACCTTTTCTAAAACCCGCGCCTCTGCCATACCGGCGTTCGACCACGCTCCAAATTGCATTGAGCTGATAGAGTCGCCTCGAAATCTCGCAAAGTCGGCGATTGAATCCAAACACGCGTTCGCGGCGGAATAGTTCGACTGCCCACTCGAGCCTGTGAGAGCTGCGATCGAAGAACAGTGCACTATGCGTCGTACCATCGCACCCACGAGATGTGATTCGAGTGTTTGCCAAGAGTTAACTTTCGCACCGATGACAACTCTAACTGACAGTGCACTTTGAAAACGAATTAACCCGTCACGTAACACGCCCGCCGCGTGAAGAATCTCATCGTATTGGTGATATACCACAGGTTTGACATCTTCGCTAAATCCCGCGTCACATTTGCACGCGTGCACCGAAGAGAATGTACGTCCATCGAATTCCGCTCCGCGCCCAGAACGACCCAAAAGACGCACGCGAGCGTCAATCGTGGATGAGTTCACATGTGTCGCGTACTCGACACCGATGGCGCCCAAGCCACCAGTGATCATCACGCGCAGCGTCTTTGGAGCTTGACGGGGGATACGCACTTCGAGAGTGAGAGACTTTCGGGAAGGCGGTTTGATCACATTTTGCGCCTTGCGTACACGTGACTCGTACGTCATATTCGCCTGCACGAGGACATCATACGATTCGCCGACAAACTTTAACGAAGCATCTGCGGACGCAACGTACCGCGTGCGCGCGTCGTCGAACCTAACACTCTCCGTACGAAGCTGCTTTATTTCTTGTCCAACCGTCCGAGCAAAGCCGTGCAGGGCATCGTTGCTTGTTGTGCGAATGGTTTCAATTTCGATACCCGTCGCCGTATTACACTGGACGGCGCACGCGGCTGTCAAGACGCCACACGTGGCACACGATTCTAAATCGCTCACCGTGCGCTTTTGACCAGGAACGCACGGTTGTAGAGCAAACCAACGAAGCGCGTATAGCATGCGCGTTTGTTTTGTCACGAGTGCTTTTCCACGGCGCATGGGCTTGAGCTCGAGTCCGACGACATTTGCGCGCTCGAGTACATAATTTCCACTCGAATTGCTCGCGCTTGCGTGTAAACTGCGCCGTTTGACAGAAATTTGCTGCGCAGCGTACGCGTGCACACCCACGGGAACTTTTGTCTCGGAGGACCCCGCGTTCATCACTGCACCGAGTTGTAGCGTACTATCCAAGCACGTCGGGTGCACGAAGTATTCGACGTGGCGCTCCGTTGTGAGCGAATGGATCTTGGCGAGCGATATCTTTGTCGTCTTGGCACGCTTTGTGAACGACTTAGACGAAGTAGTAACGCTTTCACATCTGCAGTTGTCGTGCAAACGCACGTAGCACTTCATGAAAATGATGTTCGCACTGTGGACATCCAGGCGACCGCTTGGCGCGAGAATGCGAACGTCGAACACGGTGTCCTTCAGAAGAGACATTTGCAACGGCGCCGGTACGGCTGAATTCAGTATTGTAGCGCTCTTTGCGTCGAAGGTGCGCGCCGCGCCGCCCGCGAGTTCTTGAAATCCAGCGCCTGGATAAAGTGCTCTGTCGAACACACGGTGGTGGAGTAAGTGTGCATGGGTGCGCACGTTCACTTTTGCGCAAAACCTCAACGTGTCGCCACGTTTGAAAGTCTTTGAAAACGCATGAATCTGCGGATGTAACTTTGGAAGTGGATAAAACGTTTCTCTGACGAACGCCGGTGAGACGATTGGATGTCGAAGTTTGTCTCCCATCGTGACGCGTTGAATCGAGTTCGCGTTAGTACCTTGAAAGGCAAACGAGCTCACACCCGCGAGCTTTGCGTTTCTCGGAAAGTTCTGTCGCGGCGAAGAGACGAACGCACCTTTGCCGACGATAGATGCTATGTGCGGATTTACCCATCGTAAGTGCAGAATTTTCTCAACGTCAGAGTCGACGAGTGAAAGCAAGGGTTGCATTAATGCGACCATTCCGCTCGCTGTTTCCGTGTGTCCCACGTGCGATTTGATAGCCTCGAGCGTAAGGGGTTCGCCACTTTGTCTCTGCAGCACCGCTGCGGTGGCTCCAACCTCAATGGGGTCCCCTAGTGGCGTACCTGTGCCGTGCATTTGTAACTTGTCGATCTCGGCGCCATTTGCTCGCGACGCTCGGAGTGCTTGCTTCATGACTGCCTGTTGAGATGGCCCATTCGGTGCCGTAAGCCCGCTCGACCGCCCGTCTTGATTGATGCTTGAGCCGACAATCGCGACACCAGATGATATTGCGTGCGACTCCATACCGTGAACCAAGAACACACCGCGAGCTTCGCCTCGCACGTAACCGTCTGCGCTGGCGTCCAAGGTCTTACACCGCCCCGATTGTGAGAGCATACCCGATGAGAAGAAAATTGTAGTCACGCCTGGTCCCAGGATGCTTATGACGCCGGCCACAATCCCTGACGTGCAGTCGAACGATCGAAGTCCTTCGACGCACAAGTGCGTCGCTACAATACTCGTTGAACACGCGGTGTCTATAGAGAAGGAGGGACCTCGCAAGCCATATATGAAAGACACACGACCAGCAGCGACGGAAAGCGTATTTCCTGTTGCAATGTACGGAGAGAACTGGTTGCTCCAAAAATTGTCCAACACTTCGACCTGGTACTGCATGGATGATATCGCGACATATACTCCGCACGAGTCACCTTCTAACGCATCATCTTTGATTTCATGGCTCGCAAGTCTCGTGCTGGCGACGCCTTCGAGAATGGAGCGCTGCTGCACGTCCATCAACAAAGCCTCGGTGCTCGCGATGCCGAAAAGCGTCGTATCAAAAAGCTCGTAACCGATCAAGAAACCACTGAAAGAAGGTATGAAAATCTGTTCTCTGTCCCACCACCATGAGTTGTCCCAACGATGCATCGGCACGCGTGTAATGCCGTCGCCCGAGTGCGTCGGTACTAATAATTCAGCGCCAGAGATGTGAGCGACGACGTCATTCAAAAAGTGCTCTGCTACTGTGGGACTACTTTCAAAGTTTTCCACGATTTGCGTGCCGCTCGCGATGTATGAGCTCAGTGCCGCTATTGTAGGATAGTCGTAAACGGCCACAGCCGGGACTTCGACGCCGAACGCGACGTCAAGTTCATTCTTGAGTTCTCCGGCTGCTTGCGAATCCAGCCCGGCTTCCATCAATGGGGCGTTTACCGCCACCTCACGACCGACTAGCGCGCGCACTAAGGAAGAAATTTTTATCTCGACATCTCGTTTGCTCATTGTTTGCATCGCGAGTGCGCTCGTTCCGACACGAGGGGGCTTAACTTCCGTCGTCGTAGTTGAATGAGCGCATTCGACGACATCCTTGAATATTCCGAAAGCCGGGAGAGACTTTGAAATTTGTCGCCAGTTGAACGGACTCACGGCTATGGACTCGTGCGGAATCAACCCATGAAAGACTTTAACGATGATGTCAACCCCAAACTTGGGATCTACGGCACCCGCACCGATGCGTACCAACCGCTGAACAACCGTCGGATTGCTTGCTGCCATGCCGACGTTTGCCCATCCGCCCCATTGCACAGAGAAATACGAATCTCCAAAAGAACGTTGCTCTCTGGCGTCCGCGTCGAGTAAAGCATTAGCGGCTGCATAATTCGTTTGGCCAGGATTGCCCGTCAACGCCGCGATGGACGAGCAAAGCACGACCGCACGCGTGACTTCGGCATAAGCAAGATTGGAAGACAGCAATTTGGCGCCCATCGTCGCGAAGACGGACCGAGCGGTCGTTTGGTTCAGAAGGGCGTCGCATAAGACGCCAGCGGCGTGCAGCACGTAGCGCTCCGTGTTATCGACACAAAATAAGCTGCATGATCTAATCGATGGGCTGTCCGAACAAGATGTATCGCACTTGATGGCGTTCACTAGCGATCCTCGCCTTTCTCCGAAGGCTTGAGCGCGGCCGTTTCGTGACAATAGGACAACGCGCCAACTACGACGCTCAAATTCTCGAGCTACTTCCATTCCAATGGCCCCAAGTCCGCCTGTAATGAAGATGTACTTCTCGCTTGTATCCCCACGCGCAAAAATCCGTTGATTCAAATGATGTTTCCTCGACCATTTATCTACAACCACCGCACGACGAAGCCTGGGTTCGCTGAGAGCGAGCGCATCTACGGAGACTTCGTGCGGCGCACCCTGAACGAACGCTGCGGTCGATGAACGTTCGACATAGTGTGAATCTTCCGCACGATGTCGCGTGCTTTCGAATTGCACTCTCTGAACTTCTTGAGCCACCGTGCGAACGATCGCTCGAACGGCTTCCATCGCTCGAGCGCGGTCCGCGTTCAGCGCGGCCGCTCTCGAAGATGCCAAGTTTTGCGCTAACCCGATCGTCGCACACGTGACGGACTTTGTGACAATCCATTTACGTAGTGTCAAGTGAACGCGTTTGCTTGATTTTCCTGTAGATCGCACGACAAACCATCGCAGCGTGTAGGTGTCTTTTGAAGCCGGCGTGTGCGCCGCCGCCCGCGAAGCAGTTCGCCTCATCGTCTTCACTTGTAGGCCAACGATGCGAGATCTTTCGAGTGAATGATTCGACTTGAGCAACGACGCGAAGTGTGTTGGCGCATTCGATGAAGATTTCACCGAAACATACGCCTTGGCGCCCACCGGGACCTTGACTTCCGTGTTTGTCAGATCTACGACGGCGGCCAACTGCAAACTTGCGTCTAACGAGGCAGGATGGACCACGTAACCCAAATGCCAGTCTGGTACGTGAACGGAAGCACACGATCTTGGCATGACACTTTTCATAAGAAGCTTAAGCGATGCCTGTTGCGGGGGTTGAGCGCACGCTCGTCTAGCGAAACACTTTGTGTGCGTCACAGCGCCAGACTTTGTCTGAATACGTATTTCTCCCTTGCGAAGCTCAGTCGACACCGTGAATAACGTCAACTCCCGCGTGCGCATGACGAGCGGTGCTGGAACAACTGATTCTACGGCTACGACGTTGATTGCGAACATCAGACGCGCAGAAGCCGCGCAAAGTTCTTGAAAACCAGCACCCGGATACAGCGGGCGTTCAGCCACAACGTGATCGAGCAAATGCGCGTGTCCGCGAGGCTCTACTCGACCACAAAACCGCGCGAAATCACTCGTCGAAGCGGTACACGATAAGATATGTGGATGTAGAGTGGGCAAGGGCCAAAATTCACGTCGATGAAACGCAAACCTCGATACCGCCGCTCGCACTGTGCCGCTGTTCAAACGCTGAATTGCGTGCGCATTCGTACCCTGGAACGCAAAGGCTGAAATCCCCATCGTCTTGAAATTCGCATCCACCTTTTGACGCGGTATAACGATTGGTGCGTTCGTATCAGATGTCTGAATTATCGACGAACAGTGCTGATTGAGCGAACGCAGATGCAGTACCGGGTGAGCGATGGAATCGGAAACCGTCGCGTGTGCCCGCAACAAAGCAACGATGCCAGCCGCGGTTTCGCAGTGACCAACGTGCGACTTGACCGCGTCTAACATCAGTTTTTTGCAATCTTGAAGAGCGCCGAGTGCGGCACCAAGCTCGATTGGATCACCGAGAGGCGTTCCCGTGCCGTGCAGTGAAATACTTTCCATTTCTTCGCCTTGCATGTTTGCCGAACAAAGCGCTTCTCGTATGACGCGCGTCTGCGCTGGACCGTTTGGAGCGGTCAAAGACGCGCTATGCCCATCTTGATTTACCGCAGTGCCACTGATTGAAACGCCTTCACCAGAAGCTCTCAGGGCACTCGTCATACTCATAATTCCAGTCGCCTCACCTTCAATGAAACCGTCCGCGCTTGCATCCAAAGTCTTGCAACGACACTCCACGGAGAGCATGTTTGCGTAATGGCGATCAATTGTGCCCGAAACAGACATCATAGCCACCGTACCGCACACCAAAGCAGATGATCCCAAACACTGCTTACGCAGCGAGTCAAACGCAAGAGAACACGCGACCAGCGATGAGCTACACGCGGTATCGACGCTCATCGATGCTCCAGACATCGAAAACACGTAGCTCAATCTTCCCGCAGCCACACTTGGTAAGCTTCCGGTGCCCATGGATGAATGAAATGCAGGTGCCCAGTACACATTGATTACGTCGGTCTTATACTGCGACACGGTGATGCCAACCCATACGGTTGTATCGTCTTGCTGGGATGAGATGTCGACGACCGCGAAGGCACCTTCTAGTAACGTTCTTTGCTGAGGATCCAAGAGAAGTGTTTCGACGCCTGGAATGCCAAATAGATCATTGTCAAACTCTGTGAAGTGCACCATGAATGCGCTAGAAAAAGGAAACGTCATGTTTCTGGCATCCATCCAAAAGTTGTTGTCCCAACGCCCATATGGCGCGATTGAAATCGCATCTACAGGGAAGCGCATGGTTGCAGCGGTGCGAATATCACCGCCCAAAATCACACCACATATGTCGGTCTGCGCAGTCATATTCATTTGTGGCGAGTGATATTCTTCCACGAGCTTTATCGATGGCTGAAGCACTGAAACAACGCACGCGCTGAGCGTATTGATTGATGGATAATCGTACACCAAAGTTGCCGGAGTTTGTACGCCAAATTCCGCGTCAATTTCCATCTTCAGCTCGTTCGCAGAGAGTGAATCTAAACCGGATGATGCAAGTGGAGCGTCTGCATCTGGGCTGCCGCCCAAAATGCTCTCGACAATACTTCGGACTCGGAAGCGGATGCGCTCTTTGTCTTCGATGACTTTTGGCTGGGCGATTTTGTGCCCACTTGTTCCCAAAAAAGATTCGAGCATCGTGAACATCGGAGCGTTCTTTACCATTTTGTTCCAGTCAAATGGGCTTGCGACGATCGAAGTCGTCCATCCAGTGAAAATTCGACGTAGGACGTCAACACCCTCGTCTGGCGTGATTGTGCCGAAACCGACGCGCTCAGCCCGAGCGATGTATGAACCTCCTCGCGAAGCCATGCCCACGGAGCACCAAGCACCCCATTGTACGCTAGAAAGTGGTCGCCCGTGATACTGACTGGAAATCGCGTAAAAGTCGAGGACGGCGTTTGCGGCAGAATAATTACTTTGACCAGGTGAGCCAAAAGTTGAAGCGATCGAACTACAAACGACGCTCGTGTGAACCGCCTCCAGACACCCGACACACATTTCGATGTTTTCAAACGCGCTTACTTTTGCAGCAAAAACTTGTTTTACGCCGTCGTGATTTTGTTTCGCGAGTGTGTTATCGAGAATTATCCCACTCGCGTGTAAAATCTTTCGTAAAGGAGCCCGCATCTTCGTCGACTTGAGAACTTCGACAACGTCTTCGTGATCAGAGAGATCACATCTACGAATAATGAGCGCGCTCTTGCCATCGATATCGCCGAATGACACATTTTGACGGCCGATCCGGCTCAGTAAGTTGGTGAATGAAGAACTCTCGTGAGAAAGTAGCCATTTAGCCATGTGAAAACCAACGCCACCGAGACCTCCGGTGATGAGTACGGCGTACGACGTTTGGTTCTCACTTGTTGACGATTCCATGTTGACGCGAGAAAGGCGTTGCTCGTACACCACTTGGGCGTCGATTTTAATATCACATGCTGCACCTGGGGCGTACGACTTTGCGCGTGCGTCATAGGAAGAAGCGTTCTCGGCACAACGAATGCCAGCGAATCGAATCGTAGGAAGCTCTTGTGCGGCGGTGCGCACAAGCGCCAGCAACGCGTCGCCGCGACACGCGAGTGGCATAACTTCTGCCGAAACAGCTGAGATAGACGCGTCATCGAAAGACTGAATCGCCGACAACCCGGCGCAGACGGCATCGCAAGCTTTCGCCGTGAGGTTGATTAATCGCAAAGATTGATGAGTTCGACCGCTCGCTGTCGCGACACCAGCCGCGCACCAAGATACGTGATAGAGCATGTCAGATATTCGTCGCGCGCTTGTAAATGCATTTGCTCGCACTCTATGTAGCGTGAGTCCCGTCATACGCGTCGCACTCGCAAGGTTACCGCATTCACCAGCCATGGTAACGCTGAGATGCCCGTGCGGAGGAAATCGCGTCAGCGTGCAATACGCGTTGAGAGATCCTAGCAGTGTCGCACCGAGCCGCAAAGCTGAATTTATCTGAAACAAAGATTCCAGATAGATCGGGTCGATGCAATCGGTGCGCACCTTTTGCGTGCGCTGAATCGAAGCGGTGATCGTGGTTGGCGGTGTTGCTCTGACAGCGTTCCATCGCGCGCCTTTGGGAGGAATTGAATGCACGGGTATTGTAAACCGACACGTTGCATACTTCACCAATGCGTCCGCTGATCCCGTCGTTACGAAGCCAGACCTTTTGTCAACGGTTACGACGACGTCTGTGCCGCGATTTTCAGCCAAGCGCAACGGCGAATGAATCGTGAAGCTGTTGACAACGGCTGATCTTTGCCCTAGCGTTGACGCGCACTGACGCGCGGTTTCAACGCAATGTCCACTAGGGAAGAACTTCATGTGTTGAATGCTCATATCGAATGCTCCTGAGTAAATGCGAGCATCGATACGGATTTGGAAGAGTACATTGTCGCTAGCGACGCAAAAGCTGAACAGCGCCGGGAATGTGGGCGGATCAATGGAGCACCAAGTCGCGAGATCGAGAAGAATTCTTCGATTCGTGCGCTTTATCTGTTCACTACGTACAGCTGACCGAAGTAGTGCGCTCGCGTTCGTGCCTGACATCCCGAACGCGCTCACGCCAGAGTGCTCACCGCGACCGTTCCTCTGATTTATCCGCACGCCGGCGCTCAAAACTCGACCAAAGGAAAATGGCGTCGACAACCCATTCGAGATCTCTGCTACGTGAGGATTAAGATGTATCAGATGATGAATCGGCATTCGTTGACGATTTTTGTCGGAGATGATGGCGGAGAGAAGCCCAGCGATCCCAGCCGAGCCTTCGCTATGTCCAAACGAAGCTTTCACGCTCGTGATGGAAATGGCCACGAGATCTATCTCCGTACACTCGAGCGCCTCGCGAAGAGCACTGATTTCGATTGGATCTCCGAGTTGTGTACCAGTACCGTGCAGTTCGTAAACGGTAAGTTGCCCAACGCACCTCGAGCACGTCTCTGCTATGACTGCTGATTGAGCGGCGCCGCGGGGCGCGACGAGCGCAGCACTACGAGCGTCTTGGTTCACTCCGACGTAAACCAACGTCCCATGGCACGGATTTCCATTTTCAACCGATAGTAGACAACTACCGACGCCCTCACTTCGTCCGTAACCATCCGCAGCGTAGTCCAGCGTCTTGCAGCGACCATCCATGGCAAGTGCGTTTAATCGGCATATTTTTGAATGCGTGTTTACGAAAAGCAGAAGATTCGTGCCCGCGCACAGCGATGAGTCGCATTCAAATTTCATCATCGAGCTCAGACCAAGAGAGCACGCAACAAGAGAAGATGAGCACGCCGTGTCACAACCGATCGCCGGCCCAGACAAATTCGCGGAGAACGAAATGCGACCACTGAGGAAAGCCAATCCGGATCCAATGCCAAGAGTGGCGTTGGGCGAGACGAAAACACACTGAAACGACGACAAAACGTTCGAGTAATCGTCAGCCCACATACAACCGACGAATACACCAGTGACGACGTCGGCACTCTGATTTGAAAAATGAAGCACAGGCAGCGTTTGACGGAGCAAAATGCGATGCTGCGGATCCACGTACGAGGCTTCGACGGGCGACAATTCACAAGCAAGCAAGTCTTCTTCGTCAAAGTTTGCAAGCAGCGCCGCAAATCGAACGTCGATGCTACCAAGAGGCGCTGTTGCGAAATCATCGCCGCAAGAAAAGTGGTGCTCGACGTCAAAGCGGCGAAGCGGTATGACAGTCTGAGCGTCGATCTCCCCGTGTGGAAATTCATCGCTGATTTCGGTGACGAAGACGCTTGAAAACGATAGCGGCGCGTGCTTCTGAGTGATGCTCGAGGCGCTCCTCCGAATCATCGTACGTCCGGCGACAAAGTTGATGACACTATTGAGATTGGGATGATCAAACATCAGCGTCGACGGTAAATCAAGTCCAAGTCTATCAGACAATAAACTCGCAAAAGACACGGCTTGCGTTGATCGCACGCCAAGTGACGAAAATGTCTGTTTCGTATCAATCTCACGGTCATCGTTCCAATCCATCGCATGAATAAACTCTTGGCGAACAACATCGCTGAGTTCCGCATGAGGACGGGTCCCGTCCTCATGGCTGCGAGTCGCAAGCTGTGCCTGCAATTTCAGCTTCAGCACTTTCCCAGTGGGCGATTTCGGTAAAGACTCAACAATCGTCAATCGCTGTGGACGCTTAAAATCGGCCAATCGCGACGAGCAGTGCTT
>JACLAB010005828.1_pt1 | contig 23536 bp, 28 predicted proteins | sample 8027921 | NCBI WGS metagenome assembly JACLAB01 (sample SAMN15725117, study PRJNA655200) | protist metagenome | isolation source: fluorescence activated cell sorting (FACS) single amplified genomes of... | place: USA: West Boothbay Harbor, Gulf of Maine | collected 2000-07-19
TGGCAGAGAAATTAAGATGAAGTTTGAAGAAAAAGAAAAATCTTTTGATCCTGGAGAAGTTTATAAAGGTCAACCCAATCCAACCAAAATTTAGATGAGTGATAAACAAAAAAATGTTCTAGGTGAAGATCTGGAAGAATGTTCCAATAACCCTTTAACTGGATGGTATCGCGATGGTTGTTGTAATACGGATGAAAACGATCATGGTGTTCATACAGTTTGCGCAAAGGTTACAACCGAATTTTTAGAATGGTTAAAAGAAGCAGGTAATGATTTAATAACTCCTCATCCTGAATTTGGATTTCCAGGTTTAAAAGATGGAGATGGTTGGTGCGTATGTGCTATGTGGTATGCAAGAGCAGTTGAAGCTGGAAAAGGTTGTCCAGTATTTTTAAAGAGAACTCACAAAAATACTCTTAAACATTTGCCAATTGAAAAATTAAAAAAGTTTGCAATAGATCTATCTTAATCTACATATTTCCGTATTTAGGACCACCGCTTCCCTCTGGAGTTACCCATGTAATGTTTTGTGAGGGTTCCTTAATATCGCATGTTTTACAGTGGATACAATTTTGAGAATTAATTACAAATTTATTTACATCATTTTCTTTTTGGACTTCATAAACTCCAGCTGGACAATATCTTTGAGCAGGTTCATCAAATTTTTCTAAAGTGTAACTAATTGGCAAATTAGGATCCTTAAGTTTTAAATGGACAGGTTGATTATCTGCATGATTAGTTCCAGTTAAATATACTGAACTTGTTTTATCAAAAGTAATAATATTATCATACTTGGGATATTCTATTTTTGGCATTTCATTTGCTGGTTTTAATGTTTCATGATCAGCATGCTTATGTTTTAAGGTAAAAGGTAGTTTGCCTTTAAATAAAATTTGATCTATTCCAGTAAATATTATTCCAAGAATTAATCCCCAGCTAAAACTAGGTTTAACATTACGTGCTCTATGAAGCTCCTCATAAACCCAACTTTTTTTAAATTTTTCTTCATAAATCGATAGATTTTTTTTTTCTTTAATGTTTTCTATTATTGTTTCTGCTGCAATCATTCCACTTTTCATTGCAGTATGTGAGCCTTTAATTTTTGGCATATTTAAAGTTCCCGCATCACAGCCAACTAATAGTGCTCCTGGCATATACATTTTAGGTAAACTCTGAAGACCTCCTTCAATTAAAGCACGGGCCCCATAAGAAATTCTTTTTCCACCTTCAATTATTTTTTTAATTGCTGGGTGAGTTTTAAACCTTTGAAACTCATCAAATGGTGATAAATGAGGATTTTTATAATCAAGACCAATTACATAACCTAAAAAAACTTGTTTATTTTCCGCATGGTACATGAAGCTTCCACCATAAGTATTGTTATCTAATGGCCAACCAGCTGTATGCATAACCATTCCCTCTTCGTGATTTTTATCTTCAATTTCCCATATTTCTTTAAAACCTATTCCATATTGCTGAGGGTCTTTACCTTCTGATAGATTGAATTTTTCAATTAATTGTTTTCCAAGATGTCCTCTACATCCTTCAGCAAAAACAGTTACTTTGCCTAACAATTCAATACCTGGTTCAAAACTATCTTTTTGATTTCCCTCTTTATCTATACCCATATCCTGAGTTGCAACTCCTTTAACTGAGCCATCTTCATTGTATAAAATTTCACTCGCAGGAAACCCAGGAAAAATTTCAACACCTAAAGCTTCTGCTTGTTCTGCAAGCCATCTACATAAATTTGCTAAACTAATAATATAATTGTTATGATTTTGCTGAACCTTAGGAAGTAACCATGTGGGCCAACTTAATGATTTATTTTTTCCTAAGAATAAAAATTTTTCTTTTGAAACTTTAGTTTTAATTGGTGAACTTAATTCTTTCCAATTTGGTAATAACTCATCTAAAGCTCTAGTTTCAAAAACGTTACCGCTAAGAATATGAGCACCTATTTCAGATGCTTTTTCTAATAAACAAATATTTAATTGTGGATCTAATTGCTTAAGCCTTATAGCCGTTGATAAACCAGAGGGACCCCCTCCAATTATTACAACATCATATTCCATAGCTTCTCTAGGCATATCTTTGATTTTTACAGTAATGATTATTTTTGTATACTATTTAATTTATTCAATTCCTCTAGGAATTGAGGTAATGCTTCAAATAAATCTGCTTCTAAACCGTAATCTGCAACACTAAATATTGGCGCCTCACCATCTTTATTTATAGCAACAATGATTTTGCTTTCTTTCATTCCCGCAAGATGTTGAATTGCCCCTGAAATTCCAACTGCAATATATAAATCGGGAACAACAACTTTGCCTGTTTGACCTACTTGATGTTCGTTACTTATATATCCTGCATCAACTGCAGCACGTGATGCGCCAATTGCTGCGTTTAACTTGTCTGCAATATCTGTAATTAGTTTAAAATTTTCTCCATTTTGCATTCCTCTTCCACCAGAAACTACAACTCTAGCAGTTCCAAGCTCAGGTCTATCTGATTTAACTTCTTCTCTTTTAATAAACTTTGATAGTGTAAATTCTTCAGTTGGTTCAATTTTTTCAATTTCAGCAGATCCACCGGATGTTTCACAAGGATCAAAAGATGTAGGTCTAATTGTTACACATTTTTTTGCGTCATCACTTTTTACTGTCGCAAATGCATTTCCTGCATAAATGGGTCTTAAGAATGTATCAGGTGATATAACTTTGATAATATCGCTTACTTGAGATGTATCTAAATGTGCTGCTATTCTCGGCATCAAATTTTTACCGAATGTATTTGCTGAACTAACAATATGAGTATAGTTTTCAGAAATTTTTACTACTAATGGAGCAAAATTTTCTGCTAAATAGTTTTCATAATAATCAGCTTCGGCATGTAATACTTTTTTAACTGCTAACATTTCAGATAAAGACTTAGCAACATCTCCACAATCTTTTCCAATTAACAAGACATGTACATCTGTATCAATTTGTGATGCTGCAGTAATTGCATTTAACGTAAAAGGTCTGATTTCTTTGTTGTTATGTTCTGCTATTAATAAAACTGACATTAAATTACTTTTGCCTCATTCTTAAGTTTACTTACTAACTCAGCTACATTTGCTACTTTAATTCCTGCTTTTCTTTTTGGTGGTTCTTCAACTTTAATTTGCTGAACTCTAGGTTTTGTATCAATTCCCAGCTCTTCTGCTGTTAAAATTTCTAAAGGTTTTTTTTTAGCTTTCATGATATTGGGTAACGAAGCATATCTTGGCTCATTTAATCTTAAGTCACAGGTAACTATAGCTGGAACATTAACTTCAATTGTTTCCAAACCTTCATCAATTTCTCTTGTTACTTCTAAAGTTTTTTCTTTTACTTCAATTTTTGACGCAAAAGTTGCTTGAGGCCAATTCAATAATGCACTCAACATTTGGCCTGTTTGGTTACAATCATCATCGATTGCTTGTTTTCCCATAAAAACTAAATCAGGTTTTTCTTTTTCAACAATTTTTTGTAATGCTTTTGCTACAGCTAATGGCTCAACAGTTCCTTCAGTTTTAATTAAAATACCTCTATCAGCACCAACTGCCAAAGCTTTTCTAACCGTGTCTTGTGATTTTTCTTCACCAACTGTAATTGCAATAATTTCTGTCGCCTTACCAGTTTCTTTAATTTTTACTGCCTCTTCAATAGCATTGTCATCAGGTGGGTTGCTTGACATTTTTACATTATCAGTAACAACACCCGTTCCATCTTCTTTTACTCTTACTTGAACGTTATAATCAATTACTCTTTTTACAGCGACTAATATTTTCATTATGCTCTCAATAAATTATTTTCTGGATCATATGGACTCTCATCCAATATTGTAGCATCGTACATTTTTCCTAAAATATCAATTTTCAATTTTTGACCTGTTGTCGCAACATTGGGATTTACCATACCTAATGCAATTGATTTACCTAATCTGAATCCATAATCTCCACCAGTTGCCCGTCCTACAACTTTTTCATTTTCATAAATTGGATTATTTCCAAGAACATCAGCATCTTCTACGTTGTGAATTTCCATAGTTACCAATTTATTTTCAAAACCTTTTTCTCTCCATTTATTTAGCGCTTCCAAACCAATAAAATTACCTTTGTTTGGATGAATAAATCTATCTAATCCAGATTCGTAAGGCGAATATTCAATTGATAATTCTGTTCCAACTAGTTTATAAGATTTTTCAAGTCTAAGACTATTCATTGCTCTAATTCCATATGGCTTTAGTCCTAAATCTTTACCAGCTTCCATTAATGTATCAAATATATGGTTTTGATATTCAATTGGATGATGAAGTTCCCAACCTAATTCACCAACAAAGTTTACTCTCATAGCATTAACAGGTGCATTTCTAACATTAACATTTTTGGCACTTAACCATTTAAAGTTTTCGGCAGAAAAATCATCTCTAGATACTTTAATCATTAACTCTCTAGCTTTTGGACCAGATACAACAAGCACACCCATTGAGTTAGTTAGATTTTCAAATTGAACTGTACCATCGGTTGGCATCCACTTTTGGATCCAGTCATGATCTAATCTTTGATTGGCTCCAGCTGATACTAAGTAAAAACTATCAGGTGCTTCTCTCATTATTGTAAATTCTGAATGAACTCCTCCCTTAGTATTAAGAGCGTGACACAAACCAATTCTTCCAATTTTTTTTGGAAGTTTGTTTGCCACTAAATAATCTAAAAACTCTTCTGCGCCAGGACCTTTAATTCTACATTTTGCAAATGCTGTCATATCTAAAAGACCCACATTTTCTTTTACATTTTTACATTCTTTTTTTATTGCCTCAAACCATTTGGATCTTCTAAAAGACCAATCGTCTTTTTGCTCCATTCCATCAGTTGCAAAAAAGTTTGGTCTCTCCCAACCAAATTTTTGGCCAAATACAGCTCCTAAATCCTTCATTCTATCATAGCAAGGAGATGTTCTTAATTCTCTAGCAGCTCCTCTTTCTTCATCTGGATAATGAACTTTAAATACATGATTGTAAGCTTCTTCATTTTTTTCTTTTAAATATGATTTTGTTGCATAATCACCAAATCTTCTTGGTTCAACTCCAAGCATATCAATTGTAGGCTCTCCATCTACAATCCATTCTGCAAGTTGCCACCCTGCTCCACCTGCAGCAGTAATTCCAAAACTATGTCCTTCATTAATCCAAAAATTTTTAAGTCCCCAGGCTGGACCAACAATAGGGTTTCCATCTGGTGTATAACAGATTGCACCATTATAAACTTTTTTTACCCCAACCTCTCCAAAAGCTGGCACACGATGAATTGCACCTTCTATATGTGGAGCAAGTCTATCAAGATCTTCTTGAAATAATTCATACTCAGAATCTTTTGATGGTCCATCCACATAACATGCTGGCGCACCATCTTCATAGGGTCCTAAAATTAAACCACCAGCTTCTTCTCTCATATACCATCTACTATCGCTATCTCTTAATACTCCCATTTCAGGTAGGCCTTCTTTTTTTCTTTTTAAAATATCTGGGTGCGCTTCTGTAACTATGTATTGATGTTCAACTGGTATAACTGGAATATCTAAACCAACCATTTTTCCAGTTTGTCTTGCAAAGTTTCCAGAACATGAAATTACATGTTCACATTCTATTGCACCTTTGTCAGTTTCAACAATCCATCCTTCTTTAGTTTGTTTAATTCCAACTACAGCTGTATTTCTATAAATTTCAGCACCTCTATTTCTTGCACCAGTAGCCATTGCTTGTGTTAAATCAGCTGGCTGAATGTATCCATCTTCTGGGTGTTGAATTGCTCCAAGTAAATCTGAAGTATTACACAAAGGCCAAATTTCTTTTACTTGATCAGGTGTTAAAAATTTTACATCAACACCAATTGTTTGAGCGACACCCGCATATTGATGATACTCATCCATTCTATCTTTTGTACTTGCTAATCTAATATTTGATACAACACTGAAGCCAACATTTTGACCCGTTTCCTCTTCTAATTTTTTATAAAGATCAACTGCATATTTATGAAGTTGCCCAACAGAATAACTCATATTAAATAAAGGAAGTAGTCCTGCAGCATGCCAAGTAGATCCTGAAGTTAATTCTTTTCTTTCAACAAGAACAACATCGGTTAAACCTTTTTTTGCTAAATGATAAAGTGCACTAACACCTACTACACCACCGCCTACTACTACAACTTTAGTTTTTGTTTTCATGAGCGATTCCTACTAAATTTTTTGAAATAACGAAACAAAATTGTATCTGTGGATAATTAAATTGAGCTACCAAGTGGGATTGGATTTGAGACCATAGTAGTCAGCCAACAATCTTTTAAATCACCTTCTAGGGTATACTTTTCAACTTGCCAATTGAACTTATGATAAATTTTATCTTTATCCAAAATTATCACTTCAAATTGAGCCCATTTATCACTACTTCCTAATTGGGTGATTGTGTGGCTTAAATGATTAATCATCATCTGATAAGAGTCACCTTTGATCATTCTCTTAAAATTATCTAATGGACCGGTTACTTTCTTGTTATTAGGGTGAGCAAAATTCCAAGTTTGTTCAATACCGCTATCATTAAAATTAGCATCATTTTGTTGGAGACCTATTAGCTGAATTTTAACAACATCTGAAGGGTTAATTGCACTATTAGGTTTTAATAGTTCTGCTTTAGAAATTGAAATTGAAATTAATAAAAAAAATAAAATTTTAAATATTATTAGCTGTTTTTTTAACATCCTCTAAAAATTCTTGTCTTTTTGCATCTGATACAAATGGTACTGCAAAATATCTTCTATAGACAATGTTATATATGCCACACATATGAAACACTCCTCTTTTTAACCTTCTAATAGGTAGGTTTAAAAAAAATGTAGTAATTGCTAATCTTGGTGAGCCATAAGTACAAAAAATAATTGCTTTTTTTTGTCTTAAATTTCCAATTGGATAACCGTAGTTTCCCCATAATTGTTTAAATCTAAATGCCCAAGGTGGTGCTAATACTTTATCAATCCAACCTTCTACAATTGCTGGCATTCTAAAATTCCAAATTGGTGCAATTAAAACAATTGTATCACATTCCTCAATTCTTTTACGGTGATTTAAAACATCTTTACCTGGCTCTTCACCAGCATAAACTGGATCAAATTTTTCTTTGTACAAATCTACAGCATCAACTTTGTTGCCTTTGTTTTCAGCTTCTTTGATAAAGGTATCTCTTATTGCTGCATTAAATGAATTATCATTATAGTGACCATAAACTAGAAAAATTTTTTTCACTAAGTTTATATTTTAAGATCAAGTCTTGGCTTCCAAAAAGGACGGAAGAGTTCAATTTTTGGACATCTATTCATAACTACTTTAAGACCTGCGTCCTCTGCTAATTTTGCTGCATCATTATTTATTACACCAATTTGACCCCACAAAACTTTTGCATTTATTGCAATTGCCTCTTTAGCAATCTCATAAAGATCTTCTGGTTTTCTAAAAACTTCTACCATGTCAACAGGTCGATCAATTTCTTTTAAACTTGGATAAACTTTTAACCCTCTTATCTCAGTTAAACCTGGACGTGGATTAATAGGTATCATGTCATAACCTGTTTCATTTAGTACTCTAAGCACACCATAACTAAATTTTGTTTTATCAGGACTTGCTCCTACCATTGCAATTGTCTTAACAGAGCTAAGAATGTCTCTTAAATAATCATCACTGTAAGGTTCGTTATGATTCATGTGTATTATTTTTTTTTATTTTTTTGAGTAGCAATATCTGCTTTTAGCTCATGGGGTGCAAGTGGGTCAAGAAAAGGATTGCGATAAAGTTTATCATGACTTTCAACCCCTATCTCAATGGTGCAATCTGTTTTAGGTTTTGCAACACATAAAATTATATATCCATTATTAATTTGTCTGTTATTTAGTGCGACTTGTGATTTTTGGTCTACGTCACCTTTAATTAATTTTGCTGCACAAGTAATACATCCTCCGTATTGGCAACCGTAAGGTAAATCTACACCCTGCTCTCTCAATTCTTGAAGTAAAGACATTCGTCCGGAAACTTTGTAAACACTATTCTCTCGATTTGCGATTGTGATCTGCATTAAAGCCAAATATCACTTGTACAATCTCCACCTGGATATCTACTTTCATGACATCTACTTGGACCATTAGGTTCTTTACCGAAATCAACTATAAAATCCTTATTAATTTTCATACCACCATTTTCATTGTCACAATCGATCATTATCATGGCTCCTCCTTGTGTACGAATTTCAGGATAAAACTGATTATCCCAAGTTGAAAATAAGGAGGTTGTGACATACATCCGTTTACCATCTAATGACAATTGGTACATTTGAGGACCACCAGCAATTTTAACACCGTTTACAACAGGAGCTTTTCCTAAAAGTCCTCCCATCCATACCTGTCCTGTTAGCTTTGGATTATGAGGGTCTGAAATATCATATTGCCTCATATCTCCGTGAAGCCAATTATTAAGATAAAGATATTTATCATCCATAGATACTAATATAGCTGACATAACACCTGGAACTGGAATAGGCCAATCAGGATGTGGTTCGTTTTCAACATCTATAACTTTTTCCCATTCCCATTTTCCTTCTTTAGATTTCCAAAAATGAATAACATTCGCGCTTAAAGCTGCACCACAAAAACCATGACTACTATCAGGGTTGTGCATGAATTTTACCTCTAAAGGTATCAAACCATCTTCACCAAGATACATTGTCTCAACAGGTTCTTTCTTTTTAAAATCCCAAATATGTAATCTACGTCCATATTTTAAATGTCCTACTTCCTCAAGATCAAAACCTGGCATAAAAGTATTAGGTGCTGCCCACTCAGAACTTACCATTACATTATGACGTGGCTGATACCAAAAATCATAACTAAAAGGAATATCACCCATTGAGTTTTCCCATCTACCAACAATTTCAAAATCTTTATTTAAATGCAAATATCCTCCGGGAGCTTCTCCTCTAGCGTTGCCAAGAAAAGAAATAATTATTTCTGAACCTAAACAATGAACAGTATGAGGACCTGATAAATTAGTTTTTGATTTTATTTCTGAACCTTCAATTACCTTATGAATTTTTGGAGCAAACGGATCTGTTGCTGTATCAATTACATGAATATTATTAGATCTTACACCTGGAACTAAGAGGTATTTTCTACTCATACCTTCATCGCCATGACATGAAGAACAAGCATTCCAACCCATATGATGTAATTCATCTCCTATACCAGGCATTTCAAGACGGTGAATTACTTGTGAATAAGTAGGGCTATCAGGATCAACATCAATAGTTGCAAGGTAATCTGGTTTTTGAATTCCAGTACCAGTATAAATAGCTATTGTATATAACAGCTTTTCATTTGGTGCTTTAATTGCATCAGAAGGGCTAGCATAACCAGGACCACAACACGCCTTATCTTTCATTGTAACATCACTCATTGTTAATTATCTTTTCTAATTTGTTCTTCACAAAACTTCTTTGCTTCATTTAAATCTGTAATTTTAGACTTCGATAACTTTTGACTACCTGCAAGGCAAGCATCTACTGCTCTTTTAAAATTATGATCGTTAAAACTTAAAACAAAATACATTCCTATAACTATAAATATACCAATTAAAATATTTTTTTTATGCTTCACTATTTATTTTTCCAATTTGGTTTACGTTTTTCCAGAAAGGCTGATATGCCTTCTCTTGCATCCATTGCCATCATATTAACTGTCATCATTTTACTTGTATAAGCATAAGCTTTTTTCAAAGGCATTTCTAATTGTTTGTAAAATGCTTGTTTACCAATTTTAATTGTTAGATTTGATTTAGATGCAATAATTTCTGCAACTTTTAAAACCTCTAAATCTAATTTAGATGAGGAATAACAATCATTTATTAAACCTATTTCTTTTGCAAAACTAGCCTTAATAGGTTCGCCAGTTAACAACATTTTCATCATAGGTTTTCTATTAATTTTTCTACTTACAGCAACCATTGGTGTGCTACAAAACAAACCTATATTTACACCTGGTGTAGCAAATAAAGCTTCTTTGGTGCTATAGGCTAAATCACAACTAGCAACCAACTGACAACCTGCTGCAAAAGCAGCGCCATGGACCTTAGCAATAACAGGTTTTCTTCCTTCAACAATTTGAAGCATTACTTTAGAGCAAAGATTAAATAGTTTTTGATATTTTTCTCTTTTTTTTAATCCTCTTACTTCTTTTAAATTGTGTCCTGCACTAAACCCTTTGCCTGAACCTTCTAAAATTATCACTTTAACTTTTTTATCAGTATCTAATTTTTTTAATGCTTTCAGTAAATCAGTAAGATTTTTAAATGATAATGAATTATAAGTTTTTGGTTCATCAATAATAATTGATGAAATTTCTTCATTAATTTTTTTAATTTTAATATTACTTGTCATTTAATCCGTTAGTCCGTCAGATCTTGTTTGATTTCTTTCTATATGAATTGGTAAAATTTTACCATAGATAGCTTTTGAATGTTCTGGGGTGTTTACTCTCCAAGGGTCTAAAACATATGCGGGTATGCACATATATCTTGAATTTTGACCTTCTACTTTTGTTACTCTATGTAGGGTAAATCTTCCCTTAAATATTTGTAAATCACCTGGTTCTAACTTTAGCTGTCTAACTCTTGTTCTGTCACCATCTAAGACTTTTCTAACTTCATCAAAATTTTCATTACCTGGTTCTCTTATATTTGGGCAATATTCAAAAATACCTCCATTTTCAGGTTTTTGTATCATTAAGCTCAAAGTAAATTCGCAACTATCAAAATGCCATGGAAGAACTCCCTCTGGTTTCATTACATTATATGCATGACACGCTAAAGGATCCGCCCATCTATATATTGGAGAAACACCCAAGCAAGCAGATACAAATTTTAAAAGTTCCTCAGTTTCGTAAAGATATTTCATTTCTGAATTTTTTTGAAAACAGTCAGAATTTAGATATCCATTATATCTATTCATAAAATTTCTTTTGGGATGATCTTTTGGTAAAGATGGATCATCTTTTGCATATAAATATGCATTTATGCTTTCTTTAGACATATAAACTTCATCAAGTTGTTTTTCTAATTCTGAACTCATTACATCTAATGATTGAGGTAAAATAAAATTTGAAATTGTAGAGCAGCTATTTTCTTCTAGCTCTTCTTTACATCTTTCGATTAATTTTTTTATAATTGGTGAATTTAAATTATGAATAGGATATTGATCAAGATCTACAATAGTTTTAAGTCTATCGTTCATTGGTTCTATTTTAATTGACCTTCTTCTCTCATCTTTGCTCTGATTTTTGTGGCTGAAATTTTTTGAGTTTCTTCATCTAGAACTATTTCTTCAATTTTATACCCAACTCCTCTGCCATAACAAATATTTGTTATATTGGGGACTATCATTATTTTAAATTGACCATCAAATTCAGGATTTAGTTTTTCTTCTATATTTTTTTTTACTGTTTCAAAATCAAATGGATTATCATCTACTCCTTGAACATCTCTAATTTGTATACATACCTGACCAGTTTTTTTTATTATCTCTTTAAATAAAGTATAATGCCCATCATGAAATGGTTGCCATCTTCCTAGCATTTGTGCCGTTGGTTTTTTATTATCCCATATATAAGACATGATTTTACCCCTTTTAAAATTTACTTTATATCTTTAAATATTTTTGGTGCCCAGTTTTTAGCATCTTGTGTGGTAACATGAAAGTCAAACTTGTCAGGCTTAATAAACATTTTATTAGTATCCTCAAATCTTCCTTCGTTGATAGTATCTACCCAAACAACATATTCTGCAGGAAACAAACTTCTCGCTGCTGGCGTGGGACAAATAAAATCAGCAACAACATAGTCTCCATCTTCTTTTAATTTTAAGGCAAAATCTGCCATTCTTTTTGCCTGTCTTTTTCTTCCTTCTTCAGAAAAATCCCAGTCATTAGCTTCTTTTCTAACTTCATCAGCATTTAATCTTTTAGCATTTAATAGTGGTGCCAACTCATCTGCTAAAGTTGTTTTTCCTGAGCCAGGTAAACCCATTATTAAAATTATTTTCATATTAATTTAAATTATCTGCAACCCATTTATGAAATTGATGAGTTGGGTTATCCATTACAGGAGAGAAATTTCCCCCGTTATATACAGGTGAACTTCTTCCTTCTTGCATTCCTTCAACAGCACCAATATCTTCTGACATAACATTTTTCCACATTCTTACATTTTCTTTTCTCATTTTTTCAAATTCTTTACCATTAGCACTATTGTCTCCCACATAATACATGGCTAAGTGCTCTTTAGTTTCATTAATTGAAATAGGTTCTAACCAAAATGCATAAAAATGATCAATATGCAAACCAATCATAACATTTGGAAATAAAGCAATATATTCTGAGTTTTTACTAAATTCTTTTGTCCAATTTTTAAAATTATCAAATGTTTTATTTTCTTCGATTAATTGATTATATTTTTTACTACCTTGACCTGCAAATCTATTTGGCAGACCTTGAATATGATAGTGATCACTTATATTTGATATTTTGTTTAATTCTGGGTGAATTGTTGGCAAATGATAACTTTCACAGTAATTTTCTATTGCAAATTTCCAGTTACTTTTCACATCCAAATTAAAATACCCATAGTCTCTGGAGTACACTAATGAATGCTGATCTTCTTTAACAATAAATTTTGACCATCTATCTTCTAGTGGCTTAATATATTCATTAAATTCTAATTCATTATCATGAATATTAACAAATATTATATCCATCCAAACTGTTGTTCTAACTTCTTTTAAATTACTATTAGATTTATCAAACATTTCTGTCTCATGAATATTTAAGCCTCCAATATGTGGTGTTGCTATTAAATTACCTTTAAAATCATATGACCATGAGTGGTAAGGACATCTAATGACATTTTTTAAAGTGCAAGGTTTATCTAAAAGTTTAAAGCCCCTATGGCTACACACGTTATGAAAAACCCGAATCTTCATATCTTTATCTCTAACTATCATTAGAGGAATCCCGAGTAGATTGTATGGTTTTGCGTCTCCAGGATTTGGAATTAAGCTTCCAACCCCAATCACTGTCCAGTTGTCACAAAAAACCTTGTCCCTTTCATAAGCAAAATAGTCCTCACTTATATAGCACTCATTTGGAAGGCCATTTGCTGTCTCAATTGGATTATCCACTTGTTCTATTTTTTTAACATCTAGAATTTCTGAAAGGGCTTTTTTTTTATGATTCTGACGCATAAAAAAAATTATCATGGGCATTATTTTTGGCAACAAATTTCAATTTAAACTTGGTTGAATTTCTTTGACAGCTTTTTCAAATAAGATAATGATCGAGAAAAATATGAATTTTTCATTAGAAATTGGTCCTAAAACTGACTTAGAAACTTTACCTCCAGTAAAGGATGTTTACGTAACAATGTTACCTGGAGGAGACTATAAAGAGACTTCAAACAAATCTATTGAACTTGTAAAAAAAGGTTTCAATCCCGTACCTCATTTTCCAGCAAGATCAATACAAAGCGATCCTGAGCTTAAAGACTATGTTTCAAGATGTAAAGATGGTGGAGTAAAACAAGCATTAATTATTGGTGGTGGTAGAGAGCCATTAGGAAAATTTGATAGTTCATTTCAACTTTTAGAAACAGGTTATTTTGAAAATATGAAAATAGGAATTGCTGGACATCCTGAAGGAAGTCCTGACATATCTGAAACAGATTTAGACAAAGCTATGATAGATAAAAAGCCTTATGCTGATTATATAGTAACTCAATGGTTATTAGATCCTCAGCCTATCATAGATTTTATTTCTAAACAAAGCGTACCAGTGCATGTTGGAATTACTGGACCTCTAAAAATAACAAGCTTAATAAAGTTTGCTAATATTGTTGGAGCAAAAAATTCCTTAAATTTTCTTAAATCTAATTTTAGTAAGGCGTTAGATTTATTGAAACCTAAAGACCCTAATGAATTAATTGGGAAAGTGAAAGAGTTTACTGACAACTTCCACATTTATACATTCGGCGGCTTGAAGGAAACAAACAAGTGGTTGAAGGAGAACGGTTATGTCTAATGAATTTGACTATACTAAATTAAAACAGGCAACTTCAGTTGATCAATCAGATCGAGCAGTGCCTTATAACTTAAGACAAAGTGGACCTACTAAAGTTGAAATGTTAATTTCAACAAGAGTTAGAAAATCACCCTATTGGCATTTATCAATGCAAGCAGGATGTTGGAGAGCAACTGTTTACAATCGTATTTATCACCCAAGAGGTTATGTAAAACCTGAAGATGGTGGGGCAATGGTAGAATATGATGCAATTGTAAATCATGTTACTATGTGGAATGTGGCCGTTGAAAGACAAATAAGAGTTAAAGGTCCAGATGCAGAAAAGTTTACAGACTATGTAATTACAAGAGATGCAACTAAGATTTCTCCTATGAGAGCAAGATATGTAATCTTGTGTAATGCTTATGGTGGAGTTTTAAATGATCCAATTCTTCTTAGAATTTCTGAAGATGAATTTTGGTTTTCATTATCAGACTCTGATATTGGTATGTATCTTCAGGGTGTAAATGCTGATGGAAGATTTGATTGTACTATCGAAGAAATTGATGTCAGTCCTGTTCAAATACAAGGACCAAAAGCAAAAGCATTAATGAAAGACTTATGTGCAGATCAAGTTGATTTTGACAATATGCCTTTCTACGGATTAGCTGAAGCAAAAATAGGTGGAAGAAGTTGTGTTATTTCTCAGTCTGGTTTCTCAGGAGAAGCTGGATACGAAATATACTTAAGAGACTCTATGTTATACGCTGACGATATGTGGAATGCTGTTCTTGAAGCTGGAAAAAAACATAGCCTAATGGTTATTGCTCCTGCCCATCATAGAAGAATTCAAGCTGGAATTCTTTCTTGGGGACAAGATATGGATCAACAACATAATCCTTTTCAGTGTAATCTTGGTTACCAAGTTTCATTATCTGGAAAAGGTGAATGGGCTAAAAAAGCTGACTATGTAGGTAAAGCAGCATTAGAAAAAATGGGTGCAGAACTTAAAGATGGTAAAAAACCTTACAAGTTACAATTAGTTGGACTTGAGCTAGGCGGAAAACCTATTGAAGAGTACGCTCCAGATTTTTGGCTAGTATCACCTGAGAGTGGTGGAGATCCAGTTGGATTTATCACTTCTCCTTGGTATCACCCAGAAAAAAAACAAAACATTGCAATGGGATATGTGCCGTTTGATGGAACTTTAAATTCAAACGGATTTCCAAAAGGTAAAATTGGAACTAAATATAAAGTTCATTTACCAGAAAAATACTCTGATACACCAGGTACACCTGTTGATGCAGTAGTAGTAGACATTCCATTCAAAGAGTCTTTCAACGCTAATACAAGAGAAGTCGTTAAAGGTTAAATCAATTTTTATAGAGAGGGGCTGAATTCCCCTCTCTAATATAAAGAATTAATACCCCTCTCAAGAAACATTACTATTTATTTATTAGTAAATAAAATTTATGTTCCTCATCAATGTATTTTTATAAAAAAATTTTTATTTTCCTTGCGATCCTTTTTTTTTCTTCAACACTAAATGCAGAAACTAAAAGATTTTATCCTGAGGGTAAAATTAGATATTTTACAACATTAATCGATGATTTAGGGAGTAATTATAACAATACTAGATCAGGTTTAGTACTTGATTTACATTTTTCATATTTGCTTAATAAAAATTTTGCCATTCGCAGTGTTAATAACATCATTAATTATGATGATACAGTTAACGATGGAACAGAGCAGAATCTTGAATTCAATCAAAGACTAGGCTTGATAATTAAAAAAAAAAACCTTGCATTGATACCTTATGCAAAAATTACTCACCACGATAAAAATGCATCAACACAAAATGACAATTCTCATTTAGGATTCATGTTTCGGGCCAAATTACATAAAGATTTATTTTTTGAATATGACTATAGAGAAGAAACTAGCAATGGTTCAAAAATTGTTGCAACTGGATATATATATGGCGATAAAGTAACAGATGTTAGACTTACAAAAAAAAATCTTTTTTTCTTAGGTGCTTTTCCTATTCATCTTAAAATTGGTCAAGCTGATGGAAGTAATTTTAGACGCAGTCGTGTTATTAAGACAACTTTAGATATAAACAAAAAGACAGATCTTGCTATCAAATATGTTGATAATAGTGGTAAAGGTTTTTTTAAAAACAATGTGGCACAAAATAGAAATTATCTTGTAGCTGAATTTGGATATAAATTTTAGCTTTCAATAAGCTTGTTTGAATTTAAAATGACAAAAACATTGATAATAGTAGTTTGCATAATAATAGTAATTGCTTTAATAATATTTCCTTTAGTTGTTTCATATAAAGCACAAAAAAATAAAAAGAATAAAAATTAATGTTTGGTGAATTTTTAGATATAGTTTTTAGATCAATAAAGTTAGATAAATCTCTATACAAAGATAACAAAAATTTTGGTGAGGCATCAATTTATTTTGCTGGTCTGATCATGATCTTAGATGGAATTGCTGGAGCAGTAGCTGCAAATACTGTTATTAAAACAGCAGTTGCAATGTCAGGTCTTACATCAATTTTAACTTGGTTAGTGTGGGCAATTTTTATCTACGTTATAGGTGTAAAACTTTTTCCAGATAAGCAAAGTAAAGTTCCTTTTAAAAAGATATTAATAGCGGTAGGTTTTGCTCATGCACCAGGGTTATTAAGATTTTTTGCAGTAACACCTGGATTAATGATACCAATAATTTTTCTAACTCAATTTTGGATTTTTGCAGGTTTAATTATATCAACAAAACAAGTATTAAATTTAAAATCAAATTTTAAATCTTTTGGAATAGTCTTTTTATCTTTTTTAATAATAGCCTTTTTATCTATCTCTTTTGTAATGAGTAGAATGAATATGCTGCCAGTAAATCAAATTAGTTAAATCGGAAAAATCGTTTTAGAAACCCTGCAAGACTTACATAATTTAAAACCAGTAAGAATTAAATTTTGAGATACACTTTCGTCTTTATTTTTACATTCATCACAAATATCATTTAGATCATTCAATATATCAGTGTTATTTTGATCATCTATATCACTAGTCATTGTCTGTAAGGCCCGCACCTGCTCCACCTTGTTTTAAACTTTCACTCTCTTCAACAAAAGTATTTTCAGATAATTTATATAAATTTTGCCACTCAGAATCTGTAAAATTATCTAGATTTTCTAAAAATTTTACCTCAACATTATTTGCAATGACTTTAAGTTCTTGATTTAAAATATTTGAATAAATATTTACATTCAAGTTTAATAAAATTTCTTTTTGATCAAATTTAATATGAATTTTTTTTCCAATAATTTCTGAAGCTCTGCTTAAAAAAGGTAAAAAAAGAATTGGGTACGCAATATTGGTAAATTCAATTTTTTTCAAACTTTCCATTGTTTTAATTTGATCTAAAAAACTAACACCAAGGATAATTGGGCAAAAAGGTTCTGAAGTTGTTAAATTTTTTTCAATAATTAAATTTAAATTTTCAAATTTTTTAACTTTTTTATCAATAAAGTATTGATTTACATTCTTAATTCCTGGTAAACCAAAAAGTTCTAGCAATCTAACACATTTACCTACTTCTTCTGCAATGCCCCATGAAAAACCAATTGCTCTTGAGGCCCGCTTAACAGCTGTTTCAATTTCACTTAAAGATCTCATTACTAAATATTTGTTTTATAAACCCACTGTTCATCATAATTTTTTAACTCGTTTGGTAGTGGTGCTCCCTGAAACATACAAATTCTTAACCATTTATCTGACCTAGGATCAAACTTTAATGCTCCAAAAAAAGATAATTTTAATCGCAACATATCTATTGGAATTATATTTTTGCCAATTGTATTGTCTTGAATTTCTGAGTAAGGAAATTTTTCAACAATAAAAGCTCTCCTTATAACGTGTCTTAATTCAGAGCTATTTGTTAAAAATTCAGCAATTGTTAAACTATTTTTAGATACTAATAATTTTTCATAAAGTTTTTTAATATCTCTAGCTATTGCTAAAGGTTGCTCGAGTTCTGAACCATTTTCCTCAAATCTATCGGCTAATCTAGGTTCTTCTTTATTTTTTGATATAAACCAGAAATTTTGGTAGTTCTCCTGCTTTTCAAAATTAATATCAAGAATGTTAGGATATTTTTTTTCAATTACAGTACGTAATTCCTCAACTGTTCGATTTGTTGGAATATTAAAATACTTATCTTCCTCAGAACTCATATTTTTTACCAAGGGTTCTGTAATATGATTATAGGGCTCAAGCATTATTGAAACTATATATTCTATACATTCTTCACAAGTTTCTTTCTCTATCCATAAATAAATTTTATTAAAAGCGTACTCGGTTTTAAAATCAAATTTATTTTCAATATGATTAATAAATTTTTTCACATCATTTAACAAAGATTTAATTTTGTTTTGTTGATACTCACTATCAGTATTCCAACTAGTAATATTAGTTAATGATTTTTTTACACAATCTGTAAAAAGTTTACTGTCCTTATCTGAAATATTTTTTATTTCTCTTATTTTTTTCAAAGCTGTTTCTCTACTTAATATCCAGTTATTTAGTAGTGTTGGATGGTTAACAATAAATGGAGCCATACCAAGCCCTGTTGAATTACCAATTCCTAGATTTTTGCATATTTTTTCATCAAGCTTTATTGCTTTTTTTGGATTTTTATGAAATGCTACATGATTAACTTGATCAAATGTAAATTGCCTTACCAGATAAACGAGCATCATCTCTAATCTAAATGGTCCATTGATTTCTTCTCTATTCTTAATTCTAAATCTATCAGCAAGACCAAATTTTCCCGAACCATAAACTGCTGTTGTTCGGTATAGATAGCCAACTTTAGATAATAAGTCTAAATCAGGTTGCTCTCCATTACTTAACGCTTCAACAACATGATTAAAAACTCTAACAGACTTATTTGCTCTTGATAAGGTTAATTCCTTAAAGGAAAGTCTGCCTACTTCCTGTTTTGGAACTTCATTTTTTAGTCTTTCAATATCGTTCTTGCTTGGGACACCATCATGAAGGGTAAAAGCTGCATCCCATTTTGTTGCTATTACTCTATCTGATCTTTCATCATCTTTAATTTCATTAGCAAAACAAACAAGCGAATAAATTCTATCTTTTTTTTTAAATGAATATACGGCCTCACCATATCCGTTTTGATCCAAATTAAATAAATCTCTTTTATATTCCCAGTCTTTAAATTCTCTAAGAAAGCTTCTTAAAAAAGATAATTTTGATTGATGAAACGATCCTAGTCTGGATAATTTCATTATTACATTTGGGTCTCTTAATTCTACATTCATTTTTAAATTGATTTATAAAAATTGTACCAATTGTTACCTAATATTCCATGCGTCTCAATATCTGAAAACCCAATTTTTTTTAAGCCGTTTTTAATATTTTCAAACCCTCTAGCATCTTGAAACCACTCAGGTTGATTTGGAAATCCTGGTTTATTTTTAGATCCCTCACCATAATTTTTACTTTTTGACCAAGTCCCATTTCTCATCCATTCAACTATTGAGTCAGGTTGATTTAAACAAAGATCTGAACCAATACCAATATTTTTGTTATTCATAATATCAGCTGTCTTTGCTACCATTTCACAAAAACTTTCAATTGTGCAATTTGTATTATCTTTTAAGTGATGAGGGTAAAGAGATAATCCTAGCATTCCGCCACTTTCACTTAGTGTCTTTAATAGATCATTAGATTTATTTCTTTTTGCTGGATGCCAAAAAGATGGGTTAGCATGAGTGATGGCTATTGGCTTATCACTTAATTCAATTGCATCAAATGTACTCTTTTCTGCAGAGTGAGACATGTCGATAACAACCCCTACTCTATTCATTTCTCTTATAGCTTCTCGTCCAAAATTTGTTACACCACTATCTATTTTTTCATAACAACCTGTGGCTAATAACGACTGATTATTATAAGTCAGTTGCATAAATCTACATCCTAAATTATGAACTTTTTCTACTAAATTAATATCATCTTCAATTGGTGAGCAGTTCTGAAAACCAAAAAAAATAGCTGTTTTTTTTTCTAAATTTGCTTTTTCAATATCATTATAATCTTTGCCTTGAAAAATTAAGTCTGAGTTATCTGAAAAAAGTTTTTCCCATTTTTTAATTTCAACTAATAATTCATCATAATCTTCATGATAAACAATCGTTACATGTACCGCATCCAAACCTGCGGCTCGATTAAATTCAAAGATTTCTCTAGACCAATTGCAATACTGTAGGTTATCAATTTTAAAATTCATAATATTGCCAACTCTAATCAATATGTTTTTAAATACTATTAATTTTATTGAAATTTTAAGTTAATTTTGAAATAAAGTTTTTATTAAATTTTCATGAAAAAAAATAAAACATTAAAAGTTTCAATAGTGATGGGTAGCCAATCTGACTATAAAACTATGAATCTTGCTGAAAAAATACTAAAAAAAATTGGTGTTTCTTTTGAAACTAGAATTATATCAGCTCATCGAACTCCAAAAAGAATGTACGATTACGCCTCTTCTGCTGAAAAAAATAACATAGGTGTAATTATAGCCGGTGCTGGAGGATCTGCTCATTTGCCAGGAATGATCTCTGCCATAACCCCATTACCTGTTCTAGGAGTACCGATAGAAAGTAAAAAATTAAAAGGATTGGATAGCTTACTATCAATAGCGCAAATGCCCAAAGGAATACCTGTTGGAACACTTGCAATTGGTGAAGATGGAGCAATTAACGCTGCATTACTAGCTGCTGCAATAATTGCAAACAATAATTCTAAAGTAAAAAAAAAATTAAACAGTTGGAGACTAGCACAAACCAAATCTGTTAAAAAAAGTCCTAAATAAAAATGTCAGATATTACCCTTGGTATAATTGGTGGAGGGCAACTTGGAAGTATGCTTGCTATCGCTGCTAAAAAATTAAATATCAAAACAGTTATTTTTTGTGATGATGTTGATGCACCAGCTCAAAACTTTTGTAATAAATTTATTTATGGCGCTTATAGCGATAGAGAAAAAATCTTTGAATTTATTCAACAAGTAGACATAGTAACATTTGAATTTGAAAATATTCCGTACGAAGCTCTTGAAGAGATTAATAAATCAAAACCTGTTCTACCAAAACCTTCTGTAAATAGACTTATTCAACATAGATTAGCTGAAAAAGATTTTGTTAATAAATTAAATATAAGAACAACAAGATATGCGTCTATTGAAAAAAAGTCTGATATCGAGTCACTTGAAGATTTTCTTCCAGGAATTTTAAAAACTATGACGCTTGGATATGATGGCAAAGGTCAACATCCGATTCAATCAATTGAAGATCTTAATTTGTTAAATATAGATTTTTCTAAAGGATATATTCTAGAAAAATTAGTAAAATTAAAAAAAGAGATATCTATAATAATAACAAGATTTAAGAATCAAAAGTATGAAATTTATGAACCAATTGAAAATACTCATCAAGATCAAATACTAAAGCATTCCAAAATACCTGCCGATATTGATAGTAAAATTTTTGATCAATCTAAAGATTGGGCTATATCCATTGCTGAAGAATTAAAATATGTTGGAACTTTATGTGTAGAATTTTTTATTGATAAAAATGACAATCTGTATGTTAACGAAATAGCTCCTAGAGTTCATAATTCAGGTCATCTAACTATTAATGCTTATAATGTAAGTCAGTTTGAAAATCATGTTCGGGCAGTATGTGGCTTAGAAAAAGTTCCTATAAAAAAAATATCTAATGCAAAAATGATTAACCTTATTGGGGATGAAATATCTTCTTACAGAAAAATATCAAAATTAAATGATAATGAATTTTTCTTTGACTACCTTAAAAAAGAGATTAAAGAAAAAAGAAAAATGGGACATCTCACTACATTAATTTAAATGCTAAAATCTATAGAGGGAAACTTTGATCATCCAGAGGTTAATGAACTTTTAATTAAACACTTTGTTGAATTAAGAGCAGCATCACCAGAAGGTAGTGCTCATGTTTTAGATATTTCTGGTTTACAAGTTTCTTCAATAAAATTTTGGAGCTTATGGGAGAATGATAATCTAATGGGTTGTGGTGCTTTAAAATTTTTAGATAAAGATCATGGAGAATTTAAATCTATTAGAATTCATGATAATTTTAGAAAAAAAGGTAATGGCATCAATGTTATTAATCACTTGATAACTGAAGCTAAAAAATTAAGTATTATAAAACTGAGTATAGAAACTGGAGCAGGTGATTTTTTTAAACCAGCTAGAAAACTATTTAAAATTTGTGGCTTTGAACCTTGTGAGCCCTTTGCTCACTATAAAGAGGATGTAAACTCTGTTTATTTAACTAAGATTATTAGTAACAATTAACAAAATTAATAAGAGTTATTAATATATTTTGTTGACAAAACCCTCTAAATTATAAACAAAGCCATGATTACTTAATTATAAGTAATAAATTAATACAACGAAAAGTAAGAAGATAAATATGAGTCTACAAGGAAAAGTAAAATGGTTCAATCCAACTAAAGGTTTTGGTTTTATTGAAAGAGAAGATAAAGAAAAAGATGTGTTTGTACATGTTTCAGCTGTAAGAGATGCTGGTATGAACGGTTTAGATGAGGGTCAAGCTTTGACTTTCGATGTTGAAGATGGTCCTAAAGGTCCTTCAGCAGTTAACTTAAAAACTGCATAATATTCACACTTCACTATTGGCTGAAATAACAAAAATTTAAATCTACTGATTTATATTTTAGCTTTCAGCCAATACCAAAAACAATCTTTAAACACAATTTCCAATTATTAATTTTAATAGTACAGTTAGTATTATTATGAGTGAAAGATTTGTTAAAAATATAAATAATCTAAAATTTGAACCATTTGACAATTATGGTGAGCCAGTAAAAGGAATGAGTTGGCACAAAATTAGTTATGATAAAAAAAATGGTGGATTTGGTACATACATATTAAAAATGGATCCTACTGCAAAAAGCCTTCCACATATACATCAGGGATTTGAAGAATTTTATGTAATTGAAGGTGAGCTAGAAGATGCTGATGGAAAAATTTTTAAAAAAGGTGATTTTATAACTTTTGAACCTGGAACTACTCACAACTCTCATACTAAAAATGGTTGCCTACTTATTGTATTTATGAGAGGAATAAATAAACCAATCTAATATAAATTATTCAAAAAAAGATATGATCGGAATTTTAGGTGGAATGGGAACGCAAGCAGGTCTTGATTTTTGCAATAAACTTGCAATCTTAAATAGAGGAAAAATTGATCAAGAGTACCCCTTATTCATTCTTTATAACAAATCAAA
>JACLAB010010949.1_pt1 | contig 23523 bp, 33 predicted proteins | sample 8027921 | NCBI WGS metagenome assembly JACLAB01 (sample SAMN15725117, study PRJNA655200) | protist metagenome | isolation source: fluorescence activated cell sorting (FACS) single amplified genomes of... | place: USA: West Boothbay Harbor, Gulf of Maine | collected 2000-07-19
TGGTAACAAAGTAACAAAGACTACCCATAAAAACGGCAGGGCGAAAGTCTACACCTTTAGTCGTGGAGATGATAAAAGATATCCTCTTTGGGTTGATATTAGAGAGGCTTTTTTAAAGGCTCAATCTAAGTTATAAAAACTTGGGGCATTCATTGAGTGCCTCAACTCTTTATAACTGCAAGGAGATACAAAAATGACAAGAGACGAAGTAATTAAACAGCTTGACATGATGACCTATAAAAACAAGTTAGATGTAGAGCTTGATTTGATAGGTACACTATTCCAAAATGGTTGGTTAGATTATGAGGGCGTTGAGGGAGCGTGTGATTATGCCTCAATTGATATTGATAACTTTATCCAATACCTACAAAAAGCCGAATGGTTCAAAGATAAACAAGACTTAGAGAAGTTATTAGAGTTAATTGAAATAGCTATGTAATTATAAAAACTTGGGGCATTCTTAGAGTGCCTCAACTCTTTATAACTAAGAAAGGAGATACAAAAATGACAAAGAAAGACTACATACTAATTGCTAAAGTATTAAAAGATAAAAAGCGTTTAAAAGTTGGTGAGATGAATATGGTTAGTGATTATACGCATTCATTAGATTATGACAAACTTTTAAAAGTATTATGTCAAATGTTTGAGAATGATAATTCAAGGTTTGACGAGGATATTTTTAGAAAAGCATGTGGAGAAGTTGTAGCAAAGTAATAAAAACTTTAGGCTTTCAATTCGAGAGCCTAAACTCTTTATTATAAGCAAGGAGATAAAAATATGGAAAGAGATATTAAATACATAGCAACGATTAAAAAATGGTTTGATAAAGCCAATGGTAACACCTACCATAGTGCCAGAATTTTAAGGGTTAGAGATGAAAAAGAAATTAAAGTCAAATGGCAGTATGGATATGGAGAACAATATAAACAGTCTTGTTTTAAAGAAATGCAAAAGCAAGAATGGATAGTTAAGTTTGATAATTATACTGTTGGCTATTGGCAAAGGAAAAACAACTACCCAATTAAATGGATAGATAAAGGTCATAGTTCTAAAAATGTTATGATTGCATGGGGTAGAGAATAAGTTGTAAAAACTTTGGGCAGTATCGAGGGCTACTGTCCAAACTCTTTATAACTAAGGAGAAAGAAAAATGGAAAGATGTATTAATGAGGTTGAATATTTTATTGATACTGGCATTGATTATAAGCCTGTATTAACTAAATGTGGATACACTAATCCTTATGGCAGGATTGCAGTCTGTGATGATTGTGAGAACGATAAGGAAAAGATGAGAAGTATTAAAAACCATGAGGCAAATGTCAAGGCAGATAATGATTGGTTAGCTTCAGCAGGATATGGAGAAATATAATGGAGGTAATTAAAATTACAGGCTCTCAATTCCAAACGCTATGCGGGAAACATTTAATTGATATGAATGTAGCACTTGAAAATGAAAAAGTATTAAATGCACTACGCAAGGATACCAATAATTATTTAAGTAGACAAGAATTACATGATAATATTGAAAGAATATTAATAGAGGAGTTTTAAAATGAGAAATAATAAACGAGGTTGGCTTAGCAACGACCAAAAAGAATTATTTGCTAGGATAATGGTTTGGGTTGGTCTTTTAGGTATAATACTAAACAGTGCTATATTGATATGGCAAGTACAAGTATTTATACAGTTGAACAATCAATTCAATTTCTTTTCGAGATTAATATAGGAACATCTCCGAGTCCTGAGTATGACTTAATAAACTGCTCATTTTTAATGTCAATTATAATTGTTTTTCTTAGTAGTTAATGAGAATGATTATCATTTGCATTCGCATTTGAAACCTTATTCCATAAGGATTTGCGAAATAACTTGACAAAGTATTTAAGTTGTGGTAAAAGGAAATTAGTAAGTTTGAAAAGTTAGATACAAAACCTACAACAGACTTGCTCATGAAACTCCAATGACTTTTGAGGAGTGGCTCTTTAAAAACCTAACGAGGTATTAAGTGCATGGTCAAGTCATGTTGGACTCTAAAAATGGAGATACAATATGAAATATACTTTTAATGATGGTGGTCGAAGCGAACACTATAAAGGTAGAACTGGTGATTGTGTAACAAGAGCAATAGCCATTGCTACAAGAATGCCCTATGATGTTGTATACAATGCTTTGTTTGATATAGCAAAGAGTTGGAAAGGCAACACCAAAAAAGCAATAAGAATAAGAGCAACTGCATCACCGAGAAAAGGTACAAATCGGAATGTTTCTGTTAAATTCTTAAATGATGTTCTTGGTTTAGTAGAGGTGCGTGAGAAACATAAGATAAACGATACTTTATTTTACAAAGGAACATACATAGTAAAAGTTAGAAGACACTTCATAGCAATAATTGATGGAGTGGTACATGACACATGGGATAGTCGAAAAACAACTGGCAGATTTACACCAGATGAATTTGACAACCCTATGCCACAATGGAAAACAGTAACAAGATACTGGAAAATTAAGTAACTTAACCTGTTCAACATGGCTTGACCATGCACTTAAATTCTTTTAATTAAAATGGAGTAACATTATGTCAAGAAGTAAAATGATAGAACTACAAAAGAAAGTCTTTGAACTTAAAGGTGGTGCATTTGCTCTGCTTCCCGAAGCAAGAGTTTATGTATCCCCTGAGGAGTGGAAAGAAGTTGACAGACTAGAAAAAGAAATAGAGAAAATCAGAAAGAGTCTGTGATATAATATGTTTTCACTTCCTGAGTATGAAGCTAAACTGCTCCCAAATTTGTAGTATAACATTAAGAGTACCTTACTACATCTCACTGGCTACAGTGCCAAAGGTGGAAGTCCTGAAAATCTGCGAGTAAGAAGCTAACCATGAGTTTGTACAATCCATGTTAGTTGTTAGAAATATAGGCTATTGCTATTAACTCATGAGGGCGATAGTCTATACTCCTATTAACTAAGAAAAGGAAAAAAATATGGGATTAGATATGTATGCGTGGAAAACTAAGTCGGAAAATTTAAGGCAAGAGAATGAAAATGATGTTGACCTTGCTAACTGGAGAAAACACAATAGATTGCATGGGTTTATGCAGATGCTTTGGGAAGAACAGGGTTGCCCAAATCCAAATGGTGATATTCCTCAAGTATTTAATTGTGTTCCTATTGAGCTGGACGAAATTGACCTCAATAGATTACAGAAGTATATTAAAGAGAAGAACTTGCCTGATACTCAAGGCTTCTTCTTTGGTCATGATAGTTATGACTATGACACAGAAGAAGTTAAGGAACAAGATGCTTATGACCTTGAGTTTGTTAAGAATGGACTACAAGCAATTAAAGATGGCTACAAAGTAGTTTATGATAGTTGGTGGTAGATTATGATGGCTCAAGAAATGTATGAAGAAAACAAAGTGTTGGAGAGTGAAATTGAATCTTTAAAATCATTACTGAATGACATAGATGATTTTTTAAGAGATTGTAATCCCCAATCATCAGAAGAAGATAGAAGAATTGGAGACTTGCAAGAGCGTATCAAAAGTATTGACGAAGATTGCGAGGATGAAGATTTTGAATGAGAATACAAAGCTAAAGGTAGAAGAAACTGTGTTGACATTTAGTACAATGTGTTATCTAAGTGTCAACATACTTATATGGTTATATTTTTTTGGAGTATTAGAATGAACCCGAATAACAATAAACACTTTAATGATGAAGCATTAAGAATTAATAGAATGCTTAAGAAAGAAAATGATGCACTTAAGCTAGAGATTAAAAGTCTTTGGGCTGACCTTTCAAAAGTTGAAAAGGAATTAGCTAAGCATGAAAGTGCTACAGAATTTAACAATAAAGAGGATGAGTACGCTGACAAAGGCATGAGTCGTGGTGATTTCATAAGCAAGGAGTACACACAATGAACATCAAGGGAGCAACTAGTCAAGGTTGGGTAAAGGAGTTGGAAGTAGAGTTGACTCGTAAGAATAAGGCTAAGAAGAAACTCAAGAGAGAGATTGATGAGCGTATTGAAAGGCTAAGACTTATTGAGGAAGATACAGAGTTAATACTTAAGAAATACTTAGGTGCTAACTCACCATCAAGAGAAGATGTAGAGTTTGATTTGATGTATAATAGACTCAATGATTGATATGACTGGTAGAAATTGGGAAGTTGGACATGCTCTGTTAGACTGTGCAATGGAACATAAAAGGTTATACAATCTATACTTAGATGCTGACTTTGAAGATAGACTTAGTGATGCTTTGTTTTACAAAGGTAAGGCAGAGCATTTCAAGTCTTTAGTAGATAAGGGCATTGAACATGAGCCACAATTTTAATAAGAAGGGAGAAAGTATGAGTGGAATAAAAAGATATATTAGTTGGTGTGAAGATAATGGGCATGTTAATGAGGCTGGTGAGGTCGAGAGCATGGATTTTGTAGACGAATACCTAAAGAGTAAGGAGTTTGAAAGGGAACAGAGAGAACAAGCCTTAAAGGTAGCCTTAAGTGAGGCTGACGAGGACTCCTTGTATGGTATGATGCACAAGTTAGGATACTTAGTGCAAAGGCATGAAGATTTAAAAAACTAGGCACTCAGATGACGATTTGAGAGGGGGTTCGAATCCCCCATTTTTTTGTCTGTTGTTTTCTTAAATATTATTTATAAATTTACTGACTATTAGCATTGACAAACCATTTCATACATGCTACAATAACCCCATTCTAAGAAAGAAATACATTGAACCCACTACCAACAACATTCCAAATGTTAAGATGAGTCAATGTTAATACTTAGTATTACTAAGAGTGTAGTAGTTTTTACTTCCATTTTTTCTACTGCACTTTTAGTAGTATTATTACTGCTAGATGTAAAATTAAATGTTAACTATAAGGAGATGTAAAGATGAGTGATTATATATCATTGACAGGTGAAGTTGTGTTTAACAAGATAACACAGCCTGATGTATACAAAAACCAAAGTAAGTACACTTTAACAATATCTTTGGACAAGTCAGGTATCGAACAAGCAGAGAAGAATGGCTTAGTAACTAAGGAGTATGAAGGTAAGACACAGATTACTTCTAAGCGTAAGGTAGACTTCGGACAACCTAAGATTTACAATGTAGATAAGGATGAGGTAGATGCTACTCACTTATCTTTGTTTGGAGATAAGGTAACTATGCTTGTTAAAAAAGGTAAAGAACCTTACGATGGATACACTTACTTAGAGCGTGTAAGGGTAGAGGAGAAGGCGGATGGGGTAGATGAGTACGACCCTTCTGAATTTTAACTGTACTTCTTAAAAAAGTAGGTTATAATATGGGGCAACTTCGGTTGCCCTTTTAATTTAATGAGGAGAAAGATGGAAAAGAATACATTAGTAAAGAAAGAACAATGCCCTAACTGTGCTAAGCTAGGCAAGGATAAGAGCAAAGATAATTTAGCTGTATATTCAGATGGACAAACTCATTGCTATGCTTGTGGTGAGCATGGCTTTGTTGAACATACTAACAAACCTATACAGATTACAGAGAAAGAGGATGACTCTTGGAAGCATGAGTATAGGGGTGGGTATTACACACTACATGACAGAAAACTAAGAGCCGAAACCTTAGAGAGATACAAAGTTAAGTGTGAGAAAGATGAGAAAGGTAGAGTGATTAAACACCACTACCCTTTCTACAATCAGAAGAACAACATGGTTGGTATGAAAACTAGGATGGTAGCAAGTAAGTCTTTCTTTGGTAAGGGAGATACTACTAATCAGAACATGCTATTTGGACAGAGTTTGTTTCAGGGTGGTGGTAAGTTTGTTACAGTATGTGAAGGAGAGTTGGATGCTATGTCAGTGTACGAAATGTTTGGTATGCGTTATGCTTCTGTATCAGTCAACAATGGTGTACATGCTATTGCCAATATCAAAGCTAACCTTGAATGGCTTGACTCATTTGAAACTGTAGTCCTATGTTTTGACAATGACCAAGCCGGTAGAGAGGCAGTTGAAAAGGTAGCACCAGTACTTGGACCAAACAAATGTAAGATACTAACACTAGCCAAGCACAAGGATGCTAGTGATTACTTGAAGCATGGTGATGGTAAAGAATTTTTAGAGGAGTGGTGGAGTTATTCAAAAGATTACACAGTTAGTGGTGTTGCTACAGTTGAGGATATGCGAGAAGCTATGCTTGACTACAAGAACACAGAACTTGTACCACTACCCGACTCCTTTGGAGACCTGAATCATATGATGAGAGGTGGAGTAGCTAAAGGAGAACTTGTATCTATCATAGCACACACCAGTATTGGTAAGACCACCATACTTAACGAACTTATCTACCACTTTGCTACAGAAACAGAGGAGAAGATAGGTTGTTTCATGGTAGAAGATAATATTGATGAGACAATTAGGAAGGTAGTTAGTGTACACACAGCAGAGAACTTACAACTTGTTAAGCCAACAGAACTTAATGTAGATAACATCATGGACAAGGCTATTAAGATAGGATTTGGTACAAAGATACAACTACATAATGATGGTGGTGGTAGTATTGACATTGATGAAATGTTTTCCAAGATAAGATACTTTGTAAAAGGTTTAGGTTGTGGTATAATTTTGGTAGACCCATTGCATACTGCTATTAAAAATCTAAGCAATGAGAATATTGAGGAAGTTATGGACAGGTTTATTAAACTATGTAAAGAGACAAAGTGTGCAGTCATACTAAGTACACACACAAGGAAGCCTGATGATGGCTCACATCCTCATAAGATTAGTGAGTATGATGTTAAAGGTAGTGGTGCAATACCACAGGCTTGTCACACCAACATACTATTCTCAAGAGACAAGTTAGCAGAGGATGATTACACTAAGAACTCAACACGCATTAGAGTACCCAAGCTAAGAAGGACAGGTCAGACAGGAGAGGCTGGTTGGACATACTTTAATCCTGAGACAGCTAGGCTAGAGAAAGGTGTTAACCCTGATGTGGGTGGATGGAATAACGATGCAGACTTTTAGTTGTGACATAGAAACTGATGGAATAGAAGCCACTAAGGTGTGGTGTATTGCAGTGCAAGATGTATACACTGAGGAAACTAAGGTATGGTATCCAGAACAAGGCTGGGATATAAATGAGAATGGCTCATTCCAAGACTGGTTAGACTCAGGTGAAGTAGACTCTGTAGTATTTCACAATGGTATAGCTTTTGATGTGCCTGTGTTAGAGGAGCTACATAGCATATGCTTTAACAATGTAACTATAGAGGATACTCTTATAATGAGTCAGCTTGACAGTCCACGCAGAGAAGGTGGTCACTCACTAGCTAACTGGGGTGAGTACCTAGGCTATCATAAGGGAGACCATGAGGACTGGTCAAAGCTAAGCACAGAGATGGTAGAGTATTGTCTTAGAGACACCGAGATAACTAGCAAGGTGTATAAAATACTAAGACAGAAAGGACTAAGCCAAGATGCTAAAGAATTAGAGTATGCAATCAAGAGACAATGCACTATCCAAGAGAAGAATGGTTGGCTCTTTGACGAGCGAGGTGCAATAAAGATATTACAACAGGTGAATGATGACCTAAGAAATGCAGAGGAAGAGGTACATAAGACATTCAAGCCTCTACCCCTATGGAAAAGCAAGACACCAGTTAAGAATAGATTTAAGAAAGACTTTACTAGGACTAAAGGATACCAAGCAGAGGTAGAACTCCAGTGCCATACAAACGAGGAAGGAGACTATGGCTACTGGCACTACCCCGAACTTAACTTAGGTAGTAGGCAACAGGTAGGCAGACATCTCATGCACTATGGTTGGAAGCCGGAAGTATTCACTGAAACTGGCAGACCTAAAGTTGATGAGTCCACATTGAAGGATGTAGAAATACCAGAGGCAAAGTTGATTGGTCGCTACCTTATGTTACAAAAAAGACAAGGACAGATTAACTCGTGGCTTGATGCTTTAGATGAGACAACAGGTAGGATACACAGTAGAGTACACACCATGGGAACTGTAACACATAGGATGAGCAGTAGCAACCCAAACCTACAACAGGTAACTGCAAGTGGCAAGGAGTATGGCTCAGAAATGAGAGCATTGTTTACTGTACCAGAAGATAAGGTCTTAGTAGGTGCTGACCTTTCAGGGTTAGAACTGAGATGCCTCGCCCACTACATGAAAGATGAGAATTATACTAAGGAACTACTCACAGGAGACATACACACTGCCAACCAAAAGTCAGCAGGATTAGACACAAGGGATAAGGCTAAGACATTTATCTATGCATTTCTTTATGGTGCAGGTGACAAGAAGATAGGCAGTATAGCTGGTGGTGGTGTTGAAGAAGGAAAGAAACTTAAGGAGAACTTTCTTAACAACACACCCTCACTCAAGAAACTTAGAGAAAGGGTAGCCAAGGCATCAGACAAGGGATACCTAAAAGGATTAGATGGTAGAGTGATAAGAGTAAGAAGTCAACATGCCTCACTTAACTTCCTACTACAGAGTGCCGGTGCTATAATAAGTAAAAGAGCATGGGAACTATTTAATAATATGGCAGAGTATGAGGGATTTAAATACAAACAACTGGGTGTCATACATGATGAGATACAGATTGAGTGCAGTCCTGATGATGCAGAGGCAATTGGGTACTTGATTGTAGATGCCATGGAAATGACAACAGATTATTACAAACTTAACTGCCCAATTACAGGCGATTTTAAAATAGGGAGAAGTTGGAATGACACACACTAAATACAAAATAAGAACACCAATATGGGATGGTGGAGATGGTCGTAGGTCTATAGGAGTAGCTACTTTTAGAGTACCATGCTTAGTAGACATTACATATGAAGATAGCACAGGAACTCGCATGTACCCAAGCACTTATTCAGTAACAAAAGAGTTTGCATCCGAGTATCCTGTAAGAAAATATGGTGGAAGTCCGGCTCTTTATGTTATACCCATAGAGGAACTCGTTAAGCATGAAGAGTAACGAAATTAAAGTGCAATGGAATGAGAACAGAGAGAAAGACAACATCAATCCAGAGCATTACACACAAGGCATAGAATGTATTGACTATATCACTTCAAAAAACATGAGTTTTCTGGAAGGCAATGTGATAAAATATGTCACTCGATACAAAATGAAGAATGGATTAGAAGATTTAAAGAAAGCACAATGGTATTTAAATCGGCTAATAGAAATTACAACAAGAGAGGAGTAAGAAAGTGGAAAAGACAATTGATACAGTGATACCAGATATTTATGAGACAATGAAGTCTAAGAACTATACTGGAGATTTAGACACTATTGCTATGCAATGTGGAAGAGAGGTTGAACAGGCAATTAAGAATGCCTTTGAACCTTATGAACCAAAGACAAACTTGAGAATGTCTAGCATTGGTCGTTGTGAAAGGGCACAGTGGTATACTGTGAAAGGGTACACACCAGAGGAGATTGAAGGGAGTGTGTACCTTACCTTTCTACAAGGACATGTGCTAGAGGCTATGCTTGTAGCTTTGGTTAAACTGTCTGGTCACAACCTACAGAACCAACAGAAGAAACATACTGTTGAGGGAGTTGATGGCTCTCAAGATTGTGACATAGATGGAGAACTTGTAGACATTAAGACTGCTAGTGCGTGGTCTTGGGATAACAAGTTTACTGACACAGGTATTAAGGATGATGGCTTTGGCTACATCAAACAACTATCTGCGTATGGTAAAGGAGACAAGAGAAAGCATGGTTACTTCCTTGCTTTAAATAAAAACAAATCAACTCTTAAGTTGTGCAAACAAGAACTAGAACAAGATGTTGATACTTTTATTGTTGACCTGAAAGATAAAATGGAATCGGATACACCACCAATGAGAGTGGCTAACGCTACTACTATGACAAAGAGTGGAGAGGAGAAGTTATGTATGACTTGTGCTTTCTGTGGCTTTAAGAATGATTGTTATGGTAGCTTAGATGCTAGACCTATTCCATCTGGTAAGATAACTAATTATTTTGTTGACAAACAAGGAGCAAGTTTTTGAAACTACTACCAGAACTGAAGGCTTTTATCTCTGCTACTTATGACACATGTTTAATCTGTGATGAGTTAGAGATAGAGCCAGAGGAGTTACTTGATGCATTTGAAAGTAAACTTATTCAAAAGAAAGATAGATTTTTAGAAGATTTCGAGGAGAACGAATGGAATACATAGAGATAAGTCTAGCTTTTATGTTACTAGGTGCTATTGCTATATACTTCACATACAGGAGAGCGTATGACAAAGGAATAACAACTGCAATATTGTTACATAGAAATGGAAGATTACATTACAATACATATTTAGATGACAATGGAGAGAAGATGGTCAACATTGAAATCGACCCACTAGAGGATGAAGAATGAACACACTACCCAACGACTACCAAAACTTTATAGCACTCAGCAGATATGCTAGATGGCTACCCGAAAAGAATAGAAGAGAGACATGGCAAGAGACAGTTGCTAGGTACTTTGATTTTATGGAAGAACACTTAAAAGAAAACACTAATCAAGAACTAGTACCTAAGACTAGGAAGATACTAGAAGATGCAGTGCTTAACCTAGAAGTTATGCCAAGCATGAGAGCCTTAATGACATCAGGTAAAGCACTTAAAGATAACAACATAGCTGGTTACAACTGTGCTTACCTTAGTGTTGACCACCCTAAAGCATTTGATGAGTGCCTCTATGTACTCATGCATGGTACTGGTGTAGGATTTAGTGTAGAGAGACAGTCAGTCAACAAACTTCCAGAAGTACCTGAAGAAATGATTGATGTTGAGGACATAGTAGTTGTACAGGATAGCAAGGAAGGATGGCAGTCTGCATTCCGTAAACTAATTAACTACCTATATGATGGTGAAATGCCTAAGTGGGATTTCTCTAAGATTAGACCTAAAGGTTCTAGGTTAGCTACCTTTGGTGGCAGGGCAAGTGGACCAGAGCCACTGCTTGACCTATTTAACTTCGCTACTAACTTATTTAAAGATGCAGTAGGTCGTAAGCTAACAAGTTATGAGTGTCATAGAATGATGTGTAAGATAGCAGAGGTTGTGGTTGTAGGTGGTGTGCGTAGGTCAGCACTTATATCTCTATCAAACTTAACTGATGAGCGTATGCGTAACGCTAAGTCAGGTCAGTGGTGGTCAGACACACCAGAAATGGCACTCAGTAACAACAGTGTATGCTATACAGAGAAGCCAGACATTGGTATTTTTATGAAAGAATGGACTTCTTTATATGAGTCTAAGTCAGGTGAGCGTGGTATATTTAACAGAGAAGCGGCAATTAAACAGGTAGCTTCTATTGGTAGGCGTGACACTGACCATGACTTTGGTTGTAATCCATGTAGCGAAATCATCCTCAGAGATGGTCAATTTTGCAACTTAACAGAGGTAGTCATACGAGCAACAGACACACAAAGAGATATGCTCCGTAAGGTAAGATTAGCCACCATACTAGGCACATTTCAGGCAAGTCTTACTAACATTAAGAGACTTAGACCAAAATGGGTTAAAAATACAGAAGAAGAAGCCTTGCTTGGAGTGTCATTAACTGGTATAATGGACAACAGTTTCATGAATGGTAGTAATACTGATAGAGGTTACTATGGTAAACGGAACTTACCCGACTTCCTTTCTGACTTAAAGAAGGAAACAGTTAAGACAAATAAAGAATGGTCAGAACTACTAGGCATTAGTCAAGCAACCGCAACAACAGCAATTAAACCTAGTGGTACAGTCAGCCAATTAGTAGACAGTGCAAGTGGTATACACACTAGGCACAACGACTACTATTTCCGTAGAGTAAGAGCAGATGCTAAAGACCCTATTGCTCAGCTCATGGAAGACCAAGGCATACCTTGTGAAGCTGATGTAATGAAGCCCAACAGTGTTAAAGTATTTACCTTCCCAATGAAAGCACCTGATGGTGCTATACTAAGGAACGAAAGAACTGCTATAGAACAGCTAGAGTTATGGCTTACCTATCAAAGATATTATTGTGAGCATAAGCCTAGTGTAACCATAAGTGTAAGAGAGCATGAGTGGATGGAAGTAGGTGCGTGGGTATACAAGCACTTTGATGAAGTCAGTGGTGTTAGTTTCTTACCACACTCCGACCACTCCTACCAACAAGCACCTTATGAAGATTGTACTAAAGCAGAGTACACCAAACTAGCTAAGAAGATGCCTAAGTCAGTAGACTGGGATTTGATTAGCCAGTACGAGTTAACAGATATGACAGTAGGTACTAAGTCATTGGCATGTACTGGTAGTGTCTGCGAACTTGTTGACTTAGTTGAAGAAGAGAGGGATGTGGAATGATAGAAACAGCATTGCTTATCTTAGCACTTCAACTAATCATTATAAAAATGTTAGACTAATAAAGGAGTAAGTTATGTTAGAGAAAATAAAGAATGGTGCTGATGGTGCTATAGATGTAGGTATTAAGTTGATTAGCTTATCAATTGTATTACAGATTATCTTTGGACAAAAGGTAGCCTTCCTTACAGGAAATGTAATTGGTTCTATACTTGATATAGTTTGGACTCTTGGTAATGCAGGACTAGCAGGAATAATCGCAGCCGGTATTATTTGGAAACTACTCGATAAAGACATCACGAGTGGAGGCAAGTAAGCCAATCAAGAAACCTAGTGGTCTTGTTCAACTAGACAAGACTGCTAGACTCTACAAAGAATTACAAAAGAAAAAGAAAGACAACAACCCAAGACTTTGGAAATCAGACTGGAGAAAGTAATGAAGTACAAAGGGATATTACCACTGCCTGTGTTTACAAGAGGCAGAGGAGAAAAGAAAAGGGAACACCTAGTTAGTTTAAACAACTTCTTTCCTATGCATTTTATACAGAAGAACAATGTTAAACGAGCCTATCATGATACGGTTATGGATTGGGTACTAACACTACCTAAGTATAAGACCATACAACCACACTACAAACTATACTTTAAAACAAAACACAAAAGGGATTTAGATAACTACACATTTACTATGCATAAGTTTCTTATGGATGCATTAGTAGAGGGTGAAGTTATTGAGGATGACCACTATGATATTGTAACTAAGGTTACTACAGAGATAGGTGGCTTAGATGATGACAACTATGTTGTTGTTGAAATAAAAGGAGAGGAACTTGGCACTGAACAAGAGCAAGGACATAAAGGAATTAAAGAAGTTTGATGTAGACCTAGAGTTTGGTCAGCAATGGGAGAAGCACATAGATGAGATGTTCTCAGGTGCTAAGAAGTGTGAAGTTAAAACAGAGAGGGATAAGTGGGCAAGTACAGGTAACATCTGTATTGAGACTGAAAGCTACGGTAAGCCATCAGGATTAACTAGCACAGAGGCTGAGTTGTGGGTACATAATTTAGTTAAGGATGGGGAGTTGTGTTGTAGCTTAGTGTTTAACACTGACAAACTACGAAAGACAATGGAAGATATGAAGCCTTATCAAATTATGGGTGGGGATAACAAAGCATCTAAGATGTACTTAGTTAACATAGCTAAGTTGCTTAAAGCAGTTAGTCAATAAACCTTTCGTTAGTTTTTGCCCAGTCTACTATAATAGGCTTGTTAACTTTTATAGCCTTATTAATCTCAGACACATAAAAAGGAACTAAATGTAGTTTTGGAAACTTGTGACCAAATTCAGGGTAATCATCAAACTTTTCTGCATACATTGTCATTGCTTTTGATAGCAACGCTCTTTGTTCATCTTCTATATCCATAAAATCTCCAAATAAAATCTACATTATACCACATTATGTATGTCTGTGAAACTTACTATCATCTATAACACTTTGAGGTATAGCCATTAATCTTTGCAATGCTGTTTCAAATGCTTTGTAAGTTTCAGGCATTGTTTTTTTAGCATGCTCTAAAAATTGAGTGTTCTTGCTTTTACCACCATCGTGTGCATAAAATAAAAAAAGTTGTGCCCATACCTCTGCTCTTCTGAACTCCATAATTGTGTCCATGTTATGGTTTCTTACAGAACCAGCATATGTTTGTCTACCGCTATAATAACCCGAAGGATGAGTACCATGACTACCTAAGTTATATATGTTCTGAGACATTTCTGCTAACTCCCTATCATATATTTCACCACCACTTATAGCATCTATAATGTCTGTAAAAGCACCAATGTGTTCATTCATTCCAGTCTCATTATAATCAGGCATAGATTTTTTCATTTGTTTGCTTATTGCTACCAACTCTTTTACAAAATCTTGAGCATCTTTTTGTCTCTTGGTATCTGCATCAAATACTGCGTTAATTTTTTTAACTTCATCTTTTGCTCTTCTAATTTTAACAGGGTCTTTTGATAAAGTAGCTTTGTTTAAATCTTTTTTAACTTGGGTAACTAAGTATTCTATAATTCTAAACCTATCTCCCGGTTTCATTTTACTTTCAGCTTTAGCCTTGTTACTTCCTTTAGCAATATTCATTTTTCTACTGCCCTTAATAACAAAATGCAATCCATTTTTTTCTATGTAATCATACATAGCAGAATCATTAATTATCCACCCTAGCTTTACACCATCTTTTTGCATACCATCTAACAATTCCATTGAAGTTTCTTTTAATGGATTCTTAGAATCATTCTCTAACATACCACCTATGTGGTCTATAGCATGACCATACTCATGATATAATACATGAATGTCATAACCACCATATCCTTTTGGTGTTTTAATACGACCCCAATTACCTTTGCCAGTAAAACCATTAAAGCTACCTAAACTTTTATTACCTCCTTGTATTGTAGGATTAGGGAATAAGTTTATTAGTTTTCTTACTGGCTGTATAGCATACCTATTAAACAAAGTATCCCAGTAAGAACCTGTTGTATTTACAGGGTCTGGCATATTAGGGTCAAGAGGCTTTGGTGGTTTAGGCTCAACTCTAGGTATGTCACCCGGTCTAATTATAGGCTCTGTCTGTGGTTTAGGTAAATCATAACCCCAGTCAATATTTTTAGGGTCTCCACTATGACCTTGCAATCCTCTGTCTATAGCTTGTTGCATCTGAGGTGCATAGATATTTTGAAATCCTGGTTGGCTTTCTAAGTCAATACATTTTCTCATTACCTGTCTCCTAAGAATGCTTCTGAACCTAACCTACCTGTTGTAGCATTTAACATTACTTTAAATATTTCTTCACTTGTGTCACCTAAAAAGTTATCGCCTAAAAGACTACTTATAAAGTTATCTACAACAGCAGGACCGGGTCCAACAATATAACCACCTACTTTTGAATCTGACACTTCTCCAATTAAAGGAACACCTACTGCACTAATAGTTTCTATTACTCCCCTGTCTTCTTCAACTCCTTTAATAGCATCTTTAACTGCCATAGCTAAAGCAGCCATTCCAACAGCAGCACTAATGGCACTAATAGTACCTAGCTTACCTACAAAATCAGCTGAACAAAATTGAGGATTCATTTTAGCATTTAGTCTTCTGGCTATTGTGTTTCCAAATAATATAGGAAAAGATTTAAGCTGTGCTAATAACATAAGATTAGGGTTAGACATCCACAATGGTCTGTTACCTGCGGTTGGTTCAAGTGCTACATCTGTAGTAATTTTACGCATCCAAGGTATTAACACATCACGAACAGCAACCGTTTCTCCTTCAGAGTTTGTATATGTACTTTCTAAATAAGAATCTTCTAAAATAGCCGACTCTATATTGCCATTAGCAAGAGCACCTATCTTTCTAAAATCTTCTAATGTCAAACCATTCTCTAACAACTCTTGCTCTAAAAGTTTTTTATTGTTAGCACTCATGCTATCTATTTTATTATGTTGTTCTTGTATCATTTTTAACCCAGCTACAGAAGTCCATACTCTTACAAAGTTTGTATATTGTGTAAGAAACATAGCAGCCGGTGTACGGAAGAAATAGTTTAAAATAATATTCCTATCACCTGCCATTAATTTATCAATTCTTTCAGACATAGCGGGATTAGTAGCCATACCCATTACCCTTAATAAATCTCTACCAAATGATGACATAGCCTGCTGTCCTTCACCGCCTGCATAAGTAGACCGCATTAATCCTTTAAGCATGTAACCGGCAGTTAAGGGTGCAGCCTTTAACATATTGTACCAACCATTTCTTTGTGGTATCCATAATGGCTCAGTCCAAGAACTTATAGTTGCTAGTCCTAAATAACTAACAGCAGTTACTGTAGTTAATCCTTTCATTCCAGCAACTAATGCTCTTTGTTCAGTTGTTCTAGGTTTTTTATATACATTGTGGTAAGCATCATAAATACCCCACAGTTTTTCTGTTTGTGCATCGTTAAGAGCACCTGTATTTTTAAGATGTTTTATTGCATCATTATATTTATTAGCAGCGTCACCACCAAATGCTTCAGCAGATGCTATTCTTGATACAGCACTAAGCAAATAATTTTCTATAGATTGTAAGGTGTCTTTATTTCTAAACTTTGTATCTAAATTATCCCATTTACCATCTCTTATTATTTCAAAAGAAGATGGTCCAAGTCCTTGTTGCTGGTCTATGCCTGCTCTAATTTGTTCAGAAGTAAATGTGTTTACATCTACATCATTAAGTATGTTTTCTATTACTTGATTAGCTTCTTCTCTAGGCAATCCAACATCATTAATTAAACTTTGTAAAAACTCTTCTTGATTCTTTAGGTTCTTTTTAATAAATGCAGAATCAATACTACGAGTTAAATAACCTTTTTGATGACCAATAGTTAAACCATCTTTTCCTAAAACTTTAGACAGCTCTGCCCAAATTTCTTCTTGTATTTGTGCAATTTCTATAATGCTTTCATCTAATATTGCTTTTTTATTAGCACCTATTAAAGCTAAAACCTCTGATTCAGCTTGTGCTAAATTGTATAAAGGATTTTTATTCTTCTCTTCTAGTTTAGCAGCCACATAACGATTAACTGCTGGTCTAACACTACCAGCCATCTCTCCCATAAAAGGTATTTTTCTAACCCATGTGTCTCTTATACGCTCAAATCTATTTACATACTTACCAATAAGAACATGTCTTCGAGTGTCATAAGATTTAGTAATGCCTTGTTTTTCTCCGCTTCCTGTTGGCACATCAGTTAATGCACCGGCTATGTCCATAAACTTAGCCATGTCTTTACCAGTTTTAACATCTTTACGAATGTCACCCAACTCATCAGTAGAACGCTTTAATGCTAACTCAGAAAGACCACTTAATATATTAGAAAGCAATCCTTTTGTTTCTTCAGGAGCATTATATAAATTAGGTATAATGTCTGCAACATTTCTTTCTACATCAAACTTAGGTGGTCTAATCTTACCCATGCCTGTTTCAACATCGTATGGTTTTTTAGTACCCGGTAATGCTTCAAATTTTTTAATTAAATCTATCTTTGGTTTTTTACCAAGGTTTACATCTTTAACAATACTATCATATTCTTTTACTAACTTATCAAAATCTTTTGAATAAGATTGTACATCTGCTTTGTATTGCTCACCAGCTTTTACTTTAGCCTGAACATCTGCAAAATCTAACAATTCTTTATCTGCTTTACGACTTCTATTAACATCAGTAGCTGTGCTTAATGCAACAGGAGAACCATAAACACCACCACCAGCTGCACCAACAGCAAATTCTGTTAACATAGACTCTGGGTTTATTCCTTCTAGCCCTAATGCAGAAGTACGCATTATGTTTGCTTGTTGTGCGGACTCAATTCCACCCTCTATTAATGAAGACTTAAGAGTTTGCTTTACTCCTTTGTAAAGCATTGCACCAATTTTTTCTTTATCAGTTGTTTTTAAATTATTTGCTAATTCTTTAAGAGACTTATTTGCAGGCAATCCTGCTTTAGCAAGAGACTTAGACCACACACCCGGAAGTATCATGTCTAGTCCTGCGTTTTGTATAGCAGTAAAACTAGCTCTTCCTAATTCTTGTTCACTTAATTCAGCTACAGTTTTGCCAGCAGCAGAAGCATGTGCCTCTACTGTTTCATCCATTAACATTAAATAATCCCAACCAGCAGTAGCACCCATAAGACCTGCACCTGCTAATTTACTTAACCCCGGTCCTTTTAATAAAGTTTGACCCAATGTAAAACCAAACATAGTTATACCCATAGCAGTAGCATTTTCTGCTAACTTCTCACCTAAAAATCCGGGAATGTCTGCTAAACTTTGTTGTGTAATTTCGCCTTGATATTCTGGTGCATAATCTTGCATACCTGTTTCACCAGCTGCATTAAGTTTAGCTGAATAATCTTGTATGCCTTGAGGTACATTTATACCCATGCGTGGCAATAAATCTGATAGCCCTCGACCACCAGCCCTCATAGCTCTATCTAATGAAAACCCTAATGAATCTGAACTTTTGCCGGAAAACTCTACTGATGAGAAATCAAAATCTGCAAAAGGATTTTCTTCGCTTTGAAATTCTGCGTTTCCAAAATCAAAATCAGCAAAAGGATTTTCTTCTTCTTCCTCTCTAAGTGTTGCCATTAATTACCTCTATGCTTTTTTACCAAATTTTTCTTCAAGTAAAGCCATTACTGTTCTATCATCTGCGGGTAAATTTTGATTAAGCAATTCTGATTGTAAACTTCTATACAATCCTACCATATAAGTTGCTTGTTTTTCTCTTTCTTTTTCACTATCTCCAAGCATACTAAAGAAAGGTTTTTTCTTTGTAAACCTGTCCATTAATGTAGCTTCAGATAGTTTAGTAGCATTAAACAAAGAAGCACTAGGTCCGCTAGCAGAAGCTGCTGCTTTAGCTAATCCCATTTGCATTTCTCCTAGTTGATTTCCTCCCGGTTTGTTACCGCCTATATCTCTTAAACCAGCACCAAATAAAGCAGCCGTACTAGGGTCTTTCATACCTAGTTTAAATTTATCAAAGAAACTCATGTTGTCTATTTCGTTTTGTTTCTTTAATGCTAATTCCTTAGTAACTTTTTCTTGTTGGTCAGCTACTTCTTTTGCATCAATTATATCTATAGATGGTTGCATAGATGCAGTAGCTCTTTCTTGCTCTAGCTGTTTTGCTTGTGCAGTCATAGGATATAAATTTCTATCTACACCATAAGCACCAGCTCCAAGAGCAGTTCCTGTAAGAGCCAATCTTCCCGGAGAAAATACTGTGCTTGCCGGTATGCCCGGTATAGCTGCTGTTCTATTTATAGGACTTGAAAGAGGTTTAGCAAAAGTTCCTTGTTTTGGAGTTAAAATAGTTCTTCCAGCATTTGGTGCATTAATAGGATAAGATGGCACTTTAGTTTGAGCAGGCATAGGAAGACCAGTTTTAGGATTTATAGCTGGTCCTGTAGGCTTAGTAAAAGTACCTGTTCCTGAAAAAGTAGAAGAAGCCGGTGTTCCCGGAACAGCTTTAGTAGGTTTTCTAAAAGTTTTTTTAAATATGTTTGCCATTTTACCTACACCCATAATACCTTTAAGAGCAAAACCACCGGGCACTGCCCAAGTAGCTGCATCAAAAGCTAACTTATAAGGGTCTTCTTCATATCTTCTTTCTACATATTCTGTAAATTTTTCTGGCTTGTCTTCATCCCACAAGCTAGAAACTGCATCTAAAAAACTACCCTCTGTAGCAGGGGCTGTGTCATCTTCTACCCAAGACACTCCCGGATGTACACTAGGATTACAAGTTTGTTTATTGCCTGCAATTGGTTGCCCTTTATAATAACATTGACCCATTATCTTTCTCCTTTATTCATTATCTTCCAAACCTCATTGGTCCGCCATATCTTCTATCCATTGCCGAGTCTCTCATAACTGGAACAGTCATGTTGTTTTGTGTTCTAGCTACCATCGGTCTAATCTGTGCCATGTTAGGTGGCCCAGCAGGTGGACTAAATATACTTGCTACATTTGCAGGTGTTACACGAGGAGGAGGAGGCGGAGGATTTCTTCGTGCTTCCGCTGCTGCTGCTGCTCTTTCTGCTGCTTGTGAGTTTGCTGCTGCTTGTGCCTGTGCTGCTGCTACTTGAGCAGCTTGAGCTTCTGCTTGCATAACAACCCTATCAATAGGATTAAACACACTTAAAGGTATGTCTTTAGCTACATTTTGAAATAAACTTTCTCCTGTGCTTGTGCCTTCGTCTTCTCTAGCATATGATTGATAAGCAGGTGGGTAATCTGATTCAGCAGGACTTGGCACATATTTATCTGCCATTCTTGATATGTTTTGATTTAAAAATGCAGGTATGTCTGCCGGAACTGTTTCGCCTCTAGCACCTCTTGCATTAGTAGAACCGCCTCCACCAAATGCATTTAAAGTAGCATTAAGTATTTCTTTTAACTCAGCTTCTGCACTAGCATCTGTTTTACTGCCTGCATATTTAGCATCAATAGCATCATACGCATTATTTATGTATGCCATTCTATTGCTTGTTAATTCTCCTGTATCTGGAGCAAGCTCGGCCTCTGTAAGTGGTCTACTACTATCACCTTTAGCTTCTCTACTGTCTGGTCCTGCCGACATCATATCTGGAACAGGTTTAAGGGGTTGTGTACCTAAATCATCTTCCATAGCAAAATAATTACCTGTTACATCTTGGTAATAATCTTCACCTTCTACGCCTTCAGGTCTAAATGGTTTTCCTTTGTTTCTTGCTAATGGTCCATCACTCATCATAAAACTATCATCTAAAGGTATTCCATCTAATCCACCATAGATAGGTTTGTTTTCTCTTTCAGGTTGTGGATTTAATATAGCATCTTGAAATATTTGTCTAGGGTCTCCTTCATCAAATATAGTAATACCATCAATCATATTATTATTTTGTGTGGCATAATCCATTATTTGCTGTGTTCTATCTGTTATACCTCTAGCCTCAAAATCATCTAAGTATCTTTGCATGTCTGTTGGAATAGTAGGCATTCCTGCTTCTACATCAGCAGTATCATCCATTGCAGGAGCACCAGCAATAGCAGCAACTTCTCTATTAGTATTAATTTGATTTTGTAGCTGGTTGTCCATAGCCTTGGCTCTATCTACCATAGCTTGATAATTATCGTCTCCCATTTGAGTTCTTATTCTATCAGCTAAAGAAGAAGTTGTTGTTGCTTGTCCCGGACTAGGAAATAGTGTGCTAGGAGGTGGGTTGTTAGGTCCAAAGATTCCCATTTCATCTATTGTTTGCTGGTATGTTAAATCTCCAGCAGAACTAGGTGGTCTAGGCGTAATACCGCTAGGTAAACTTCCACCTATTATTTGATTACCGCTAGTAAATCCCGGCATACTAACATCTGCACTAATGGGTTGTACACCTGATGGTAATTCAACTGCTGGCATATTTATAGCAGCGTCTGCTGGTCCTGCTGGAGTTGCAAATTGTCCAGCAAAGTATGGATTAGCTGCATCAGCAGGTGAGCCAAATATACTGTAGTCCGCACCATCCGTGCGTAGTCCTTGTCCATATGTGTACTCAGGCACACCACCCGGTCCTTCATAATTAAATAAAGACGAGTCATTGTATGCAGACAAATCTGGTGCGTATACACTGCCTGAAGGTGTGCGTGAGGTAAAAGGAAATGTACGAGTGTTTAACACATTAGATACAGGCGTTGCATTTACGCTGCTATTGTTTCCACCACCACCATTACCACCACCCGGATTAGGATTTCTATTAGCGTTAGAGTTGTTTCCTGTATCTCTTAATAAATTTGCTGCTGCTTCTCTTTTAAACCTGTCATCAGCAGTGTCTATGCCTGTAGGAAAATTCTGAGGTCCATATACAGGATTAGCATTAGCATATGTAGATGCTTTTAATAAATCAGGTATATTAGAAGTAAAAGTAGAAGAATTTGAATTAACATTATTAGAACTAGGCGGTACATACGGTACTGCATAGTTTTGTTCTTCGTCAAATATATTACTAGGTGCAGGAGCTGTAAATTGTGTAGTGCCATTACCAACAGTAACACCAGCATTACTTATCTGTTCCATCGCAGGAGCTATATATCCCGGCTGTCCCGGCTCTGCTGAATTATGCCAAGCCTGTATAAAATTGTCTTTAAAATCTACTAGTGCATCAGTAGTTATAGGTATACCGAATGGCATATAATACTCCTTATGTTACTCATTAAAATAAACCATACATAGAAGCTAAAGTACCCATGTTTTCTAATGGAGTACGCCCCGGAGTTGTGCTAACTTTCTGACCTGCTCCACCAACAAGAGGACTAAATCCTGTAATGCCTGATTGATATTGTTGTAGTTGTTGGTAAGGTAAGTTTTGTTCAAACTCTTGTTGAGCCATAGCATCTTGTATAAGTGCTTGTTCTCTGCCTTGTTGCTGACCACCTGATGCACCTAATGCACTATAAGGTTGCATTCCTGCACCCATTAATCCACCAGTCATTCCTAATGTATTAGCTTGGTGTCCAAGTCCTTGTCCATAAGCATTGCCATATATTTGTGCTGCTGCTTGGTTAGCTGAGTCCGCTGCTCCTGCTAAAGCATTGCCTTCTGCAATACCTTGTCTACCACCACCATAACCACCTGACATAATTGCACCGCCTCTAATGTCTGCTAGTTGTGGTGTTAAAGCACCCATTGCTCTATCTGCTGCTGCTTGTGCCATATTATTAACATATGGGTTATTAGCAACATCTAGCATATTAGAGCTAGTGCCTTGTTGATATGCACTCATCGCTGGGTTCATTATACTAGGAGCACCTTGTGTTGCAAAGTCTCTAATACCTTGCTGTGCTGTTAGCTGGTCTGGTGTAAAACCTGCTTGTGTTTGACCACTATAGTATTGAGGTGTGTTATTGTTATATAAATTAGCAGCTTCTTTAAAACCACTTTCCATATAAGGTACAGCAACATCCCAAGGGTCTGCATTTACTGAACTTTGATTGTCACCTTTAGACATTATTTATCTCCTTTGCAAATAATCTTGTTTGTTCTTTATAATCTATATCCTTAAGCATCTTTCCCCATCCTTTACGACCAAATAGTTCTACATACTCACAGTTATTTTCTTTTCCAAATGCATTTAGGAGTGCATCTGCCTCATCTCTCCATGTTATAAATTCTTTTCCACCTAGCAATAATACACATAATATGTTTTTCTGTGGATACTTACTAATCTTTGTAACAAAAGCACCTTGTACTTCTTTATCTATTTTTACCCAAAGCTGCATATTCTTCGATATACAGGCACTTTTTATGTCACCGGTACTGTACTCCCCTAAACCATGTTTCAGGGCTGCATTCAAGTATTCTTCAACGAGAGGCCACCAAGCCTCTACACTCTCTCCCTTAATCCCTTCAATCAAAGTTTACTCCACGCTCCTGTGCTTAAGTAAATATATAATCCTTCACCACCACTTCCCGGATTAAAGTTTGTACCATCTGCATACCTTATATCGCCAGCTCTTGGCTTATCAGGTGTTACATTTGTTGTGTCAAAGTGTCCATCAGCTATGTTATTTATTA
>JACLAB010012615.1_pt1 | contig 23521 bp, 24 predicted proteins | sample 8027921 | NCBI WGS metagenome assembly JACLAB01 (sample SAMN15725117, study PRJNA655200) | protist metagenome | isolation source: fluorescence activated cell sorting (FACS) single amplified genomes of... | place: USA: West Boothbay Harbor, Gulf of Maine | collected 2000-07-19
TAATTATAATAGTAATAAATCTTATTTATCATATTATACATATAATAAACAATTTTGTAATATTCGATATATTTTTCAAGAATATAATGAGAATATAGGCATTATTGTAGATATTGAATTTGAATTAGGATTTCTAGAAATCTCTGGTAATTTATTAGGAAAAGTTAAAAATATTCCTTTAAATAAAATAAATTTAAAACAAGAATTTAAATATACTATTGATATAGAATATACATGCGGTCAAAGTGAAATATTAGAAAAAATCGCAAAACAAAATTTCTATTTTGAAAGTAAAAATTGCTTTGATAACTCCTTATTATATGTTTATTCTGAACCAAATAATTTAGCATTTTATTTTTTTGAAAATATCGATCAAAATGGTGCTTTAAGCCCAGATCCAAATGATACTGATACTGTTTTAAATATTCCTTATCAAAATAATTGGAATGGGCAACGTTATTTATTATCTACATTTGATGAAACATCAAATACATATACTCCTTTAAAATTACAAAATATAAAAAATATCAGTTTTACCATTGATTTAAGCGACTCAACATTTAATTCATCTGATAATTGTAATTTTAATTGTTATTTAGTGGGGTCAACATCTTCTTCAAGTCCAAATAGTTTACAACCACCCATTAATAATACAACATATGTATCAAGCCCTAATTATTATGATTCAGCAGCTGCTGATGGTGGAAGATATGGTGTAGAATTTGATATTTTTGAAGCAAATTCTGGTAATAATGAAAATAATATTAACTTTTATCAACATACTGGACATTTTTATACTCCTTTATTAAATGGTACAGCAAATCAATCAGGTCCATCAGAAATTACATTTAGTTCAGATATAGCTTTTAATACAGAACCAGTAAATACAGGTGCTGGTGCACCTAATAGTAATTTTAGAACTATTTTTAATTCTGATAATAAAATAATTGATGTTAGTGTTGATTTTTCAAATCCATCATCAACTGATGAAACAACAATTAGTTATAACAATACTACTGTATGGAATTCAAAATGGATTGTTGGTGGCACATGGGAAGAATGGCCTACAGCTACTCAGCCGGAACCAAAAGAAGATAATCCTTATCCTTGTTCAACAGTTGGTACTTTAATTCCTTTTCAAGAAATTGTTTCTACAAATAATAATAGTGATCTTAATTTAAAAACAATAAATGATGCAAATATTGCGGGATATTGGTTATTTATAGGAATGAATCCTTATTATACACCTCCAACTAATTCATATCAAGGCAATCATAGTGGAAGTGAGAGTTCGAATGGAAGTGGTGGTAATATTAAAATTAAAAATTTTTCTTATACAACATGGTAAACCTCATATTCAATTGACTTGTGAATTCTTAATGTATAAATTATTATTTTTTATAATAATTTAATATAAAATGAATGATATTTTTCACCTTTTCCAATTTAATTATACATCAGGCGTGGGTGTACTTTGTGAATTTTGATATTGATAGTCAGGTGATAAATTTTGATTATTTAAATGGGAATAATTATTTTTAATATTATTTTCTTTTTTATCATCTTCAGATACTTCAATTTCTAAATCAGAATTTTTTAATTTTCGGAATAAACTTTCAATACGTTCCAAGAACAAATTGAGACGACTATCGTGATTAATAATCGTTTCTTCTTCTTCTTTGACACTATATCTTCCAGTAAGTTCCAAAAAATACCAAATTTCTTGATTAATCTTAGATCGATATGAATTATATAAAAAATATTTACGATCCCATTTATAAAAACTAATGTAGGATGTAATTAAACTTACTGCTAATTGTAATGTCCATACAATCCAATATAAAATAAGATAATATTCATTGTCTTTATTACTATTAATAGATAGTAATGCGGGATTTAATATTCCACATGTAATAATAAAAATCTTGGAAAAACTATAATATGTTGAAATATGCTTAAAATTGGATAAACAATAACTAGAAATACGATGAAATCGCACTAATATTATATTTTTCTGCATGTTATTAAGTGTTTTTAGATCATTAATAATTTTATAAATAGTATCAAAATCTTTAATAATATATTCATTTCCTGGTTCACAACATCTTGATAAACTTCTCTTAAAATGTTCAATTTTATAAATTTCTACATAATCATTAATATTTGTATTATTATTTGTATTAGAAGGTAATAATAAATTGGATGATGGAATGGATGCATCATTATTTTTATTAGATTTCGATTCTTGTGGAAGAATAGTAGGATCAATGATAGAAACTTGCTTAGTGATGGACACTTCTTGCTCTTGAATATTATTTAGTTCTTTATTTTCTGATTCAGACATTATTATATTGCAAGTTATTGTATTTGATAAATAATTATTGAAAATATAAATAATTATAATGATATTTTTTTATATTATTTTATAATATTTTATAATATTTTATAAAAATGTTAAGTAATATATTTTTATATTTTGTAATAAATCATCTCCTATTTCATAAAAATATGTTTCATTTTTTGTCCAGTGAGCATCACAATTACAATTAATGTGCTCAATGTGCCAATTACTTGGAAGAAATTTTGTTGCGTGTACTGTAAAAAGATAATAACTTTTACACCACTCCATTTAAGTAAATCCCAAAGGAAAAATAATGCTCTTTGATATTGAATAAAGTAAACTTCAAACCCAAGATAAGTCATAATAAATGTATTTATATTGGTCAGAACAAGGGCACCAGCTAAATAGGTTGCGCCTTTGTTCTTTACTTCAATTTTCTTTTTTAATTCTTCCATGTTGGGTTTCCAATATTTTTCTTCTTTTTTCATTAGTTTTTCATATTCTTGAATATCATCTTTTTTTTCTTCATGATATCCTTTGATCTCCTTTTGTAATTTTTCAATCATATCTTTTTGATCAGCAGATACATTTTGAAAAAGTTGAATTAATTCAAAAAATTGATCTAATGTAGTTTGTAACTGACAAAATTTCTTCTGTTTAATGAAATCATCGACTAATTTATCAATGGATTGTTCTTGTAAATTCTGTAATTGAATAACAAGTTCTTCTTTACGATCATACATCTTTTTCTTTTCATATTCTGCTGTAGCACGTATTCCACCCAATGCTAATAAACTTTGTTGTGTAGCTAATTTAGATTGTTTCTGGAGTTCTTGTAAGGAAATTTTAGGAGATACTTTGTTATTTGAATCATTTGTAGATGATTGAACAGTATCAATGTTTGATTTTTCATTGGTATAATTATTTTCATTAATTTTATCTTGTCCATTATTTTCTTTGGGATAATTTTTTTCAATTTCTTTTTGTTTTTCTTCTTCTTCAAAAAGCTTCATTTTTTCCAACAACTCAGGAGGCATTTCTTCTTGTTCGTCATCATCATTTTCATTTTCAGATAATAAACTCTCATCATCATCTTCGTCTTCATCATATGGTAATGGTTCAGATTGAATACTTTGGTTTTCATTGTCGTCATCTTCAGGAGAAGGTAACTTTTTATGTTGATCATTATCATTTATTTCATTCATTATTTCAAGATTATTTTCTGAAACATTAAGAACTTCTTCTTTTTCGTTATCACTGGAAAATGGGGAATCCATTTCTAATTTATGAGGACAATGTAGATGATTTTGCATTTAATAATAATATGTAATATAGAATAGTTATGAATAAGTATATTATACAAAGGTTCTCTTTTTAAATAAAAAATCATTTTTTTTCATAAATAAAAAATCTAAAATAATAAATATAGGATAAACCATGGAATCAAATTATAGTGTACCTAAACCATTTCTGATACGTAATGAACCTATTTATATTCCTGATTACCAAGATTATGTATTACAGCATCCGAATATTTATTTAAAATTATTTGAATCTTTTTACATTCTCAATATTTACTTATTTAATCATGCTCTTCATCCTAATTATGACACAAATAAACAGTCAATTTCCAATAAATTGTTCTTATTTCCAGTAAATGCATATTTATGGAGTGAAGAATTAGCAAATAAAAAATATACATGTGAACAATTATTTACTCATTTACAAAAGCAAGATGATTCTATAAGAAAAAAACAGCAATTATTATATCAAATGATCATACCTTTTATCAAAAAACAAGAAAAAAACAAGTTAATGACTACCATTGATCGTGAATTAAAACTATTTCACGATGATCATGATATTTTTATCAAAAAAGATCATAAATCTCCTCCGAACCATTTTAGAAAATATAAAAATAAACAAAATTCATCTTCATTTTCATTCATTTTATGAATAAATTAAAATTTTCTATTTACAAAAAATATATTTTTTATAAATATATATAATGTTAAGTAGATTCATTTTTTCCTTCATTGATAAAAATAATCATTTACCCAATGTGTGCATGACATATATGCAACATTTTCTATTTTCTTCAGGGTTAGCATTTCAACTTTTTATAGGTTCTTTAAAAGCAGGGGTTCATGCACTCATTCCCTATTTATATACTACATCAACTTCTTTATTATTACCTTCACTTCAAGAAGAAATGAAAAATGCGGGTTGTAAGAAATAAAATAATAGCATAATCACTAATAAATATTTTTATTAAAATTTTTTATAAAAATGATCTTTTAAATAAACTACTATATAAGAGTACATTATTAATATATAAATAAGATACTTTTACATTAAGAAATCATCTACATAGTTATTGATAGAAAAAGAAAATCATAATGAAAACCCTTTTAATTGTCGAGTCTCCTGCAAAAGCGAAAACTATTGAAAAACTATTAGGTCCAGGATATATTGTCAAGTCTTCTTTCGGTCATATTCGTGATCTAGATAAAAAAGATTTTGGCGTTGATATTGAAAATAATTTTAAACCCAATTATAAATTAGTACCGACACGTTCCAAGCAAATTAAAGAATTAATCGATACATCCAAAGCCGCCGATCGTGTACTCTTAGCGGCTGATGAAGATCGAGAAGGAGAAGCTATTGCATGGCATGTTTCTGTAATTTTAAAAATGAGTGTTTCCGAAAATAATCGAATTTGTTTTCATGAAATCACTAAAAAAGCATTAGAAAATGCGGTAGCTAATCCACGAAAAATTGATATGGATATGGTGAATAGTCAACAAAGTCGCAGAATATTAGATCGCATTGTTGGATTTAGTTTAAGTCCCTTATTGTGGAAATATATTGCTCCTAATTTATCTGGAGGACGTGTTCAAAGTGTTTGCTTGAAATTAATCATTGAAAAAGAAGAATCGATTGATAAATTTAGTGATGCACAATTTTATAAAGTAAAAGGACATTTTCAGCATCAATTAGTAGGAATGTTAAATACCAAATTTGAGAAAAAAGAGCCCATGATTGATTTTTTAAATCATTGTAAAAGTGCACAATTCCAAATTGAATCTATTGAGAAGAATGTATCTGAGCGTAATCCTCCTCCTTCTTATATTACCAGTTCAATTCAACAAGATGCTGGTCTTCGCTTTGGCATGAGTTCCAAAAAGATTATGAATACTCTTCAGAAACTATATGAAAATGGATTAATTACTTATCATCGAACAGATAATGTAAATTTAAGTGCTGAATTTATTCAGAAAATTGATGATTATGTGACTGAAAAGTATGGATCACAATATTTTAAGAAACATGTATATAAATCGAAAGTTAAATGTGCTCAAGAGGCACATGAGGCCATTCGTCCAACAAATATTAATACGAAAAGCCTTGATAAAGATAATTATGATGCTTACGAACAAAAATTATATCAATTGATTTGGAAACGCACAGTTGCCTCACAAATGAGTAAAGCAGTTTACGATGTTTATAAAATTCACATTTCTATTTCAGATTGCCAACATATGTTTGTTATTTCCTTTGAAAAGTTAGTATTTGATGGTTATAAAAAAATATATGAGGATTTTGTAAATAAAAAAAATAATGATGATCAAGATGAAGCCACTTTGATTGAAGATGAACGTATTTTAGAAAAAATAAAGGAAAAAGAAACAATTAAATATAAAAAAATAGAAGCCTTGGAAAAATATAGCCAACCTCCATCACGTTATAGTGAATCCACCCTCATTAAAAAAATGGAAAAATTAGGTATTGGTCGTCCTTCAACTTATTCCAATATTATTAATACCTTAATAGAACGAAATTATATGAAAATTGAAAATATTGAAGGAAAAAAACAGAAAATTCACAATTATATTCTTGAAAAACAAGAAGTAAAAGAAGAAGAAGGAACTGCTTCTGTGGGTAGTGAAAAAAAGAAATTATTGCCATCCCAATTAGGAAAAAATACATGCAGCTTTCTAAATGAGCATTTTGTTGATTTGATGGATTACAAATTTACAAGTGTCTTAGAAGAAAAATTAGACGATGTTGCAAATAATAAAGTAGTATGGAATCATTTACTCAAAGATTTTTATGCACAGTTTCATCCGATTGTGGATAAATTAAAAAAAGTAAAGAAAGATGAAAATGATGAAGATAATTTATTGAATAAATATAAAAATAATGAAAAACGACATTTGGGTCTTAATAAAAAAAACCAACATGTATATGCTTATGAAGGGAAATTTGGTCCGGTACTTCAGTTTATTGAAAGAGATGATCCTGAAAAAATAAGTTATCAATCACTGGAAAAGTTTGATGTGAAAACTGTGACTTTAGAAGATATTCAAGATGTTGTGGTTTATCCATTGGAACTGGGCGATCATGATAATAAATTAGTATTTTTAAAAAAAGGTAAATATGGTATTTATTTAGAACATAATAAAACAAATTATAAATTATTGGAAGCATATCAAGATAAAGAAGTACTTACCTTAGAAGAAGCAGTGGACTGTATATCAAATAGTAAAAAAAAGTCGGTAAACTTACATGAATTTGATGATTATATTGTAAAAGAAGGCCCTTATGGTCCTTATATATTGTATAAAAAAAAATTCTATAAAATACCAAAAACAATGGAGGTTGAAAAAATAACAAAAGAGAATTGTATTTCTATTGTAAATCAACCAAGTACATCATATGTCACAAAAAGTTCAACAAGTGCGTTTAATAAATATACTAAAAAGTCTTAAATACTTTGGTATATTATTATTTTAATTATTTTATTTAATTATTTTAATTATTTTATTTAATTATTTTATTATTATAAATTAAATACATTATCTATCATTTCTTATACAATATTTTGGTAAAAATGAATGATGTTTTAATAAACTGACTCCTAAAAATATTCCAAAAGATGAAAATGTAAGCTTATTTAATGAAATACCATATATTTTTTCCGTATTTTTCACAAAATGCTGGTTCATCATTCTCCAAAAAATCATAGGATAAAAAATATATCGCCCACATATTTGAGATGTATTGGGGTTATTAAGAAAAATCATATCAATTAATGGAATTTGATGAATTATAAAATCAAGTAGCATAAGTGAATAGTGAGAAAGTTCATGTTTTATTTCATCTATACGAAATACAAAACGCTGGGGATATATATAAGTCATATAACCTCCAATTAAGCTTGTTATAATAATAGATGTTTTTAATGGAGCACATATGGGCACTAATTTTGTTTTCATAAGGCCATATCCGATTAGATTATAAGTAGACCATAACTGCATTTGTATATAATATATATAAAATAAATATATTATAAACAATATAAAAATATAATATTTATATTATTTTATTTTATTTTATTTATTTATTTTCATAATTATTTACCTATTCATTATTTTTATTAAATTTTGATATGTCTCTTATTCGACATTATGGACAAGAATTAGTGAATAAAGATCCTACAATTTTATCATCACTAAAAATAGGATTTTATGAAAATAAAGATAGTCAAAATTACGTCTCAGCTCTAATAAATTTACAAGAACTACAGTTGCCCATTATTCTGGAAAATTATTCCATAAAAATAGTGGAAAAAGAACATAGACAAGGATTTTTTATGAAGTGGCATATGGATGACGGACAAGTAATTAAACATAATAAAAATACATTACATAGACTATCACAATTAATTATTAATGAAAAAAAATCAATTCATTTTCAAGAAATACCTCCTAAATATAGTTTAATTTATTATTTGTCATCTTATGAAGAAGATTTTGAAGGAGGATTATTTGAATTTTGTGATGGTAGAATTATACAACCTGAAAAACATAAATATATTTTCTTTGATAGTCGGTACATCCATTGCGTTCATCCTGTTAAAAGTGGTATTCGTAAAAATATATTGATTAAGTTTTATGAAAAAAAAATAATAAATGGAAATAATTAATTTAAATATTTTAAATAATTTATATTTTTAAAATATTTACATATATTTAAATCATGAACTATAATGATATAAATAATATTGATATAGCAGTAAAATATGAACCACAAGATTTTGACGATGATCCATATGAGATTCAAAGTATAGAAATCTATTTTCCGGAAATAGAAAATCCAGAAAAGTATATTATTCAATGGAAATATCTTCATTATTTTCGAAAAGAAATCAAAAAATTAATTAATACTGAAATTACGTTTAAAGAATTATCTTTAGCAAAAATAAAAATTTTAGAATTGGAACATATAGATACAAGAGAAAAGATTGATATATATTTTAATTTAATCGGAAATATTACCGAAGAAAATGATTGTCCAAGTAAACAGCTTTGGAAAAATTATAAATTGAATTATATTTGTTCTAAAAAATTAACCGATTATTATAGTTATGATAAAGAAAATGATATCTACCATAATGATCCCGTTATTACTATTGAGAAACAGAAACTGTTTAGTGACCCTCCTATTTTAGATTCTAATGAAATGAAAAATGATATCGAAGATAATAAACAAAATGTAGATCAAAATTTATTAAAAATAAGAGAACAAATTCAAAAATTAAATCGTCCATTATCTAATGAAATGACAGTTTGTCGATCTTTAATACTTACTCCTTCATTAACGTTATCAAAGAATCAGCATATAAAAAATAAAGACATTGAAGACGAAAATAGTAACAGTGATTTAAATGATTCTATATTTCAGAAAACAGAGGACTTTTCTTCTGTATTTCCATCTGACGAAAATTATATATTAGAAAGAAATTCTAAAAATAAATATAATTCTTTTCAAAATTATAATCGTAATTATGAAAAATCTAAATCGTTATCATTGTGGAAAATTTTTAAAAAAAGCATAATGGCTTGTATTATATATTTCTTTTTTTTTGGATGGTTTTATGATTTATGTGCTTGTTCCCGAGTTCAAGACTTAATTATGGGTAATGTATTCCAAGATAATGAAAAAAAAAAACGTAAACATATTTCGATATTATTAGTAAAAAATGATTTCTTCAAAGATCGTGAAGAATTAAATGAGAATATTGATTTATTTGATCAAAAAAAAGAAGAATGGATAAATGAAGTTGTAGAATTTACAAAAGATAAATTAAATTTAATTCATCAAATTGAAGGAGGAAAGGGAGAACATGATATCATCACTGCATCGATTGAATTAGTCAATAATCTAATTGATTTTATAAATGATGGAATACTTTATAAACCACGGTGGTTTCGCCAGTTTGTTATATCTGGAGGCATTGAAAAATCCTGGTTTTATCAAAGCGATGAACTAAACTTAATTGATTATCAATTTGTTTATTTTCATAACTATGGATTAAAAGCGGTAAAACATGAAATTAATTTTTTTATTGATAAAATATTGAATGAAGAGCAGAATGAACTTCGTCTTCCTGATATTTATATATTAACAGGATTTAGAGATTATATTCATGACTATGAAAAAGATTTTTATAATATCACGAAAATAAAAACAAATAGATGTCTTTTGTACGCACAAGATCTTCTAAGTCTTAATATTTGGTTTCCTTTTTTTTCAGTTATTTGTTTTTCTACTCAAATTATTGGACCTTTATATTATATATCTGATTATTTTGCACAAGAAGAAAATGATTTTTGCCCCAACCGTTCCAATAAAATTACGAAATTATTTTCCTTCTGCTATTATTTAATTTTATATGCACAATATTCAAATATTTGGGATGAGATGTATTTTGTATGTTCTCAGTATGAAAATGTTCATATATTGAAAAATAAATATTATACTATATCTAGTTGGGTTATTAATAATCTATGTTTATTAATCATACCTTTCTTTACGTATACTCTTTTTATTGAAAATAATACAGTCACTGATTTAATTTTAAATTGTTTAACTGGACAATTTTTAATTGATATTGATAATTTAGTGGTATCTTTTTCAAGTGGAAGTTTCTTCATGAAAAATTTTATAAAAGATAAAATGATATTGTATTATATGTTGGAAGGAGTAAATAAAAATAATGTTATGCAAGAAGAAAGTATATTTCAATCGTTATTTATTATTATGGGAACATGTCAAAGTTATATTATGTTAGTATTGAGTATTTTATTAGTCTATTGCTTATAAATAAATTATCGATAATTTTTTAATAAATTAGAAACATGTTCTTTGGATAAATCTAATGGGAACTCTAAGTTAGGAATAGTATAATCAATTTCTAATTTTTTATTTATATTATTTTTTTTTGAACTATTTCCATTAGTTTGTAATAGTTTTAATAAATTAATTCGTAATAATAATTCTTCAATTACACGTTTTGAATCACGCATACCTTCTTCATTATTACAATAAGTTTCTAAAATGTGAAAAATAACATCATCTTTAATTGACACGTCATTTCTTTCCAGTCCCACATTTTCCAGTAAATCTTCTAATAAATATTTTTGAATAATTTCAATTTTTTCGTAAATACTGTAACCATGAAATTTAATCACGGTTAATCTATCTTTTAATATTTTATTTACTTGTGAAGCATCATTATAAGAAAAAAAGAAAATAGCTTTTGAAAAATCCAATTGAATTCCTGAAAAATATTTATCCTGATAAATACTATTTTGCGTAGGATCAGTTAAATGAATCATGAGTCCATTAATATCATTTCCTTTATCACTCACACTAATTTTATCTAATTCATCAAAAAAAATTATTGGATTCATAACACGACTTTCCATAAGCATTTCACACATTCGTCCCCAGGTGGACCCTTCATAAGTAATCGCATGTCCTTCTAATAAACTTGCATCATATGCCCCTCCCAAAGCATAGAAACAAAAAGGTCGCTGAAGAACCCGCGAAACACCATTTTTAATTAAACTTGTTTTCCCCACACCAGCTGGACCTTCCAGAGCAATGACTTGACCTTGTGAATTAGGATTCGATATCCATTGTGCTAAAATCTGCATAATTTTGTTCTTAGCTTCATTTTGTCCATAAATAGTTTCTTTTAAAATAGTGAAAGACTGCAGTAGAAATTTCTGAATTTTTGCATTTCCATCACTAATAGATATAGGTAATCTCATATAAGTGTCAAAGGGAATTTTGGATAATCCATTCATCCATTTACTTAATTTTGTATATTCATTATCATCAGTGCTCATATTTCCAAAAATATCAATTTTATTAATAATTATAGATTTAATATTTATTGATAAAGAAGAATTTAATATTTTATATCTTAAAGGAACTGTATCATCTAGAAAGTTATATACTTCATTTTCTTTATTAATATAATCAAGCTGTGCTTCTTTTGTTTGACTTTTAAAAAAAGAATCACTTCTGCATCTTTGCTTAATCTTATAATCAATACTATCTGTTTCACTATTTCTTCTAGGTTTTTTAAAAGAACGTTTTGGTGGATAGTAATCACTATCTGAATCAGAATCACTATTCATAGTTTTCTTTATTATTAATATATATTTAAATTTTTAAATGCTTTGAAATTTTTAAAAGTTTTCAAATTTAAATATATAATTTGAATTTGAATAAAATATTACAATTAATTAATTACACCATAATACAATCCTAAAGCAGCAAGTGCTCCAATGATTTGCGCAATAATTTCAATAATAAATTGAGAAATAGTTGTTTTATTTGCAACGAAAAACATGAAGGAAACAGCGGGATTATATTTACCTCCACTTACACTTCCTAATAATAAAATAGCAACTGCAAGTGCCAAGCCAATTTTAATCCATGCCATATCTTCTTTTTTTGAGACAACGTGCATAATTACGCCTAAAAATATAAATGTTCCAATTAATTCAGCCAAAAATATTTGTCCTAAATTTGCCATTTTCTATAATTTATACAAATATTTTTTATTGTAGATAACTTATTTATTTATTTTATAATTAATTTGAAAAATTTCTTACATATTTTTCTATTTAATTATATTGTTATATAGTAGAAATACATGGATAGCGACTGGGTATTTAACTTCAATTGTTCACAAAAACCATTAAATTCATCTAAATATTATGATGAACAAATTATTCCAGATCCTTTCTACGAAGCTGTTATAAATCGAAACAAGCCTGGACTAATAAATCAGTTCAAAAAAAATCCAACTTTATTGAAACAAGTGACTGAATTTTATTTCAATACTTTAGCCAATTATAATCGATTATATCGATCTTCTAAATTTGGCATGCCTTACAAAATTCGATGGATACTAAAAAACAAGGATTCCATTACTATGAATAATATTGAATTAGTATTATTTTATAATTATATAACATTACGCAAGCCTTTTTTATCTAATTTTGGGTATTTATTAAGTCAAATTTATAGTTACACTGGTTTATTAAAACAAGCCCATCAATTAATCAAAAAAAAACAAAATGCGTGTTGTTATTATTATTTAGGAAATAATATTTTCAATAATTTTCAGATGGAACAATTTATTAGAAGTGTCATTATTTATTAAATAAATGATGAAATCGATTATAGACACGTAAAACAATTTCTTCAAAATTATAACTACTGTGAAAAGTTAGTCCATTTTTTTTCTGTAAAAAATGAATTGCATCTTCTATGGACATTTTATATTTAATTAACAAATAGCAAGCAATGACTGTTGCTGATCGCATTAATCCATAATAACAATGCACTAAAACAGCTTGATCATTATTAATATGTAAGTCAATAAATTTTAAGGCATCGAACACTTCTTCTTCAAATAAATTAATATTTTCAGGTTCTTTATTATCTTCTACAGCAATTCTATATTTACTTTTTTCATGAAAATAGGAATGATAGGGTATATCTTTACTACAATTGACAACTGCTTGAATTTTATGACTTTCTAGAAATTCTAGATTAGATGAAGCATTTACATTTCCTAAATATAAGTTAGGCATAATATAAATATAATCTTTCGTTCTGGTGATAAAATTAAATAAAGATAATGTAGTTTTATTTCGTGATTTTGAAATAATTTTGGAAATAGATGTATCCCATGAGTTCATTTTATTTTTATAACTAATACTAAACTATATAATTTAATAAATTATATATACTCAATATCTTTTATGTAATTCTAATATATACATGAAACAAAAACATCATAGTATACATAAATTATTTATTATACAAAGTATAATAACTTCTTTTGTAATTACCGTTGTTTTTTTCTTAGATGATTTTTTAAATGATTGGCTAGACTCTTTTACAAAAAATATGAAAGACAAATATAAAGTAAAATTGAAAGCATTTATACAATTAGTTTCTATCTTTCTAGTGAATTTAATTATTTTGTATTTATTGAAATTCATATTTAACTTTAATGTATTTGATAAATGTGGATTTATAAATGAATAAAATTTTTATAAAAACTATAAAAATTATAAAAATATTGTTAATTTTCCAAATGATGAATTTGAAAATATAAATCCTGATCCTTTTTTTTAGATAAATATTGAAAATGTTGATTATCATTATTATTATGTTTTACATTATTACAAACTTCAATAGTTTCGTCAAAATATTTTGGATTTAACCATGCAATTTTTCCATCCCATGATTCATCTACTATACCAATATGTTTTTGAACAAATTCATCATCATGTCGCAAGTAAATATGAGTTAAATAGGGATGAATATTTTGAAAAATAGAAACACTATCTTGAATATGTTGGGTAATTTCAAATGGAATACGTAAATGAAAAGATCCATCATATTGAGGTAAATATAAAAGTCTTCTATCTTTCGAAACAATATAAGAATCAGCAGCCTTATATTCACTTAACTGAATAATGTCTCCAAAATGAAGATTGAATTGATATTTATCTTCAAAATAAGATAGTGTAACGTTTTTTAAATCATATTGAATATTTTCTTTTAATTTTACAATAGGTTGAATTATTTCATTACATGTATTTTTATCAGTTAATTTATAGGATATATTTTGTTTTTCTTTCCTTAGTGGATCTTTCTGTATTTTTTTTAAAGAACGTAACTTAAGTTTTACTTTTTTTTGTTCAATTGTTTCTTTAATAGAAAATGAATTATAACCCATTGCTACTAAAAATATTTAATTACAAAATAGGAATAAAACAGGTCAGCTAAGATCAAAATATACTACAATTTAAATATAAATAATCATTTTTTATAAAAATATAAAAAAATGATATGTAAAATTCGCCTTAACATTTTACATATTTAAATATAATTATATCAAAAATATAGAAAATGCTAAGTACTATTCAATCCATTTATAAATGCTGTTTTTATTCGCAAAAAGATAAAGAATTAATACGTTTACAAGAAAAATTATATAAAATTGAAGAACCCAAAAGTATACATTATTTTAATTTTAAAGGACACAAATTTTATGCTCGTCCATGTCAAATTTATGATGGAGATACATTTAGTATATTATTTGAATTTCGTGGAGAAATTATTAAATATCGGTGTCGTTGTTTAGGATACGATACTGCCGAAATGAAACCACTCTTAAGTAAAACGAATCGCGAGCATGAAATTGAATTAGCCCATAAAGCAAAAGAACGATTTACCGAATTATTAATGAAACATGAAACACAATTGGTAGAAATAGAATGCTTTGAATTTGACAAATACGGACGGATTTTAGTTAATATTTGGAATCATGTAGATAAAGAATGTATTAATGATATTATGATACAAGAAGGTCATGGAAAACCATACGACGGTGGAACTAAGCAAAAATGGTAATTTGTTATACGTGATTATTCAAATGGATTACAAATTCTAATCCTATTTTTATTTTATTTTTATTTCACAATGTTTTATATTTATATTATTTTTATAAATATTAATTATATAAGTATTTTTAAAAATGCTTTATGACACTATACATTTTTTTTTTTCAGATGGAATCATTAAAAATATTAAAGATCTTTACTTTCAAATAGATTATAACTTATCCTATATTAATAATTCTCATGCACATTATATTTATGAAAAAGAAATAAATCAGAAAAATTATCTATTTCATGGCTTTTATTTAAATGGGTATTTTGTAATTTATATTGATATTTATGATAAAATTTTAGAAGTGTCTATTTCTGAAAAAAAAGTTTTTTTATTTACTTTTCAGTGGACTAAAAAAGATATAGATGGTAAATATAATTTATTTGTATTAAATATTAAAGATAAAGCCTATAATTATATAGAATTTAATCATCGAAAAAAAATAGAAGAAGAAATAAATTTATCCATTAATGATTTACTTCTTATTCATAAATCAAAAAATAAGGATTGTGAAGTAAAATATGTTAATAAATATGAATTAAATCAAGATTATGTAAATGAAGAAAATAATTATAAAGAGAAAACTTTAGATAGTAAAAAAATTGTTCAAAAAATAACCAATAAATTAACAAGGTGGTTTTTATAAAATAAAAATAGTCAACAATGTTTATGAAGGATATTAGAATCATTTATTGTTCATCATCGCTAATATCACTATATACTAGATCATCTTCCTTAGATGATTTTTTTGAAATAACATTTTCATCAGGTGTTTTATTATTAAAATAACTATCTTCAATTAAATCTGGGCGAAAACTAAAGATAGATAAGCCTGAATGAGTCGATACATTATCGTCATTTTCTTTATTTTCATTGGTCAGTGATGTATTAAATAAATTTTTAGGTTTACTTTTCTTTGAAAAAGGAGAATCAAACATAATCCTACATCTTTTACGTTGATTATTATTATGATTAGGATCATCATTTTCATCATTCGTCGATTTTTGTCTTAATAAAATAGAATTAGGATTTACATAACTATATTTTGGAGTTAAATATGGATTATTATGATTCATATATATTGTTGTTTCTTCTTGTTCATTTTCAGAAGAGGAAGAACTACTAATATAAGATATTTCTTCAGAAGGAGTATTTTGAATATCGTAATAAACTTGATAAAAGTTAGACATTTTAATAATTTTTTGTAAGATTGATTAATGTTATGAAGAGTTGGTTTATTTACAATTAATAAATCATTTTTTTATTTTAAGTCAATTTTATCTAATGTTATTAAATTAAAGTAATAATATTCTACAATTTTTACAGTAATTATTCTCAAAAAATCCATAAATTTTCGTATAAGTATTTGGAAATTTATGTAAGCATGATGAACACACGTAATAAGAACAAATACAACATTTATTTTCTGGAACAAAAATAACATACGATTTGCATAATTGACATGGTTGCAAATAACTTAAAATATGGTTTATAATATGAATTTCACCTATCGTATTACATGAATAGAAAATAATTTTATAAGTTTATCATTTTATATTTATAGTTCTATAGATTTATATATTTTTCTTTTAATTAGAATATTCTATACCAGCCATACCATTAGATATATTTAAAATATTATAATTTACAGCAAATACTTGAATAACCGGATCTATTAATTCATCTGATATTTTGAGATGAAGTTGCTGATTATCAATACGACTAAAATTACATGAACCAGAAGGTTGAAAATCTTCAGGATGTAAACTAAAACTATAACAATAAATAAAATTATTAGGTGTATTTGTATGTCTTTGGAAAGGTACAACGGTTCGGAAATAAATATTCGCCAAATATTCTGTCAAGTCTTGTCCTTCAAGTACTAACTTAGCTTCTTTTATGCTATCAGTGCCATTAACTTTACCATTTTTATAAGATTGTGATGAAAAATTAAACCATTCGTTTCCACCATATGGATATATAGACAATGCATCTGAATTTTGAAGAACCCATATAATTTCCTTTACTGGATGATTAAAATTAAGAGTCACAATTTGATCTAAATCAGGTACACGAATTTTCTTTCCTGGATTTACTGGATCAGGGCGTAATCCATTCGATGTAAGTGATGTTGCATATACTTGTAATTGTTCTACTAAATATTGTAAATTATTTTTAGTAAAAATTTTACGTTCTGATTCTTCTAAGAAAATATAATCAACTTGAAGATGTCCTCGTGTAATAGTTATATTATCTTTATTCGGACTTGCTTGAATGGGATCACCACTATTGGATATTATTAATTCACTATAATTACGTAGCGTAAGATTAATACGTACTTCTTGTGATTGAAGAGCAATTAAGGGTAATGCTAATCCAATATTATTACAAAACCAAAATTGTAATGGTATATATAAATTTAATGGTCCTTTATTGTTTAAATTAATTGGAGAATCACTTTTACCAATCATTTCATTAAAACCATCTCGCTTTGCTGGCGGTATTGTTAATTCACTCCAAATTTCCATCCAAATACCATATTGTCGATCAATTACATTACCACCAATCTCTAATTCTATTATTTTAATAATGGAATGTCCAACAGCATTTACCCAATAATATTCAACTAAATTATCATTTTCGTCATTATAACTAAAATTTTCTAAAGAAGGTAATTCTAATACTAAAAATGTATTTGCCATTAAATCTCCAATACGATCAATTTGATTGTATACTTTTTGTCCAAAATCTAAATTACCAGTAAAGTATTGGTTACTTGGTACAATAGCAAAATTAGTGTAGCGTCGATAAACTGCTACAAAAAAAGTTATTTGTGGATTTCCACTTAAATAAATGTCTTGGGCGCCATAAGCTGCTAATACTAGTAATCCGCCTGTCATAACTTATAATGATAAATAAATTTTAAATCCGTTATTAATTTATTATATATATTAATAATTCATATATATTTAAATAGGAATTACTATATTTAAATAAATTCAAAAGTAATATAAATATGGCTCGTTTAAAAGATGGATCTTTTCATCAATTGACAATCACAAATACAAAAGAAGTTTCTACTATTTATCATGAAGATAGTTCCGATTATATTCATGGGTCATTAACATGTGAAGGAGGTGCAGCTTTTCATAAAGGTGTTAGCATAGGAATGCAGGAAAAGATGAATAGTGGGCTTTTATTATATGATGAAGAAAACTTTTACGGATTTAGTGATAAATATGGTCTTATTTTATTATCGAATAATTGTGAATATCGAGAATTAGAAATAGACGAAATTAAAAATAGTACATTACGACCCACCAATCCACAAGATAAAATAAAATCAATAGAACAAAAAAATATACAACTAAATTTATTTGTAAAAGATAATCCTAATTTTTATATTATTATTCCTGAAAATTATAATGAATCAGTGAAATTACACTTTGTTATTCAATATATTATTAATGATGAAACAATGCTTTCACAAGTACAATTAATTATTTTTAATCATCGTGATCAAAATATTCAAGTGACTCATCAAGGAAATCAAATATATTTAGATGAATATTACAATATAAATGAAAATAAAAAACAAGCTTTAAAATTTACGATTGATATTATTTCCAATCAATATATTTTGATTTCTAAAAAATCTTTTCTTAATCAATCTTAGAATTTATATTTTTATATTTTTATATTTTTATATTTTTATATTTATATTTTTCTTTTTATTTATATTTTACTATTTTTTCTTTTTATGACTGTTGTGGTTTATATACTTTCCTTAAATTATATTTTTGATCAGTGAGCATAAAATTAAAGGAATTCCATGTATCATGTTTATTCCACATTGTCAATATACACCATTCTACAAAAGTCCATAAACTTAAAATAGAAATGCCTGAATAAACAGAAGAATAATAAAATATACATAAAAATACAAAAATGGTCACTACAATATATAGAAAATATTCTAAGGGATTCCACTTTCGCGAGTCATCTACCCATAAAATAAATAATAAAGATAAAAATAAACCTACATTGAAAGCTTCAGTTATATCTGCTTTTTTTCTTTCTTCTTCAATAGATTTATCATCGCATACATTCTGTAGTCCAGAAATGAAAAAATACCATTGAATAAGAGAGAAGAAAATAATTAGTGAACTAATTGCTATAAAAGTATTTAATGATTGAATTTTTGTAATAAATTTACACTTGATAGCAAAATAAATAATGAGACAAAATATATAAAATAAAAATAATCCTCCAAATATAGTTGGTCCTAATAAATTTCCTAAATAAGAATTCCATGATAATAATTTCTCTGAATTACGAAGAAGTATAAAATATAAAGCTGTAAAAATTAAAAAACCTAAATTCACATAGACTCCATAGTTAAATTGTAAATAAATAGGATCGCTATATTGTTCTCCTTTCGCTGATATTAAATAGTATATAGAAACAATCATTAAAATATATAATCCTACTGATCCTAATAATGCATGAAACATAGTTTTATAAAAGCCATGCTTTGAATATTTAATAAATAAGTAATTAACAATATAAACCAATAATAAAGCAAATAAAATAATAAGTACGAATTTCTTTAAAAACATAATTGGTGTATCCAGTATATCATTAATAATAATCATTAGAAAAATAAAGAGCATATAAAAGCATGCTTTATTAATATACATAATTTTTATATCTTTTACTTCACTTGAAATATACAGATTGCTGTAAATTGCTATTGAAAATAAAACAATAAAATACAAAAAGTATTTCATAAAAAAAGCATATTCAGATTTGAAAAAATTTCCAAACATATGTCCTTACTTATAGATAATATTAATTTATAAAAAGAAAATGCGTAATAAATTTATATTTTTTTTAAATAATAAATAATAATGATTGCTAGTGCTACTACTTCATCAGCTCCTGTTACAGAAACTTCTAAAGAAGAAAAAAACACATCTACTGAAACTACTGTTGCCAATTCTATAATGGATACTCTAGAAAAATCAGATCAAGAAGTATCTTTCAAAGAAGAAGAAGAAGAAATAAATATTGAAAAAATTGAATCTTGTGTAGAAGATTTATTTCGTAAACTTCATGCGCAATTTAGTGATTCTCAATCAATATTAAAAACACTAGCAGGTAATTTAAAAATACTTCATAAAGAAGTTCAAAAGGAAAAAAAAGAATTGATAAAAAATGCCAAAAAAATTAAGAAAAATAGGAAAAAGAAAACAAGTGTAAGTGGTTTTGCAAAGCCGTCACGTATTAGTGAGAAATTAGCTGATTTTCTAGAAGTACCCAAAGAAGAATTAATAGCGCGCACTGATGCTACTAGAATGATATTGGATTATATCAAAAAAAAAGATTTACAGAATCCTAAATATAAAAAACAAATTTTACCAGATGAAAAACTAAGAAATTTATTAGAACCTCATTTTACTGATGAAGATAAATTAGAATATTTTAATATTCAAAAATATTTAAAATATCATTTTCTAAAAGAATAAATAAAATTATAACTAGATAAAAAAATATATCATTAGTGATATATTTTTTTTATAAATATATTTATGTTTTTATATTTTTATGATTGCACAGCAGCATAATTTTTCATTCTTGATGAAATAGAACTATAAATAATTCTATTAATACTGTCTAATTTATTAATTGATACTATATTTAGATAATAATTCATTAAATTTAGTTCAATATCATATTTATACTTAATATTAAGTGAGGTTTTATCTAAAAATAAGAGTAATTCTTTTAAATTAGGTTCTCTTAATTTGACAGGAAGTACATCTTTTAAAATATTTAAATCAAAAGTATTATGAAATAGACGACGTGCGTCTTGGTAATTAAAATTTTCAGGTACAATATATTTGCTATTTATTTTAATTTCAGGTAAAATGTTTTCAATTTTCTTATATTTTTTTACTAATTTATAAGCACTCAGGGAACCCATACCGCTTATTTTAGGCGTGTAATCACATCCTGACAATATACATAAATCAATGAATTCATCATGGGTAAGTTCAAGTGTTTCAAGAATACCATCAAGACAATATTCATCTACAATGTTCTTATCAGCACTAAAATTTTTTAGAAATATTTTTCCTCCGCCTGCTAATATATCCATGTCCTCAGTAATACATGCGTCAATCATATTATTCTTATTCATAAAAGCCAACATACTTTCTGCTTCACAATCTGTATCAATATAAGAAATTCCAAAAAGTCGGAACAATTCCTTAGCACTTTGAATATGTACGCTTTTAATATTAATAATTTTTCGATTAATTTTTTCTATTTCTTCTCTAATTTCTTCGTAAGTTTTATTTTTCATATCATGTATATGTTCTTGATCTATTTTAAATAGTTGATTGTGGTTTTTTATATACATATTTATTAGGTTGGTAATCACATCTAGTGGAAAGTCTTTGAATTTTATTATAAGTTCATAGATTTCTTTTTTCATGTGCATAAATTCTTTTTTTAACCGACGTTCCATTAATATTTCTTCTTTTTCAGGAGGAGGCTTACCATCAAAAACAAAAATAGGAATGATATTATTTTTAAGAAGACGTAAAATTAATCGTGTTAATCCTTCAATATGATCACTATTGTTATATAAATATTTATATAAAAAGATAGATAAATCTATACCAATAATCATACCATTATAACATGATAAGTTCCTTTGTTGTATGGCATGATTACATTTAGAATTAAGTAATACTTTTAGATTTTTAATTCCCATGATAAAATTTTAATTATATGTATATTGATTATAAACCGTTTTATATATATTTATTTATTTGAAACTTTTTAAATGCTAAATTAATAATCATTTTTTAAAAAAATATTAAAAAATACAGAAACTATTCAAAAATTTACATTTAACATTAAACATTATTTACGTAATTCAAATAATGTTAAACGTAAACTTTGATTATATTTTTGTTTAGGTAATCTATATTTATCAATAATCATCATTTGATCATTTAATAATTGGTATACGTCATTTATCATAGGTAATGATTTATCTAAAAGTTTAAAAGTATTTGGTATAGTGTGCATTGTAATAATTTGGTGTAATTTTTTCAGATTTAATAATAAAATCATTTTTAAAAAATAATAGGAGAAAACATTGGTTGTTTGATGAAAATATTTTAAACAATTTCCATTATTTTTTTTTATTTCTTGTACTGTGTGTATTTGATAATAATCCAAAATTTTAGAAACATTATAAATAGAGTATTTTACTTCTTTTTCATACATTTGATTGATATATGATTCTGATTTATCTAACATGATACCAATATACATAGTATTAATAATTAGAGCTAAGCTTTCTGTATATGCTTCATTTAATAATACAGGATAATGAAAACAATATTCTTTTTCAAAATTTTTGGAAATACTTGAAATAATAAATTCAAAATCAATTAAGTTTGAATGAAATAATTCATGAATACAAACTTTAATTAGTTCTTCTTGTCTATAGATAGTAATAGGACCATTTTTATGATTATCTAACTCAGTGAGCCCACTATTGCACTGATTGGGACCAATAATATTATTTATTTCAGAAAAAGAAGAAGATTTATCATGTTGTTTAGGGCTTCTATATTTTGTAGGTAATTTTTTTTTACTATTTAAATCAAAAATAGTAATAATTTGTTCAAATGATTCTCTTCCAAAAATTATTTTTAATGTTTCCATGAGAAATAAAATATCAATTATTTGTTTTATATGCTTATTTTTTATACACTCAGAAATTGTAGATGTAGATGTACTTTTTATTGTAGAAGGTAATTGTTTATTAGAAATAAAATAAATTTTATTGTGCAAGAAAGTAAATGTATATTGGAATTTTAATTTTTTTGCTTCATCAATAACTTCTTTTGTCATAAAATTGCTCACATCAATATTGTTGGTTTTACTATGATACTGTTGTTTTTGTACATTTATTTTTTTAAAAATAAGTTTGTTTTGATAAAAAGAAGATAAAGTTTTTTTAAATTTTTGATAAAAATGTTTAAAATAAGGTAATGATAATAATTTATTTTTATGTTCATTTTTAATTAAAATTTTTTTAATTAATGATTCAGTTCGATAAGTGAACTGTATAAAATCATTCTTATTGGACATGAATTGATTTATATAATAAATATATATAATAAATACACTTATATATATCAAAAATTAAATAATATATGTATTTGTTTCTATTCAATAAAGTAAATTAATTATTATTATTGAAAAATAATTAATTTACTTTATTGATTAGAATACATTATATCCTGAATAGAATAACATGAT
>JACLAB010013570.1_pt1 | contig 23518 bp, 12 predicted proteins | sample 8027921 | NCBI WGS metagenome assembly JACLAB01 (sample SAMN15725117, study PRJNA655200) | protist metagenome | isolation source: fluorescence activated cell sorting (FACS) single amplified genomes of... | place: USA: West Boothbay Harbor, Gulf of Maine | collected 2000-07-19
AGAGAGGCGAATGGGAATTCGGGCGCAAACGATCGCGGCGATAAACCAGGCGCGGCGAAGAAGAAGGCTCGAGACGCACCGGACGAAGAGGAATACGATGAAGACTCGTACGAAGACGCCATGGGTGGGTTGTTTGCGCAGAAGCGAGACACGCGTACGGTTATTCCGGGTGTGAAAGCTGAACTCGAAAGTGAGCGCGCCAAGCTCGTCGAGGACGACTACGGCGAGGACAAGATGGGATACTACAGGTTTCCTTCAGTGACGGGAAATAAATTGGCATTTGTATCAGAGTCCAATATTTGGATTGGCGACGTGCACGGTGGTAAAGCGGCGCGTTTGTCGTCGACGTACAGTCGCGAGGGCGTGCCCGTGTTATCGCCAGATGGGTCGCGCGTAGCCTTTGTCGCGGTCACGTACGATGGCGCTGACGTATTCATCGGCTCTACCAATGGTGGTGCGATTGAACAAATTACCACGGGAGGTCGCGCACAACAAATCGCCGCATGGCCAGAGGATGACGAGATCTTGATAGTGTCCTCGGCGTTTTCTAAATTGTCGAGCGCGCAGCTCGTCAAAGTGAATCCCTCAACGCACGTTGCCGAACCCTTGCCTTTTGCGCAAGCCGTTTCAGGCGCGAAAGATACTCATCACGGATGTTATGTTTTCGTACCCTTGCGACAAACGAGTGAGACGAAGCGGTATGAGGGTGGCGAGCAATCTAGAATATGGAGCTGGTGCGCGCCGAGCGCGGGTGGCGCGCAATCCGAGGCAAAGAATCTCACGCCAGAGTCTACGTGGGGTGTTAGAGGTGCTTGGAGCCCGAAAACGTCGACTTCGGGCAAGTTGCAAGATATGATTTTCTTCTTGAGCGACAAAGAGGACGTGGCAAACTTGTGGGTGATGAAGCGCGACGGTAGCGTGTCCAAGTCGCTCACGAGCGAGTGCGTGTATGACATTAGAGAATTCGACATTGACGGTGAAGTTGTTGTGTACCGTCGGCTTGGAGATTTGTATAAGCGAACTATTTTAGGCGACAATGTACACGGGCTGTACTTGAGTAGTGAGCGACGGATTGACATCGAATTGGTGTCTGAATTCCGCAAGACGGCGCCGCAGCGCATACAAGATCCATATGAACAAATGAGTGAGTTTGCAGTCACCAAGGATGGGGCCTTCGGCGCATTTGTAGTTCGCGGGCAAATTTTCTACTCGTCTTTGCTTCCGTTTTTGGGTGCTCGAGTGGAGAAGGTTTCGTCCTATGCTGGCGCCGTTCGTTACAAGCACATTCAGTTCATTTCCGACGACAGCGCCGATGCGGAAGCAAAGCTTCTCGCGTTATCAGATGCATCCGGTGAGTACGAATACGTCATGTTCGAACGCCACCCTGAGGGCGGTATGTGGAAAGAGACCCAGATTACTTCGGAGGGCGCAATTAAGGGAGCGATGTCGTTTAGTACGATTTCGCCCAATAACAAGTTCCTCATCATCGCGGACACGAGTGGTCAATTGAAGCTCGTCAACTTGACAAAGACCGCGGTGAACACGGCTGACTACCGCACCACAGCGCCGAAAGACATTGCCGTAAATGTTGCGAAATCTGTGTCTAAAACCGACGCGAAGACCAAAGCGGCGATGGCTGGAATTGGAAGCAAAATTGGCGGCGCGATGTTCCCCAAAAATGTCAACCTCAATGGAGCGAGATTGAGTGCGCGACCGGCGCGGGCGCGCCGCGTCGCCCGCGAGCAGCGTCGCGCCGCGAGACATTTGGCATCTCTTGGTGCGAGCCCAACGACATCATCCGATTCTCTAGGTTTGGCCAATGTAGAGTCTATGTTGAGTGGTCTTCGTCCTGAAGGCTTGCGCGGTTTGTCGTGGAGCCCGGACAGTTCGCACATCGCGTACGCCAAGGAAGAAGCTAATGACTTTACGACGATTAATGTTTTGGAATTGGCCACTGGCAAGGAAACGCGAATCACTTCGCCAAGCTATAACGCGCACTCTCCAAAGTTTTCTCCTGATGGTTTGTACTTGTACTACTTTAGCGACCAGCAGATTACTTCAGGATCAAACTCGCCGTACGGCTCGCGTGGCTCTGAGCCTACGCTCACCGCCGGCGAACGTTTGATGTGCGTTCCGCTCCGTTTAGGTATGACTTGCCCGTTCTTCATCGGTGATGAATTGCATTCCGAAGGCACAGTTTTTGACGCTGAAATTGGTGAGAAGATGCCCACGGTGATTTCCACGCCGTACATTGAACAGCGCGCGCAAACCGTGCCAGACTTGCCCGAGGCGGTGTACTTTGGATTTGATCTCATCGCCGACGGTAGCGGTATTCTGTTGACTTTGCTCGTAGACGATGAGGAATACGTTGCGGTGTATAGCATGTACACCCGATCGTTGTTGCCTCTGTATCCGAATCCCGTCGCTGTCATCGTGAGCGGGGATTTGAAAATTGTCACCCTCATCACCGAGAACGGCGTCGGGCTCATGTCGTCGCAGCAACTGTTGCAACCGGGCATTAGTCAAGAAATGGCTGTCTCATCCGCACAAGTTTGGAATCCCCCAGAGTCATTCACCGTCACCGTGAACCCGCGAGAGGAGTGGTTGCAAATGTACGAAGAGGCGATGCGCAACATGCGAGACGCCTTTTACGACCCCAACTTGCACGGCGTCGACTGGGTAAAAGTCACCGACCGCTACCGCCCATCCGTCTACCGGATTTCCTCAAAATCTGAATTGCGCGACATTCTCGCCCAGGCGTTTGGTGAGCTCTCGGCGTTGCATGTGTTTGTTCACATTGAATCTTCTGACGATGTCGTCATACCTTTTGGCGAACCTTCGTCGTGTTTGGGTGGCGATTTCAAGCTCACCAGTCAAGGGTTGCTCATCGAGCGCGTGCACGACAATTCGGGAATTTTAGAATCCCCGGCGTCGCCGCTTCGCCTCACGAATGACAAGTCGCACGTGAATTTGATGCCAGGTGATATCATCACCCGCATTGACGGTGTGTTGGTGAACTCCACGTCGACGCCGTTGCCAGACTTGTTGTTTGGCAAGGCGGGCACGCAAGTTTTACTTGAAGTCATCAAGGCGCCGAGATCAGAAATCGAGCAGCGCGACGCCGAGGATTTGTTGAAGTTGCAAGAGATTCGCATGATGCAGCAAATGATGGGTGGGATGCCGATGGCCAAGGCGTCAGCCAAGGCGTCAGCACAACTCGGTGCGTCTAGATCGCCCATGACGGATGCTCACGTGGCCTCCTTGGTGCGCAAGTACGCGCGGTTGGGCATCACAAAGCGAACCGACGCCAAGGCGCGAGCGCTGCTTCATCAAAAATCGAAACCGAGCGTATCATCGAAGAAAGCCGCCGACGACGAAGAGGACGACGACAAGAGCAAGCCCACGACCGAGTTGATCGTGGTTACGCCGCTCGACTTGCGCGGGTGCGACACGCTCCAAGCCGCCGACGCGTTGAACATCAACAGAGAAAAGGTGAAAAACGCGACGAATGACAAGGTGGCGTACGTCTACCTCGAAGACATGGAGCAGATTGGCGAAGGTTCAAGCAACTCGTTCGATGATTTCGCCGCGCAGTTTTATCCCAACATTCGCAAGGATGGTATCATCATCGATGTGCGACGAAACGCGGGCGGTAACATTGATACGTGGTTATTAGAACGTCTCCGACGCGTCGCTTGGATGTTCGACACCGAGCGCAGCGGTCCGGGCGACACGACGATGCAATATTCGTTCCGCGGCAAAGTCGTCGTGCTCATCGACGAGCAAACGAGCAGTGACGCAGAAATGTTTGCCCTCGGTATCCAACAGCTCAAATTAGGACCAGTCATTGGCGAACGCACGTGGGGCGGCGCCATCGGCTACAGCGGCCATCCCGAGCTTCGCCTCGTCGACGGCAGCGGGTTCACCATTCCTTCATTTGGGCCCTATTTACAAGGCGAATGGGCGATTGAACAAAAAGGTGTCTCCCCTGACATTGTCGTGTCCAACTTACCCGTCGCCACCTTCAACGGCGCCGACGCACAGCTCGACAAGGCGATTGAAGTCATCAAAAAGCTCATCGCCGAATCCGCCGGAGTCGCCTTGCCAAAGCCGCCCGCGTACCCCAACCGCGCCGTCGATGTCGAGAAATGCGCGGCAAAAACCAAAAATATCTACGACGCCGCCGCCGCCATCACCGGTGCCGCCGTCTAACACATCACACATCTAGTAGAACGCACGCACAACGCCGTACTAGTCCCGTTGTAACGTCCATCTGTAGCACTGCATTGACGTTTTTGAGCCGCCACTTTGGTGCGTAACGACCACACACGTCGTCGCCGCGCGCGCGCACGCACACGCACGCACGCACACGCACACGCCACCATGCGCGCGAGTGCCGCGGCGTTCACGCCTTCATTCGCACCACCGCCGCCGCCGTCAACGCCGCCGCCGACGCCGACGACGGACGGTGCGCGGGCGTACCCGAGCGACAACGTGGTGAGCATCGACGTGGAATGCGTGGCGACGGGCGTGACGCACAACGACCGCGAGGTTGCCCAAATCGCCATCGTGAACGCCGTGGATGAGAAGGTTTTATTGAACGTCTTCGTGCGACCGCGATCGAGCGTGGTGTCGTACATGACACCACTGACGGGGATCACGCGCGAGACGCTGGAGGCGGAGGCGGTGTCGTTTGACGACGCGTTGGCGATGGTTCGGCGAGCGTTGCCGACGGATGCCGTGGTCGTCGGGCAAGGGGTGCTGAAGGATGTGCAGGAATGGCTTAAACTCGAACGTGGGGTGGATTATGGGGATTTAATAGATTTAACAGGGATTTGGAGAGTGTGGAACGAGCGGTACAAATCGTGGAGCGTGTTTTCGCAAGACCACTTGGTGAGGTGCTTGCTCGATGACACGGAAGTCAACGCGGCGCACGATGCCGCGGGGGATTGTGTAAAGAGCGTGCGACTTTACCGCTTGTTTTTGAAACTGAAGGATGACGCCGCTGGTTTGGCGAGCGCGCACGCAAAGTTATTGGCGACGCCGCCCGAGCCATCCTTTAGCAAGCGATTTCCATCTTTTGAAGGCGTCTGTCAGGGAAATCGTAAGACGTGCGCGTGTGGAGCGCCGTTCTTTTCGTGATTGTCTCTAGAGTACTGTAGTGTGTTGATTGTTTCAAAGAAGAAGACGCGATTTTGTAAAATCTAATCATTCCAAGCTTTTGTTACTTGCTATTTCGCGGCGGCGTCAATGATGGAGATTTTCAAGCGCGACCGCCGCGCCGGAAGTTGCTCAACCTCGACGCATACGGTGAGCTTGTCAAACACCTTCCACGTTCTGCCTCGATTCGTCACTGTCATTGCATCTTCATCTAGCACCGTCGCCGTCGGTTCGTTCCCATCCGTGTCGTCATCAAACAACACTGGTCCTTCAATTCCGAATTTTGGAACGAAGACGACCAATCCGTTTGAGCGCACCTTGAAGACGCGAGCTTCAACAATTTCCTTTCGCGTGCGGAAGAACACGAGAGTGTGAAGCTCAACCGAAGCACGACCAGCTTGTTGCGAGTTGCGATGACGGACGTTACACACGTCCGCGATTGATTTCACGTGATCCGAATCTTCAAGAGACGGATGCCGCGGGCATAAACCGATGGCGGCGCTCAACAATCGATGCACGATGACGTCGGCGTAGCGTCGAATCGGCGACGTAAAGTGCGTATAAAGCGGCATCGCTAAACCATAGTGCATACGTTCAGGACCTGCATATTGCCCCGAGCTGCAATACACAGCTTGCGACATGCACCGCGTCGCTTGTAAACGAAGCAACGTGTTGAAGTAATCATCCTCTGGTCGCACCGCGGCGTCGAGGCTCGTCGCGAGCGTTCGATTGGATTGCACGTCGATATCGAACCCACACGCGTTCGCCGCCTTAAGTAGCGGCTCGAACATTTTCTGGTCTGGAATAGGGTGTCGGCGTAACATGGCTGCCGCTGGATACGCTTCCAAGATGCGCTCGGCGGTGCTCACGTTGGCGAGCAACATCATTTCCTCAACCATCTTGTTCGTTTCTCTCGATACGTACATGCCAACATCAAGCGGGTCGCTCGATTGCTGATCGAGTTCAAATCTTACTTCGGGAGATGCCAATGTCAACGCGCCATTATCCATGCGGCGTTGGCGCAACTGACGAGCGACGTCGCGCAGTCGACGCAAGCTCAACGTCACCTCGTCGTTCATCGAGTCGTCATCGATGCGAATTTGTGCTTGCTCGTATGTCAACGCCGCGGAAGATTTAATCACGCTTTTATGAAATCGCGGCTTGATCGTCTCGTCGGGTAGCATCGTGTTCGGATCGACAATCCAAAACGCTGAAAACGCCAACCGTTCTTGGCCGCCGACGAGGGAGCAAATATCCGTCGTCAGCGCCCCTGGTAGCATGTCCAAACGGCGCTGCACTAAATATGTCGTTGTCCCGCGTCGAGCGGCTTCTTCATCCATAGGTGTATCGGGTTTCAAAAACGACGTCACGTCCGCGATGTGCACGCCAATCTCGATGCGCCCATCATCCATCAACCGCGCACTCAACGCGTCGTCGATGTCTTTGCATCCCGGAGGATCGACGCTGCACACCACTAAATCGCGCAAATCCACCCGACCGGGTTCGGCTAAGTGATCGGGCGAAACTTTCCATGGAAGAGCGGGTACGCATGCGTACACAGCGGGCGCGAATGGTCGATCGTCGACGTCGTTTTCGAGTAAAAGTGCTTGCGTTTCGGCATCCACGCTTCCCAGCAAGCCGAGCGACTTCACATAATGACCTTCGGGATACATACTATCCACCGGCCAATCATCAATGACAACGACGATGCGTTGGTCTAATAGTGTGTCGAGCTGACGAGTCTGGATGCGAATCTTTGGAAATCTACGATCGCTCGGGACACACAGCACGCGAGACGCGAAACCACCAGTCGCCGCCGTCGGCCCTTGCCCATCCCGACCCATATCGATCGATGCCGCGTACCCGCGTTCGCGCCAGTTTCTTCGAACGATACCGACGACTTTGCCCGTGGGCACGACTCCAGCTGCTTTGGTTTTTGCCACAACCGCCTCGGTTTCATCCGCGGTTTCGGGCGCCAAACCGCCGACGTCGCCGACGTCAGCCGCCGCCTCCTTATCCTTGTCCTCTTCCTTCGTGCCCGTCACGAGCTTGGCCCCAGGACGAATCCACTCGGACTCGGGTAATATTTCAATGGCCACGATGTCGCCATCGATGGCGCGATTTAACGCCGCGCGACCGCTCAACAAGATGCTATCTCCCGTCGATTCGTTCACCACGTGCGCCTCCCAAGGATTATACCTCGACGTCCGCACGCCCCCTTTCACGAGCACCCCGCGCGCTAAACCATCCTTGATCGCACTTGCACTGAGATGCTCTTCAAACACGGCGCCCGCGCCCGAGGATGCACTCGCGCCGCCCCCCCCCGCGCGCGCTTGGTGTCGCGTTCGTCTGGAATGTCCGCGCCGCCGCCAGGCACCACTAAATCCTTCAACGCAGCACTTTCCTCCGCGCTCCATCCCTCACCTTTCGTCGTGATGACAAAAGAAATCCACTCCTCAACAGACATGACCTCAATGTCTTCCTCGCGCGCCTTTCTCGCGTTTCCTCGATCATTCGTCACGAGGATGATTTTCTCGCACGCGCTCCGCGGCACCACCCGTCGATAAAACGCCGCCGCCATTCGTATCGCCCTATCGTTCCTATCATTCACACTCTCCCCAGCGCACGCCTCCACGTACGTCTCTTTATGATGCTCGTTACTAAACACAAAAAACCGCTTCGTACGATCGGCACACAACCCTCTCAAGCGCTCGTACGCGCTCTTCGATTTCGCTCTCGTCTCCTCCATAACCGTCGAACAAATCACCACATCTCTCACCTCGGCGTGCGCCAAAGCGTCCATTTGATGCAACGCAACGTTGGAATCGATAATCGCAATCACGTGCTCGTTCCCGGAGAACACTATCGCCGACGCATCGGGCCCGCGATAGCGCACATCCGCGCTCGCGTGGCCACAAAACACATCGTCGCGCAAGTAATGCTCGCGGCGAACTTTCGTGACGCCGCCACCGCCACTGCCGCGCGCACCGCCGCCGCCGCCGCCGCCGCTCTTGGTGCGCTTCACGAACACCTTATTCGCGCGATACATGGCTGCGCACCGCGCGCGCGCGTGTGCCGCGAAGCGTCCTCGCTTCTGGCGGCTCGAGGGAGTCCCCATGCTGTTGAGTCATGAACGGTCGATTGTCCCAGAAAACAAAATCCGTCACGATGGTCACACATGTCGAGCGCGGTCGCACGCGCTTCAAGCGACACTTTAGGACGCGACGCGACGATGAGCGACGTGAATGACACCGTGAAGCAGTTTGTGAGGTACTTTTACCGCCACATCAAAGCCAAGAATGGTGCGTGTCGCCGCGCGTCGTCGTCGTGAGGCGGTGATCCCGCCCGCGTGGGCTGGGGTCACATCATCATCGGTCGATGGGTTTGTGACGCATCGCGCGCGCTGGGACGTTGGCGGCGCCACGACGTGGGTGTTGGAATGGCGCAAAAGACTGACGAGTGTGTTTTCGTGTGTGCTGTCACGCACCGATGCAGTGTACGAGACGTTGACGATGTATGAACGGTCGTTCGCGGCGATTAGCGAGAGGTTTTTCAAGCGCGAGGCGTGGCCGGCGCCGCGCGCGATCTCTTCGCTCGCGGATGACGACAAGGTGTTTGTGTTATTGTATGCGGAGTTATACTATCGACACTTGTACATGACGATGACGCCGAGCGTGGATGAACGTAAGGCGTCGTGGGAGAATTACTGCGCGTTGTTTGGCGTCGCGTTGCACGGAGACGTAAACATGCAGTTGCCCAACTTGTGGTTGTACGAAATGGTTGATGAGTTTGTGTATCAGTTTCAGTCGTTTCACCAATATAAAGTATCGCCGAAACGAACTGCGGAAGAAAAGTCGGCGTTGGATGCGCTCGACAAGCAGGTTTGGGATCAAACGAGCGTGGTGAATTTCTTGCAGGCGTTGGTGGATAAGAGCGACGTGAAGCGCGTGCTCGAGCGCGAACGCGCGGGTGAAATTTCTTTCGCCAAGGATGAAGGATACTCCATCGAGTCGAGCAATGTATTGCGAACGCTTGGTTACTTTGCGTTGATTGGGATTTCTCGCGTTCACGTGTTGGTTGGGAACTATGAAGGCGCGTTGGCGTCTCTCGACGCCATCGACTTGGACAAGGAGGGCATGTTCACCAAGGTGTCTGGAGCTTTTGTCGCCACGTCCTATCACGTCGGGTTCGCATATTTGATGTGCAGTCGATACACCGATGCCATACGTCACTTCAACGAAAGTTTGCAGTACATTGACCGGGTAAAGAATGGCTCGACGCGTCCGCACGCGTTGCCGCTGTTGATGAAGAAGCAAGAACAAATGTACGCGTTACTCGCCATCATCTCCGCCCTCGTACCAGGCCAGCAGCACTTGCTCGACGACGGCGTTGCGTTAAACTTACACCAAAAGTATAGCGACAAGATTTCTCGCATGATGAACGGCGAAGTGAGCATTTACGATGAGCTCTTCTCCTATGCGTGCCCGAAATTCGTCGGCAGTCAAGAGGCGTACAAGACGCAACTCAAGGCGTTCCTTGAGATCGTCGCTGCGCACGCTGTGATCCCCAAACTCCGTAGTCATTTGAAAATGTATGCTACCGTCAAAGTCGCCAAGCTTGCAGCGGTTATGGATGTGTCTGAGAGTGATTTGCGTGCGAGCTTGACAGCGTTTGACAAGGCAAACACTGTCAAACAATGGAACGGCGGGGCGAGCGCGTTGGATGGCGACGACGTGTACTGCGGCGATATTCGAGTTACTATGGAAGGAGATGTGATTAAGGTTGCAGAAATGAAGAATCGCAAGAGCGCGAAGACATTCTTTGAACAGACTAACAAAAAGTTGTCTATGCAACTTGAAGAATTGAAGGCGGCGAAACCGCTCGTCGTCAAGCCCTCGGCGATAGTGAGCTAGTCGCTTCCCATGAGCTTACCGTAGTTTTGAAATATAATATTCTCAATGAATTGACTTTGCATGTGTTTTCAGAAATATTTTTGCTTATTCTTCATTACAAGTGCGCGTACCTTTGAGCGTACGCGCTGAGGTTCAACGGATTATCAAACAAAAGACAATACATTTGGTTTGTTCACTTACTTTCCACCAAAACCAGGTGGCGGTCCGCGACGCGGCGCAGGCACCGATGATCCAGATCCTTCGCTAGAGTTCCTCGAATGCTGTGACGCTCCTTGCGCAGGCGACGTGGACACACGGATGTTGGCGCCGGGAAGAAGCGCTCGCAGCAACGACTCTCCATTCTTCGCCACCTCGATGTCTCCGTGCGCCACCGGACATTGACCGGGAGATTGCGCTTCGAGGGCGAATCCGAATCTAGAAGCCCGCGGTTGCTCAACACGCGCGTCCGGAGTTGCCGCGCCAGCGTGACGTCGAAGTACCGCACTCGGGTCGAAATCCAAGCTCGAGTTGAAGGCGTCGGTGAAGAGCGCGTCTGGAAACGCGTTTTCCGCCTCACCCGCCGGGCACTGTGCCTGCGATAACGCAGCGTCATCATCCGTTTGAGACGATGACGACGCAACGTTTACAATCTTGCGCGGTTGTGGCAGCACAAATCCATTCTTTGTCGTCGCCTTGGGGGCCTCGCTACTCGCCGGCGGCGGAGTCGTCGGAGGCGCCGGCGGAGCCGCCGACATGGCAGCGGAATCTGCAGATGGTCGTCCTGGCGATGGTGGTCCACCAAAGACTCCAAGCGCGGGATTCGATTGACCCCATCCAGTACCCACCCCTGACGCCATAGGACGCACCGGACACACGCCCGCATTTCTCGGCGCAGGCACTCGAGGCGCCGGTATGGTGACCCCTTTGGCGGGAATAGTTACCACCTTGGCTGGTCCCATGCTCATAGATTGCGCCACCGACATTGGAGGTGGAGCTGGCGTGCGCGGTACTATTGGCGGAACCGCCAAAGGCGCGCGTGGTTTGCTATTGCTGCTTCCTAGACTCGGCCACGCCGTGGCGACTGGTACGCCTACCCCAATGGCGCTCGGCGGCGGAGGACCAGCGGGCGGTGCTGGAGTGGGCAGCCGCGGCGCCGGCACTCGCACTGGATTCGGCGCTGGAATCGAGCTTAGACTAGTTAGACTAGAAGAACGCTCCAAACCACCACCTGAAATCGCGCGCGTGGCTTCTTGGAAGCTTTGATGCTTTGTTCCGTAGTGCGCCAACATCTCCTCCTTTGTAAACGAGTCGTTGTCGTGTCCTATATCATGCAAATACAAACAATCCGGATTGTTGCACGGTTGATACTTTAAAAACGCGTTGCAATACTTCGTCGTTCCAAAGCATGCGCGTAAAACTCTCCCATCCAGTGGCGTCCCATCGATGTGCTGAATGCACTGCATCGCGTCCTCCTCCTCGTAGAAAGTCACATAGGCACTTCCAGTATTCTCTGCATCTTTACCCGCATATGACGAACTCCCTTGACGATTCACCGACACTTGAAGCTTTAGGATCTCTCCATACTTCCCAAAAAATTCATTCTTTCGCAACACGTCCTCCTTGCAACACTCTGTGCTCAAACCGACGACGTATACGAGGTTGCGTTGTATAACCCTCACGTTTTGCAAGTGCTTTCTAGGCTGGATACCAACGTTAGATTTAGGACCAGTTGCACCCACGCGCGCGCCATCCTTCTTCTTCTTTGTCTGATTTAATTCCTCCGCAGGCGGCGCATCGAATGATATCGAATCCTCGTCGTACTCTGTTCGACACGCCGGGCACCGACCTTTGCCGTCATCTTTCGCCGCGAGCTCCATCAACTGATGCCAACACCACGCACATATCTGATATCCACACCTACACGGCCGAAACCTACGATCCGTGGCATCCATCTCGTTACAACACAACGGACATAACTCACATGCCTCGGCGTACTCGCCGTATTTATCGTCCTCCGCCATGGCTGCTCGGGCGATATCTGTGTCCCTCGCGTCGCGCTCACCCCGCGTTCGCGCAATCCAACCGCGATCTCCACCTCAACGCGCGTCGCGACAACGACCCCTCGTCCCACGCCCGTACGACGCCACCGCACGCTCTCGATCCTCCACGCCGTCGCTCGCACGCGAGGCTTTTACAATCAAAATCGCACACGAGCCGCAGTGGTGATCTTCACCTCGCACCGCTTTGTCCGCTTGACGCTCGATCGCAGGCGGGCGCGCGGGCGGGCGCGCGGGCGTGTGCGTATGCGTGTGTGTGCTATGGTCTGCCTCACGCGCGGGCACTGGATCGCGCGTGTTTCACTGACGCACGCCAGGGCGAGTCACCAGAGCCAGAGGAGGGTATAGCATGTCTGCGGGCGTCTGCCTGAGCGCGCGGAGCGTCGCATTCGTCGGTCGATAGGCGACGCGCGATGGTGCGTTCGATGACACAACGAGAACATATGCGTACATGAGTGTGACATATATTTATTTAGCGAATGTTTGCACGTAGGAGGCGTGCGGGACGCGGACGCCTGGTGGGATGTTTTCGCCGGCGTAGGAGGCGCTCGCGGCGATTTCGCACGCGGGTGGGACGCCTTCTGGGACGTTTTCTATCACACCGCCCGCATCGGTGATCCACTGCGCGTGTAAGGTGGTGATGAGTTCGCGTGCGGTGTCGGGGGAGTCCTTGCCCGTGCCTTCGGCGTTCTTGACGGGGGCGAAGTCTCGAGCCCGATGGCCCTGGACGACGCACACGGAATTCGCATACTTGTACACGTCGAAAATAAACGCTTCGAGTTTTATGCCGTTCGGTTGCTCCGGTGTTACGGTTTCCCCGGTGGCGACGTCGAGGTATGGAATTTTCTTCCGCGCGATGTGATGCGGGAGCTTTAAGTCCAAACAACACTTGGCCAAAAACTCAAACGAGTAGTAGTGCAACGCGATGTTGGCGGCGTTGAATTTTAATTCACCCGTCTTTTTGTCCTTGGCCGTGGCGAGGGATTCTGGAATTTCGCTATACTCAACGACGTGGTACTCCTTCTTCCCAGTCTCTGAGTTGACACGAGTGGCGAAAACGCCCACTGGTTCGGTCGGATACGCCTTGGTAATCACCTTGGCGCCGGCGTCGCATCGCCGTTCGACGCAACATCCCACAAACGCCGGGTCGCCGACTTGCACCAACGCGTTATCCACACAATACGCATACACATGCTCGATACCCCGGGCGCGCATGTCGTCAATGATGCCTTCTCGCGCCAACGCCGCATAGATGCCTCCGTTGCCATCTGGCGCTTCTGAAACCTCATCAAACGACTTTAAAATGATCTCCCCAGCCTCGGTGAAACACGGCAGCGTGCCTTGTTTGAAGAATTTTACATCCTTTGCGTTCAAGCCAAAATACTTGTGGCGCTTAAAGTACCTCGTCGTCATATCATGCGTAAACGGCGACGTCATGACGTACCACACCGGCGGCGGCGCACCCGCCAACGCCCCGAGCTTGGCTAAACGCTCGCCTTGCAACGCGAATAACGACTTTGCGCTCGGCAACCCGATATCGTACATGCCTTTTGGATTCGCCGACCCCAGACGCGTGCCTTGCCCACCCGCGAGCAACACCACCGCGAGAGATTGCGAGCGCACGACATCTAGCCCCACATCGCGCCATCGCGCGTACTCGTCGCTCCCCGGTTCGGCGACGTAATCCGCCACCGCCGGCTCTGGCGCGCGCGTCGACGCCGACGCCGCGCACTCACCCATCGATCGTTCGAACACATCCACCGCGCGCTCGACATCGATAGACAGTAATGCCTGGCACAATCGCTCGCATCGCGTTCGAGATCCCGGCGACGTTTCCGCGGCATCCAACGCCGCGAGCGCGCCATCTTGTTTCACGCGCAGCGCGCCATATCGCGCCCGCACCGCCGCGGCGGTCGCGCCGCCGTCGCCTCGACGCGATGACGCGCGCGCGTGGGACGGCGACGAAGGCTTGGACGCGGCGCACCCCATGCGAGGCGAGCGTCGACGGCGTGGAATGACGCGCGCGCGTGGCCAGCGCGTGGACATGATGATGATGAAAGATGATGATGAGACACTACATAGAGTAAAATCCGTCACAGTACTCGAACAAGGGTTTAGCGTCCTCGCCATCGTGGCCGCGCGTGACACTTCGTCCGTCTCTTTGCGACGCACGCGGTCACCCGTACGCCACACACACACACACAGCACAAAAATGATTTCCCACGTCGACGCATCCTCGGAATTGCTCTGGCAGCTCACCAAGTCGCACAACGCGCACTTGAAGACGAGCGTGAACAACACGCGCTTCTCCAACGAAGCTGGGAACCTCACCGCCGAACACTCGTTCAAGGCGTCTGGTGCGTGCGCGACGCGATCGATCGCGCGATGCGACGCGCGAATCTATGGGTGAATATTCGTTGTATAATCAGCGCGATTCGAGCGGCGCGAATGCGCGCGTGGTGTGCGATGCGAGCGCGACGAGCTAACCGATGGCGATCCTTTCGCGCGCGAACGCAGGTCTCGCCAACGGCGCGACGGCGGTTGACATTCAAGAACTCGCCGATGCGGCCAAGGCGGCGACGGTTGTGAACGGGAAGAAGTGCGCCGGGACGTTCCGCTCGCAAGTGGGCGAAACCAAGCTCGCGTGCGCGGGTCGTGCGGACTTGGAGGTGCGTGAGCGATGTGTTAGGGTTTCCCAGTCGCGAACGCGCGACGGACGACCAACCTCGAGGTTCAAAGCGCACGAGTTGTCGCGTCTCGTGATGCGATGCATGCGCGTTTGTTTGCGTGCGTGCGTGTACGCGTAAGGTTCTCACGACGTTCGCGCACCATGCGATCTATCGGCGCCTTTGCGTACGCGCGTCGCTACGTCGCCCGCGTTTCGTCTCTCGCCGCCGTACTGACCAATCGTATCGTTTATGTACTCTGTTTTGCGCGCACAGAAAGCGGCTCTCGCCCGCGTGTCCGCCCTCCACAAGGCTGGTCGCGTTGCCCGAGCTAACTAGACGCCTCGCGTTGAGTGAGACACGTCGTGCTTAGTATTCTTAGAGTGTTGAATACGATTGACAACGTATTCCAAATGTTTGTCTACGCGACGCCCGCGACTTTCGTCTGCCTCGGCTCGCGCGCGCACACGCTTAAAAGCCCAAACCACAATGAACACAAACTCATCGCGCACCCTCGCGCACCCTTGATGACGTCGACGATTGAGATACCGCATCGCACGACGCGATTAAATCGTCGCATACGCTCCCTCAGGTCGCGTTGTCGCCCAAGCCGCCAGAACGACACCACGCGTCTCCCTCACACGTCGTCGCGACGTGCTCGGATACTTCGCGCGATGGCGGTCGCGAACGACGCGGGGCAAGCGCACGCGTCTGTCTCCACGCCCGATGGCGCCCCGATGCATCACTCGCTGTCGCGCCAGCAGCTGGAAGACCTCGCGCACGAACGCGAGTTGGATGAGAAGGTGGCCACCATGAACACGATGCAGCGGTTTTGTCACCGGTTTGGGTTCTCCGATACGTTTCTGTCGGGTCCAAAGTACGCGAAGGAGGCGTATGCGTATTACAAGGCGAATCCTTTGAGGTTTAAGAATGAAATCTTATCCGGGCTGACGGTGTCGTTGGTGTACGTACCAGAGTCGGTGGCTTTTTCGTTTGTGGCAAACGTGGACCCGATTGTTGGATTGTATGCGACGTTCTTTATGGGCATCGTCACCGCATTGGTCGGTGGCAGACCTGGTATGGTGAGCGGTGCCGCGGGTGCGATGGCGGTCGTGGCTGTGAAGGTGATGGAGACGGATGGATTGTTGCCGCAAGCGACGTTGTTGGAGTGGGGCGAAATCGCCGGGTGCACCGGGGACGTCTCGAGTGGATGCTTGAGTTTACGCGAGCAAGCGTACAACGCGCGATTGGAATGGTTGTTCATGGTGATGGTTTTCTGTGGGGTGATTCAAATCGTGCTCGGGGTGTTGCAGGCGGGTAAATTGATGCGACTGATTCCGACAACAGTCATGATTGGTTTCGTAAACGGTTTGGCCATCATCATTTTCAAGGCTCAAATTGAATCTTTTAAAGAAAAGGATTGGGACAGCGCGTTTGCGGTGTTTGATTCTGATAGCAATAATATCATTACTTCGAGCGAGGTATCTGCAGTTTTTGCGACAGAGCTTCCTGATTTGGACTCCACGCAGTTGGCTGCGTACGTCTCGAGCGTTGTATCCGAAGTCGACGCCGACTCGAGCGGGGACATTTCCCTCGCCGAGTTCGAAACTAGTAGCGATTATGCTATTCATGGCGGGTACGAAGACGTCAGGGTGTGGCGCACACTGGACCAAGCCGTGACTTGGATTATGTTGTTTTACGTCGCCACATCAATGGCCATCGTGTACATTTTACCAAAGTACACAAAAATCATCCCATCGTCTTTGGCGGCGATTCTTTGGTGCCTGATATTCGAGCACGCCATCAACCGACCGTTGATTGGTTTAGATACTCCAACCGTGAAAGACCGCGCGGCTGTGAACGGGGCGTTACCGATGTATCACACGCCGCAAGTGAAACTCACAGGGAAATCCTTCATACACGTTTTACCAATCTCCTTCTCCCTCGCCGCCGTGGGTTTGATTGAGTCTGTTTTGACGTTGCAGTTTGTAGATGAAATTTTAGACGACACATCGGACGGCTCGGGTCGATACACACAGGAATGCGTCGCGCAAGGCTTGGCGAATGCCATTTCTGGAATGTTCACATCCATGGGAGGAGATGCGATGATTGGACAGTCGACAATCAACGTCAAATCCGGTGGCTACGGCCGTTTATCCACTACTTTTGCATCGGTGATCTTTCTCGTGTTCGTCGTCGCCGCTTCCCAGGTGATTGAACTCATCCCCCTCGCCGCATTGACGGGGGTGTTGTTCATGATTATCATTTACACCTTTGATTGGACGTGTTTACCGCTCATGTCTGGCGATATCAAGAGCTTAATTTGTGGACGACAAGAAGATGGCACGCGCGTAGATTACGCTGGCCGACGACAACGCGCGTGCTTCTTTGACACAAATGATCGCATTCGTTGGAAGGATTCGACAATCATCATCTTGGTCACTGTCATCACGGAACGTACCAACTTGGCCATTGCCGTTGGCGTGGGCGTCGTCGTCGCCGCGCTTTTCTACGCTTGGGATAACTCCACGGGCTCGCTCAGAGTCGAGCGTCGCGAAGAAGCCGTGTGGGGATGCGAACGAGGCACCACTCGTGTCGCATACGATGTGCGTGGTGAATTGTTCTTTGGCACCGACAGAGAATTCAAAAATCACTTCCGCGTCGGTCCTGATCCCGAAGACGTCGTCATTTACATGGACAGGTGCAAAATCAAAGACTATTCGTCTTTGAATGCGTTGAACTCCTTGTACGAACGTTATGCGGACGCCGGTAAAACAGTTCGCGTGCACAACACCGACCCCGATAACAGAAAATTGATTGACTTGCTGGGCGTCAAATTCCTCCCGCAAGTCATCGATGAAGACTTATCCGTAAGCGGCGTCTCCCACGTCGTCATCCGCGAAGCTCACGCGAAGCGCCCATCATTTTACGAGGGCACTGCCGATGGTGGCAGCTTTGAAGAGTCCTAACATGCATTCATTATCATTCATCTTGTAATACGAGCAGCTAGTCGAATTGTTCCCAACCAACTTTTTGGCCACCACCGACGCCATTGCAACGCGCGCGCGATTGAATCATGTTCGCGAGCCGTCGATGCGCCACGGCGCTCGCCACAGCATCGCTCGTGGTCTACGCGTCGACGTCGACGTCGTATTCGCTCGAAGACGCGCGGCGCAGGAAGCAGGGCTCGCCCGAGACGCCGACAGCTCAACCGTCGAGCTCGCGGTTGAAAATCGATAGCACCACGCGCACGACGTGGGACGACGATTGGGACGGGCGCGCAGACGATAGTGATGCGTTGCGTTCGAACGTGACGCGCGTGGTGTGGTTTGTGAGACACGGTCAGGCGACAGCAGAGGTTTCGGGAGAAGATGACGGCGCGCGGCGGCTCACGGCGCTCGGCGAGCTGCAGGCGAGACGCACAGGCGAACGCTTGCGTGAATTACTTCACGCCGAGGGAGTGCACGTACCGGAAAAGATTACGTATTCGACGATGGTGCGGGCGAAAATGACGGCGGACATAATCGCAACGGTGTTTCCAAAAGACGTCGAGCGGCGCGCGGCGGATGTCTTACGCGAGGGCGCGCCGGTGCGTCCAGAACCAGATACGTGGAGGCAAAGCGAAGAGACGCACGTGAAAGACGCGCCTCGCATAGAATCGGCATTTCGCTCGATATGTTATCGCGCATTGCCGCCGGCAACGTCGCGGTCATCATCAACAATGGTGGACGCAGATGCGATGTCGTCGTCGTCGTCATCGTCATCAGTTGCATCGTCTACGTCGTCATCAACGACGGCATCGTCCAACATGCCATCGACAACGCACGAAATCGTCGTGTGTCACGCCAACGTCATCCGATATTCCACATTACGTGCGATTCAATGCCCACCCGACGCGTGGCTACGCGCGTCTCTGTACAATGGATCCATCACGCGCGTCGATTTCTTCCCAGACGGCGGCGTGAGCGTCCGAACGTTTGGCGATTGTGGCTTCATGCATCCATCCATGCTCACATTCAATTAAATCAATATGTAAAACCACAACCACGCGCGTTGGAAGCAAACATTAAACGCGCGCGCGCCTCCTTCGTCCCGGTTCGCGGGGGTTTACCACAGCGCTCGCGCTATGAAGCCTCATTCGTCGCCGCACGTCGTCGCGCGCACCGCCGACCGAGGACACCACACGCGACACACCACGAACAATGTCTGAATTCGCCCCTCCGAGCTACACCGGCGACCCGAACAGCGCGCGCTGCCAAGAAGACTACTTCAAGTTGGGGTTCTGGGGTTTGCAAATCGCCCTCGCGTGGAACGCCGTGGGCATGTCGCGCGTCGCTCGCATGGCCCCGGGCGTGAACGGGGACACGGCGTTAATGCTCAGCGAAGAGGCGGCGAACCGACGACGGGAGGCGAGAGGCAAGGGGCGAATGACGTGGGCGCAATTCGGGGATAAGACGCAAGTGGGGTACCAGCAACGCTCGCTCGAGTTCCGCCGACAAGCAAACATGTAAACGGCAGGCACACGGGAAGAAAGCCGCGTAATACTTAGTGTTATAACAGTATAGATGATGATGACGACGACACAGCCGTGCGTGTGCGTGCTTGAGGTGAGCGCGGAGAGCGAACCGCGCGCGTTTCGGCGAAACCTTGACGACGACGACGACATGGACCGTAGCATTGCATAGTAGACAAACAATTGAAACGAAACGATTATTAATCAACGATTTTCGTAAACGATGCATCATTCGAGACGTGCGCGCACGAAACACCTCGCGTGCACTCGACGCCGGGACGTCCTCACAACGCGTCGCGCGATGGTTACCGTTTCGGCACCTTCGCCGTCGCCATCGCCCTCGATCGCGACCGTGGTGGACATTGATGCGACTGCGATACGCGTCGTCACCACCGGACCGCGACTGCCGCCGAATACGCGAATTCGTGTGCGAGTGATTGCACAAAAAGATGACGACGCAGAAGAAGATGACGAAGATGTCGGGACGCCTGGATTAGACGATACGGTGACGCTCGCCATGTACGGCTGGCGCGCGCGCGCATTCATCGATGACAGCATCGTACATGACGCTGTATTGCACGCGTCGCCACGCATCGAAACGCACGTGATGGATGGCGTAGACGCGACGTTGTGCGCGGGACTGGAAGCGGCGACGCTCTCGGCGCGCGTCGGCCAACGACTCGGCGTCGTCGTGCCGAGCGGCGGCGCGCCGTTCGCCTCGGCCCCGTTCGATGCGCCGAGGGATGTGTATATTGAGTATGAGTTTGAGGTGTTGAGCATCGCACGCACGGGAGGGTTGTCGGTGGATGCGCGGGACGAGGACGCGAAGCGATACGCCGACGCGAAGAAATCGGAAGCCAACGCGTTGTTTTCGCGTGGGGAGTACGCGCGGGCGCTGCGGCGGTACGACGATGGTGCGAATGCACTCGCGCGTATTTTAATGTCTGGAGCTGGGACGCAGGATGACGTGAAGGCGACGGAGCGGGCGTTGGTGACGTTTCATGTAAACGCCGCCGCGACGCTGTTAAAGCTCGAGCGCTTTGTTGACGTGTGCCGTCGATGCGACGACGCGCTCTACATCGAAGCGACGAACGTCAAGGCGATCTACAGAAAATCGCAGGCGCTTGAACTTTTGGGCGAACTCGAGAGCGCGCTTGAGACGCTGCGTGAGGCGTTAGAGTTGAGTAAGGACCGCGCGATTCGTGAAGCGTTTGTGCGCGTGCGTCGGCAAATCACCGCCGCGAATGACGCCGAGCGTGCAGTGTACGGGCGAATGATGGATGGTAACGCCATGGCGGCCATGGAGGCAAAAGAACAAAACGCGACCGTGGAAGTGTCAACGATAAAAGGCAAGATGTCGAGCGGGAGCGTGTTCGAGCGATGCTCAAAGTTCTGTCGCGAACGGCCGTTTGTCGTTGCGTCTGGCGCGTCGATGCTCGTCGTCGCTGCTGTCTTCGTTGCGCGTGCGCGTGGTGATAGAACGAATTAGTATGCATAGAAGCAAAATAGCTCGTAGCCAATAGCGTAACAATTACGTTCCACATTCTAAGGAGTTAATTAATTATCGTCTGAGCATTCGCGCAGCTTGCGAACGTATCGCTCAATGAACGAATTAGTCGTTTCTTGTGCGTGAGGAGTTGTTTTCTCGCAAACGGAACGATTGGTGTGTGTGCTCATCGTTGGTGATGCGGTGTTGAGATTATGCTTCATATCATCGACGGCGGCGTTTCGGCGTTCCAAAGCCGCGCATCGAGCGTTTGCCACCGCGAGCTCCTTCTCAACTCTCGTCACTCGACCGAGCACTTCAGCGAATTCCAACCGAAGTGCTGTGACAATCTCGCTCGCGTCATTGCGTCTGCATCCATGCGACGTCATTTCGTCTTCTTCATCATCGCCTTCTTCGTCATAGTGTGAGTTGTCGTAAACGTCGTCGTAGTCGTCGCTTTGAAACGACGTCTCGATGTCGTCCGCGTACGTCGATGGCGAAGGCACACGGCGCCAATGTCCGTCATTGTGCGATTTAACCTCGCGTACCCGTCCATAGTTGGCACCATCCTCATCTTCATCGTGTCCAGTGTCATCGCGCGCGGCGGTCATGGCGCGGAGCGGCGCGCTCAACGTTCGCGGCGCTTTCAGCGCCCGCCACCGCTTGGCGGTTAAAGACGCGACAACCCCAGGTCGCTCCCGTCGTCGCCTTTCCCGCTCGCGACGCGCGAAATCAATATCCATCGTCTCCACAAGCGCTAGCACGTCACTCACGATGGCTATTTTCACACGAGCAAACCCGCTAGCAGAGATGAATTGCAACGCGCTCGCCTTTGGTTTGTACCCAAAAACATCAATCGTCGCTCTAAACGCGCGCTCGGTGAACCGCAGCGCGTCATCGACGCCCACCAAGTCGTGTCCGCGATTGGCGATCGCCCGCGCCACCGCGGACGAACGCGCGCACAGCGCGTGACGAAGCATGGGCACGAACGCCGACGAATTTCCTCGCGCGAGCGCAGTGTCTATTGGTATTCCTCGTCCGAGCGCTGACCGAAGGGTGGTGAAATCGAATTTGGCGCGATGCAGGGCGCGTTTGAGCGACGCGCACGCGCCTGCGATGTCATACATCGCGACGTGTGTGTATACGTGAGGCAAGTTATGCGTGTGTATCGACGCGCGTGGCGATGAGACACGCGCTCGCGCGACTGAGGCTGCAGGCGTCCCGTTGACTCGAGTTGACCGCGCGCGTGGTTAACAACGTCGTCGTCGTAGCACCATGTGACGCGTTTGTGGTTTTAAAGAATGTAGTCATCACACTAATATCGGTGAAAATAATAAATCGATTTATGGACGCGCATCGCAGGGCTTTTAAATAATTCTCGTTGCGACGACTACGCTCGGCGTAGCAATCGCGCAATCGAGACTCGCTGCTTGCTCGTTTATTCGCGCACCCACGGGGTGTTGGTCGGCGTCCAGTCAACGATACCCGCCTTGTCACCAAACCAAAGCGCAATTTCACGCTCGGCGGATTCGACAGAGTCAGAACCGTGGATGATGTTGCGACCGACTTCAACCGCCCAGTCCCCGCGAATCGTCCCCGGGTTGCTCACCAACGGGTTCGTCTCACCAATCATCAATCGCGCGCTCTTCACCGCACCCGGGCCTTCCCAGATCATCGCCACCACCGGACCAGAGCAAATGTAGTTGACCAAGTCACCGAAGAACGGCTTGGAGGACAAATCTTGGTAGTGTTCCTCCGCCACCGCCTTGGACGCTTGGTACGTCTTCAAGCCCTTCAACACCATACCCTTCTTTTCGAAGCGAGAGATGATGTCACCCACCGCACCGCGTTGGACACCATCCGGCCTATTTATACCATTCACACGCGCGCGTTCGCGGTCAGTATCGCGCTCAAAACATCCACTCGATCGACATCCAAACCGCAAACAATTGACCTCGCGCGCGACGCAACCCTGAAGAAGCACACATTCTTCCCGCCCCTACGCGACGACGTCGACGCCTCGATCGATGGTCGCCCCGCAACACGCATCACTACACGCACTTAATCATGATGTACGTGCGCTCGGCTTCAAATCGCCCAGCGCGCGTCACCGCACGCGTCGCGCGCGCGTTGGTCGCCTTTCGCCCCTTGGTCATCATCACCTTCTGCGTCGCCGCGCGGCTCGTCATGTGTGCGCTCATGGAGGACATCGTAAATGCGTGTGCGTGCGTGAACCAAGTTCCTACGTGCGTGCGTGTGGCTGGCCGTGCGTGCGAACGAAACCGGTCGCGCGTGAACGAATGACGCGCCGTCGCGTGTGGATAGAATCGCGACGTCGACGACACAGCGCGACGCGCACGCACCCGCACCCGCACACGCACACGCACGGCGCCGCACCACCGCACGCGAGAGGTTTCGTGCAGCGCGTGCATGATGGCATGCACCGCGCCGCGCGCGGCGACGGCGACGACGAGGACGATGAGTGCGCGGAGAAGACCATCGACGACCACGTCATCGGTCTCGCCGCGCGCGCGTCGCGCGTGCGCCGTGCGCGCGTCGTCGAATGCGAATGGGAATGGGAATGGGAGTAATAAAACGTTAGTGAAGGTGTGTGGGATCACCAGCGTGGAGGATTGCGCGGTGGCGACGGCGAGCGGGGCGGACTTTATTGGTATGATTTTGTGGCCGAAGAGCAAGCGTTCGGTGACGGAGGATGTGGCGAAGGCTATCGCGGCGCGTGCGAA
>JACLAB010001783.1_pt1 | contig 23505 bp, 19 predicted proteins | sample 8027921 | NCBI WGS metagenome assembly JACLAB01 (sample SAMN15725117, study PRJNA655200) | protist metagenome | isolation source: fluorescence activated cell sorting (FACS) single amplified genomes of... | place: USA: West Boothbay Harbor, Gulf of Maine | collected 2000-07-19
TGGCTGGTACTCTTCCTCCATCTGCTGCTTGCGAAACTAAGACTATGCTGTCTTGTACAACCGAGAACGAAGAAGTTGTCTTTCCAGATGAAATTGTAACACCAACAAGTATTTCAGCCCGAGAAAGATTTGCACGATACCGGGGGCTTCGGTCATTCAGAACCTCTCACTGGGACCCTAAAGATCAGCTTCCTTCAGACTATGAACGAGTATTCGGTTTTCAAAATTTTAAACGTGCATCAAAGTGTGCGATAGCGTATTCCAGGGCAACTTCTCTGACAGGGTATTCTGTCGGGACATTTATTCGAGTTATTATCCGAGGCGTACCTATTAATGCTGCCAGGTCGCTCCTTGGTTGCGAGATGCCAGCTTCCTCCAGCTCTTTATTTGTGGATGCGGTTGCGAGTTCTCGAGGTGGCTTTGTTGGAACCAGTGGCGTCGGTCCAACTTGGAGTGGTTTTTGTGGTGGCGCAGGGCCAGTCGTGCTGAGTGCGCTGATGAAGCATGAATGTAAACTCACGGTTATGCATTATGGTGTTACAAAGTCAGCAAACTGCGAAGTTCCAGTTCGAAGCAAAACGCCACTCTGGTTCCATGTGGGTTTCCGTCGTGAACGTGCTTCACCAATCTTTTCTACTGATGAAATTGGAGATAAACACAAATTTGAAAGGTATCTCCACCAGAGCCGTCCAAGCATCGCTTCGGTTTTTGGACCAGTCACGTACCCACCTGCACCAGTACTTGGTTTCGGTGTGGACAGCACTACAACCACAACTCGTTTCAACTTGAGTCTTGTTTTATCTGGAAGTGTGCGCGAGGCTGACCCGAATCGCATAATTTTGAAACGCGTCATTATCACGGGTGTGCCATACAAAACACACAAAGCAAAGGCAGTTGTGCGCCAGATGTTCTTTAACGCAGATGATGTCATTTGGTTTAAGCCTTTGGAACTTTGGACAAAATATGGAATGCGAGGAAAAATTAAGGATTCGGTTGGCACACACGGAAATATGAAGTGCGTCTTCAATGGTGTTATTCAACAGAGGGATACGATATGTGCTTCTTTGTACAAGCGGGTGTTTCCGAAGTTCTGCTAAGATGGACGTGACAACTAAATAAAATGTTGTTGTGCCCTGCATCATGAAAAAGGCTAATTCTTCTTGAATTACATTGTACACGGTAGTGTGATATGACTATTAATCTACCTGAAATAACAAACAACCCTAGCTAGCTAGCTACCTCCTACAAAGTTAACTACAAGCTACCGAAGGTATCATAGTTCTATACGTATGTACTCTTCGTTTAGAAAAAAATGCTTCTTTTTTATTTGAGGCTGAAACGCAGGTGCAGCGCTGCATGTTTCGATGAAATAATAGGGCTACTGCCCTCTAGCAATCCTACGAAGGTATATCGGAGGTACCTTCCAAGGTACTTCCGGAAGTACTTCTGTACACTTACTTCCATGTGTCTATACGTAAGTAGTTCCATACAACGATGTACCTTCGTTCGAAGGTTTCTGAGGTAGTATACTAGATGTGCAAAACGAACGACGATGTCATGAACGAGTACCTTAATGGTGCAATGATAATAAAAAAGACTTTTCTCTAATGCATTTCTGCTCTTCAGTATTTGGCAAACTTTAGTACACGTAAACTGATCTCTCACATTTATCCTAATAGCTCTTGCCATGGACCTTAGATCAGATATACCGTGTAAAAATAGAAAAGCAGTAAGAAAGAAAACTGTAAAATATGCGCTTTCATGAGTTGATAAACACCGCCAAAGTATTTTCAGTGAAGTACTTAGTAAAATCCAAAACCTGCAGCCGCGTTAGTGAGTACATTCGCATGAACTGGGTCGGCAACGTGTGCTTGCCAATTTGCAATAGGTCCCTCTTGAGTCGCAAGTGCCTGCATGATGCAACCAAGCCAGGCAAACATCGAAAGGCGGCAATGTTTCAATTCCTTGACCTTGAGTTCTTCGAGATCACCGGCCTCTGCGAAGCCGAGGGGATCGAACCGTCCACCAGGAGTAACAGAGAGTTCAAGCTCAGGAAACGGGTTCTCGAATAGGCCAGTGCGGTAGCATTCTGCAGATCCAACGAGAAAAAATTCAAGTGCAAGAACAGCCCAGAAAGAGGGATATCCAGAGCCTTCCGGGGCAAGAGGAGCGACTGCGCCAGGAAATTTATCGGCGACTGCTGTGCAGTCATCTGGGGTGCATAGCGTACCAGCCGTGAACCACGGGATTCCAGTACCATTTTCTGCAGCCCAGGCACCAGTGACACCAAGCATGGCCCAACGTCCATGAATTATTTCCCGCTCGGCATTTTTATCATCGTCAAATGGTATGATGGGCGATTCGCCGCCGCCAGGGTAGACGCCGAACTCGGGATAAAGGTCAGGTGGGGCAGTTGAGCCGAACTTTGCTACCTAAGGAGAGAAATAGCGGCTTCAAAAGTGGGGTAGAAAATGTGGAGGCAAATATACGAAGGGAAACGCGTGCGGCCGCGGAATGATATTTCAGGAAGAAGAAGTCAGAACGATAACGCGTTTCAACTCTTCAACAGTCAAGATAAAACGTCGGACAGTAAAACGCTGAACTGAACAACACACACGAACTTACCTTCGCAGCAGAGCGAGAAGGGGAGGACGCCTTCGTGCGACGAGCGTCCACGAAAAATGACGGGCGTCTGGTGTGCTTCGACGGGCCGATACGCTGGAAAATTCGGGCACCGGTGAAGGAGGACATCGTGGCAGGCATGGAAGGCGGAGGACAAAAAGTTTCGAGAAGGATTGGAAAATGCTGGGACGGGGAACTTCAGCACTAGTTTGGCAAAAGAGAGTCAATCTACACTACGTGTACACGTACGTGTACGTGTAGCTCTAGCTACGCAAAACGTCTGTACGTAGCGAAGTACGAAAGAACTTTCGTACTTTCGTAGTACGGTGCAGTGTAGTGAAGCCCTACGATACGAATAATGGATAGCTCTACGTACTGTACATGTAGCCCTGCGTGTACACGTACACAAACTCTTACGTGGTACGAAAGTACTTTCGTACGAAAGAACTTTCGTACGGGAGTATTTCAGAAAGTACGTACTGTATGTAGCTGTGCACTACCTTCGTGTTTCGGGCAAACTGTATGATATTAAAAGTACGTGTACGAAGGTAACAACTTAGCTACTTGGTACGGAAGTACTTCCGAGGAAGTACTTCCGAGGAAGTACTTCCGAGGAAGTATTTCCGGAGGTACACGTACGTGTACTCCCGTACTTCGATAGTACGGAAGTCTATACTTCCATACGTGAATATGAAAGAGTACCCAGCTAGTAGCTAGCTAGCTACCTTCGAAGGTACTTTCAAAGTACGAAAGTACTTTCGTACCTTGGTAGCTAGCTACCTACGCTACATACTGTACAATGATAGATGTACGGAAATACTTTCGTACGAAAGTACGAAAGTACGAGCTACCTACGCTACTGTACAATGATAGATGTACGGAAATACTTTCGTACGAAAGTACGAAAGTACTTCCGAAAGTAATAAAGAGTTGTAAGTATCGACACTGAGTCTGCACTAATTCAGTATTGATACTGGTGGTACGTGTAGTGCTGTGAACGTGTTTTGCTATCTTGTATCGTTTGAAAAATAGTAGTGTACTAGAGCAGGTATACTTGACAGTAAGCACAACTATCATACAGTAGTACGAAAATACTTTATTTATTATCAACAGTAGTTATTAGAGTATCTATCTAGCTAGGGCTACACGTACGTGTACAGCTGTACACGTGTACGTGTACACGTAGCCCTATCTTCGAATCTATTCTGATAAATAAGTTGTTCGAAGGTACTTTCGTACTTTCGTACGAAAGTACTTCCGTACACGTGTACAGTGTACACGTAACGCGGTGTACGTGTACACGTAGACATAGAGATAGGGCTACACGAACATACCAGGTCTAAATAGGTACGAAGGTACCTTCGAAGTACTTCCGGAAATACTTCCGTACGTAGTTTATGTACGAGTACTCCGGAAGTACGTGTAATTCTTGGGTACGGAAGTACGGAAAGTACTTCCGTATCTTCGTACCGTACAGTCTACAGTGTACTGTACATTTGTACAACGTTCGAACGCTGTACTTCCCGGAGTACAATGTCACATACGTACAGTACTTCCGTATTTTTTATGAACTGCTCCCGGAAGTACACGTACCTTAGAAGGTACCTTCGTACAACGTTGTACATGTACACGCGAACGTATCGACTTCCGGTAGATAACTGCTCTAGCTGGCTACACGTAGATAAAGTTGTTATTCACTTCCATTTTTGTTATCATTCGCGAAGTCGTACGAAGGTACATGGTGTGGCCATATCTGTACTGAGCTGGCAGTCTCCAGGTAATCAACATTGCTTAGTTGTAGTCTATTGAATCGGCTCTCTCACCCTTCTACTCGCTAATCTACCGCCCTGCAGTCTGCACCTCGACGGAGGTAGTAAGTACGGAAGTACACAGCTACATACGTCTGCGGTGCACAGCACAATCCTTTTATCGACACCTTTTATACTTGAAGGTATGTAGCTGACGAGCTATGCACGACGCTTACTTGTGCTAGTCGCTACCTAGCTGGTACAGACGTGCGTTCGAAGGTAGCTAGCTAGCTACTACGAAGGTACCTTCGAAGGTAGCTGGCTACTTTTGAAGCTATGACCTGCAGTATGTACGAAGGTAGTATGTACCTTCGTACGGAAGTACGAAAGTACTCTGTACGTGTAGCAATAATGTACGGAAGTACTTTCGTACGAAAGTACGAAAGTACTTCCGAAAGTACTTCCGGAAGTACATTCTAGGGCTAGTATATCTACGTGTACGGAAGTACGTACGGAAATAGAATAAATACAATCTTCCGTACTTCCGTACTTTCGTACTTATGCACGTGTACTTCCGTACCTTCGTACGAAAGTACGAAAGTACTTTCGAAAATACTTCCGTACAGTACTTCCGTACTTCCGGAGTTCGTTTGCGTTTACACATTAGGTCTAAGTTGTTACTTACGAAGGTACTTCCGTACGAAGGTACTTTCGTACAACTCTACCTATGTATTATGTATGGATATTCTAGATAAGACTTCTATGTATGGCTATTCTTTAGCTAGAGAAGATAGACTACACGTACTGTGAGTTGTTAGTCTATCTAGTCCAATGATATTTTTCGAAACTGTTGAACTGAAAACCTTGAATTACCGTCGACAAGTACGCGCTCAAATTTCTTTCGCCCGCCAAAATATCTACCTTCGTATCCTATCTGGCTTGCTTGCTAGGGCTATCTGCTCTCTACCTTCGAAGGTACCTTAGGTATGTACTTTCGAAAATACTTTCGTACCTTCGTAGTACTGTACACGTGTACGTGTTACCCTGTGCCCTACATTTACACGTACTTCCGTATGAAAGTATATCTATACAAAAATCTTCGACGGCACGACCGGCACGTGAACACGTACTTGTGAACACGTACTTGTATGTTGTACTGGTTCGAGCGAGCAATTCTGACTATGATTCCGTGTAATATTCTGTGCAATCTTGACAACGTCGTGCCTTGATACACGCGCACTTCCGTATAAAGTAACGCGCACACCTACGGGGACGAAGGACTAGAATACACTCTGACTACACGTGCACGTAGCTACGTACTGCATATTCTTCGTAATCCTTTCCGTGCATGTACGTAGCTACGAAGGTACTTTGTACTTTCGTACTTTCGTACATAGCTACATACCTTCGTATGTACTTTCGCACATCGAGACTACACTGACAGTACTTTACAATACTCGCGCTACCGAACGTCTACGAAGGTACATGTGCTGCAGCATGTACTGTACAGCTGCATCTACAGCTGTACAGTGTTCACGTAGTCACGTACTAAGGTACGGAAGTACGGAAGTACTTTCGTAGTACGGAAATACGGAAGTACGAAAGTACGAAAGTACGGATATTTCCGTACAGTACGTATGTAGCGTCGTACTGTTTGTACAGCTGTACACGGTACAGTACACGTAGCCCTACAGTGACGATTTTAATTAAATATTTTTTTATGCATGTCTATCTATCTTACGTGTACAACGTTGTACACGTACACGTACAACGGTTGTAGAAGGTACTGTAGTTGTACTGTACGTAACGTTGTACGGAAATACTTTCCTACGAGGGTACTTTCGTACGAAGGTACCTTCGTAGATACGAAGGTAGATAAAAGATGTTTATTTCCGTACGTGTACGGAAATAGATTAAGTTGTTTACCTTCGTAGATAAATATGTTGTTTATCTATTTCCGTACTGTATGATATCTTCGTACTCAGTCTACATGTACGTACACGTACAGTCGTACACCCTTCTAATATGTTTTTATGTGATGGTTGTGCACATCGCGCAGCATTATCTATAAACAACCTTTAGCCCACGTGTAGGGCCAGTAGTACCCACTCGACCGAACTCATCCAGGCGAATTATTCCCTGCACACGGAAGCCTTCGACTTGAAGTCAAGGACGGCAATGAATGCCATGCTCTCTCGTCTTCATGCATTTCAACGGTACGTGCAATGGAGTTATGTATTTCATGTATGTTTTTGCCTGCATCACAGTTTTACATACGACTTGACTCCCAGGACGACTCATTCTCTACTGTGCTGTTACTCAGGGTTGGTACTCGCTCTGGCGTCGGCGTGCGGAACCGGCGCGCCCGTGCGATAACAGCTTCTGCCTCTTCCCGTCCTAACTATTTTCCTGGGTCCACTCCTCCGAAACATTTAGATGGATCGTTGCCCGGGGACTATGGCTTCGATCCTCTCGGACTTGGTAGGTCACTTTCCCACGACACGTCCCTCTCCGCCTTACTCTTTCCTTCGGCATTCCATGGCCGCCTGCCACTCCTCGGTCTCGGTGGACTGCAGCAGAGGCCTCACGTTCACTCCCCGAGCGTCCGATTCCTTCCGATTGTCTCTTCCTCTCGTTGAGCTTACTATGAAACACTTGCCAGAACAGCAACATTCTGAACATAAGACCTGGCCACTAAAGTCTACACTGATAATTTTCTCAACAGGGGAAGAGAAAGATGCATTTGCCTGGTATCAACAAGCAGAGCTCATGCATGCGCGCTGGGCTATGCTTGGTGTAGCCGGAATGGCAGCTCCGGAACTCCTCGGAAATCCCTTCGTGGATGGTCCCCTGCCAAACTGGGCTGAGGCTCCTTTTTATGATGGCTACATCGCAGACTCAAACACCCTTTTCGTGGTTCAAATGTTTTTTATGAATTGGGCTGAGGTAAGACGTTGGCAGGACATGAAGAATCCTGGCTCCGTGCACACAGATCCATATGATGAAAGCCGAAAATGTACCGGGAAAGATGTAGGCTATCCGGGAGGTGGCCTGTTTAATCCAATGGGCATGGCTATTAGTTCAGGAGATGAAAAAACTCTACGCACGAAGGAAATCGCGAACGGGCGACTTGCCATGGTCGCAGCGATGGGCTGCTTCATTCAGCATGATGTCACAGGGGTTGGACCAGTTGCGAACCTTAAGGCACATCTCGCTGATCCAGTTCACATCAACATCTTCACCAACTTCCAGCCGTTCTCCCTGTAAAGTTACAACAAGACACTACTTCTCGAGCTTCAGCTCTGAAATCTCGGATATTACCATGAGCCTGACATGTAATTACAGGATGGGCAATTCAGACCTTCGGCGGTGGGGAGTAGAGTTTGTTGAAAAAAACTTAGGAGATGTCAAGTTGGCGCACTTCCCTGTCTCTGAAAACGATGACTGATATTCCACGAAAATGTATTCCTTGTATCCGTATCTCACTCGAAACAAAGAAGACTGTTCGTGAAAATAAGAATCCGAAAACGCGCAACTCGACAGGATCTCCACTTCTTATCGGGGTGCAGGGAGGCTAGATATTAAAATAAGAGCAATTCCACTCTTGTCACCGCTCGGCTAATTTTCTAACTTCTACAAAGACTACCAAACGTCCTTCTGATATCTACCAGATTCTGAAAGCTGCTTCATAATATCGTCTGCCTCATATCCAGCATATCCGCCTTCCGTCATTAATATGGCGAGGAGAGATCGGTGCACATCTCGAGCCATCCCCTTGGCATCACCACACACATATATAGTTCCGCCTGCCCCGTCTAACCCTTTCATGATACCGTAGAGCTTGACGGAGGCTATCATGAGCCTATCTTGTACGTAGGTCTTTCTATCAGGGACATCACGGCTAAATGCCGTGTGCAACTCGCTGATGGTTCCAATACTAAGAGCATTTTCCATTTCGTCTCTGTATATAAAATCATGGCTCTCGTGCCGACACCCAAAAAATACAAGAGCACGTCCTAGAACTTTGCCATTTTCCGCCAGGGCTGCACGTTCTTGGAGAAATCCCCTGAAAGGTGCGAATCCAGTACCCGGACCAATCATCACTACAGGAGAACTCGTTTTTTGTGGTAGCTTGAATAAGCTACGGCGAACAAATAGAGGAACTCGCCGTTTGCGCATACTGACACATACCTGCTCTTTCTCACCTGCCGTACACTTCGGAACAAAGCGTTGGAGGTACGTCGAAGCAACGCCTTCATGTAACCTGCCAGTGGGCGTTTCACCACGTACGACAGCAACCGTTATGGTCAACAGATCCGAGTTGAACCGCGGGCTAGAAGAAATTGAGTAAAAACGTGGTGTCAAGCGCGGACATATCGAGCCAAAGAATAAACCGAGAGAGGGGACCGCAGAAGGAAAAGCCTCAAGGACCTCCAGCAGAGTGCGGCGTGGATCCGTAATAAAAGCGGCATATTCCTGGCGGCCAGATTGTGATGCGAGACGCTCAAGCTGCAACTTCTCGCCTTTGTCTGTCGAAATAAAGGCAAGCAGTGTCAAGGCTGATTTGCGGGGGGGGGTCAGCAAGTCTGCATATTTCGTTAGTGCAGTTGATAGTGTGCAGGGCGTCCGAAAAGGGGGCGGAAGTAATGTTGAAGACTCCGGTCGAATCGTATCATTTAAAACAAATGCGAAATCAAGTGGAAGTTGGAGGCAAGCGGCAGCGCGCTGCACAACAGGAAGAGAATTTTCAGGAAACACCCCTAGATGATCACCATGCTCATAACAAATGCCAGTCTCTCTTAAATCAAATTCGACATGAATGCAGCTGCGTTCTGATTCAATCGAATGTAATTCTCGAGCATGAGATATAGATGCAGCAGAAGGCACGCTTTGAGAGGGTGGCCCATTACTGGGTCGCTTTGAGAAGGCGACAACATCGGCACTCTCTGCTGCCCACGCTACTTCTGTTGTACTGGGTATCACATCATAGGAGAACGCAATGTCTTCGATATTGAAATCCACGGCACTGCATAGGTCATAACGAGTCTCCATTGAACTCCATAGAAGCTCTTTCCAAGACTGGTAATCCTCTTCTAGGCAGCAGTCGTCATCCCCAAGGTGTATGCTCATAAGACGGGTGGCCCCTAGTTCTTGCATTGAAGAGTCCACGAGCTTCGCAGCAGCGTTGAAGTGCTCATAAGAGCTGTTCCCGAGACCGAAAACTGTGAACGTAAGATCGTCTAATGTGGGCGAGGAAGTTCCCTTGCTCAAATCGTGAAGCCAATGTACAAAGTCTGCTGAGCTATCAGTTGGTTCACCGTCACCATAGGTGGACTGAAGAAAGATGACGAGTGGCTCATGATCCTTATTTATCAAACTCAAGTCCGATTTGACATGTGCCATGTCAGCAGTGCGGACACAAACAGTATCACCATAACGTTGCTTTATTTCGGACTCAACTTCGCGCGCAAACCTTTCTGCCGTCCCGGTCTGTGTTCCAAAGTAAATGGCAATCCGTAGTGTATTAGAGTTGGTTTCATTGCTAACTTTGTGGGACTTACGATGACAATTGACGCGGTATGATCTCAAAACGGAAAAGAAGATTAACGATAGAAAGAACAGAATAATCGAGGCTATCCCGAGAAGCGTTGGCGTCATGTTATCTCGAGTCAGGCACAAGTCCTCCGTCACCCGAGAGACGGATTGATGCTACACTGTGTTCTGACTTCGAAGGTTCAATATTTCATACGGAATTACGGAAATACAACTACACGTACGTGTACGTGTACACGTACACGTACTTTCATACGAAAGTATCTATCTTCGTATTAAAATAGTTCTATTTTCGAAAGTCTACAGTAATAGAATACGTGTACACGTACGTGTACTTTCGAAAGTACTTTCGTACTTTCGTACGAAAGTACTTTCGTACTTCCGTACTTCCGTACCTTCGTATTAGCTAGTTTATTTGTTCCTTGTGTGTACCACGTGTCAAGCGGAAGCACGAACATAGATATTCTACCTACAAGAAGGGCTACACGTACTGTACGTGTACACGTACACGTATGTTGTACTGTATCCCGGATGGGTTACTCAGACTTTATAATCAGATCTACACTGTACATTCGTACTGTGCTACACAGTGTATAGATAGTTGTAGTTGTACTGTAGTGTACGAACTACCTTCGTACGAAGGTACCTTCGTACAGCTGTACATGTACACGTACACGCGTACCTTCGAAGATATGTGTACACGTACAGTACGTGTACAATAATTGTTGTTTTTTTGTGAATCTAACAACTTACTGTACGTGTACGTGTACAACTACTGTAAGTTGTTTACAACTTACTGTATCTATTTATGAAACTACAACGTACACGTGTAACGTGGACAGCGTACAACATAGCTTTATTGTATGTGTACAGCTGTACACGTAGACTACACGTACTGTACAGGTACTGTACAGTACGTTGTACTGTACGTGTAATGTAAAGTAAAAGTTGTTTAAAAAAAAAATTACGCAAAAAAAAATTACGCAGTACTGTAGTGTACGTGTACGTGTATACAGTACGTGTACAGTACTTTCGTACGTGTTCTGTACACGTACGTTGTACAACGTTGTACACGTACCTTCGTACGTTGTAGTTGTATTTGTAGAGCTACGGTTGTACGGATGTATTATTTTCGAAAGTACGAAAGTACTTTCGTACTTGTACTTTCGAAAGTACGAAGGTACCTTCGTACAACGGTACACGTGCGTGTACAACGCACGTACGAAGGTACAGTACAACTACAACGTTGTACACGTACAACGTAGTTGGACGTTGTACGTGTACAACGTACTGTACGTAGGCCCATACCCATACACTCATATCATACACTATTTTATTAATCAGTTTTTTTGTCACTAACAACTTATTACGAAGGTATTTCCGTACACGTACACGTAGTTGTACTGTAGTTGTACGAAGGTACTTCGGAAGTACAACTACGAAAGTACTTTCGTACTTTCGTACTTTCGTACGGAAGAACCTCCGGAAGTACTTTCGTACTTCCGTACAGTACATTTCATATCATACAGTACATCCGTCGTACGGAAATACTTTCGTACTTTCGTACTTCCTTTCGTACGAAAGTACGTAGATAGATACGTTACCTTCGTACTGATAGTTCTATACCTTCGTACGAAAGTACGAAAGTACTTCCGTACGACGTACGGAAGCGCGATCTACAACGTAGAGGGCATAGTATCCATCATTGTTCTTTTCGAACTCCTCTACTTCAACACTATTTATCGCCGCGCCTTAGCGCAGGAGCTCATCGAGATGCAAACATCGCGTGCATCTCCGGGTCTTACTGCGAGCGTGCGCAGCGATATCATACTGACGAGGCGGGCTGTCACAAGGAACAACGTGTTCTCTGTGAACGTCTGCTCCTGGAAGTCCAGGAACACAATCCTCGGTGCTCCGCGACCCTTTCCTGCCGCGCGTGTCGAGGCAACGTCCGAGCTTGAAGATGGCCAAATTGAGGGGGTGCGCATGTCTAGCCTGAGAACGGACAGTGAATTTCATGAGAGTTCTTTTATACCTTTGACTTCAAATTGGTGCTAACTCATCTCCCACCGAGTCGCAGATAGAGGGTTACGGAGCCATCTCTACGAAACCGGTCGGCTTCTATAGTTATACGTCACGGCGTCTTTCTCGAAATTTACTGATTGCATCGCACCATCACAGGCTACGCCTTTACTTGATACTGTTGACTATCCGGTTCATCTAAAGAACTTCTCCACTGAACAGTTGAAGCAGGCAACTTTTCTTCTTAGTACTTGAAATACCTTTTTTCTAAGCACTATTACATACTTCAACTTTGCTCACCAGGTGGCTAAAGAGTTACGAGCGGATTTGATTTACAACGTTTCTCAAACTGGCGGTCACTTGGGATCAAGGTACGACAGCCGGAATATTCATCTAACATGCACTAATATTTGATTTGTGAAACTCGGTTTTTTGAGTTTTTTTTGGCGTTGCACAGCTTGGGAGTTGTGGAGCTCACAGTTGCTCTGAATTATGTTTTTGATCAGCCAAGCGTAGGGCTCTTAGAAAAACGTTAAAGTAATTCCATTCCTTGGTGATACCGTTACTGTTGGCTATTCAGCTGACTGAACTGCTGATATGAGTTTGGCCCTCCGTGAAGGACAGGATTATATGGGATGTTGGCCACCAGGTGAACTTAATATACTCAATTTATCTTTTATTGCTGAAAAGGCAACTCATCATACATATAGGCTTACCCACACAAAATGCTGACGGGTCGCAGAGAGCTTATGCGAACCATGCGTCAAACGAATGGTGAATCCTGTCCATTTTTTATCTTGTTACAACCACTCACAGTCTTCGCGGGAAGGTCTATCACCTTTTACAAAGCGAAGTGAGAGCCCATTCGATTGTTTTGGTGCCGGTCACAGTAGCACATCGATATCCGCTGGACTAGGAATGGCAGTTGCCCGGGATATGCAGGGGAAAACAAATCATGTGATTGCTGTTATTGGTGATGGTGCTATAACAGGCGGTATGGCATATGAGGCCATGAATAATGCCGGTTATTTGGACACAAACATGATTATAATCCTTAATGACAATCAACAGGTATCACAGAATGTTCTTCCTTTTTTTTTCTCAGCTATTTTGTTCCAGGTTTCTTTACCAACACAGTATAATAGCCTAAACCAAGATCCTGTCGGAGCTCTCTCGTCAACTTTTGCCCGGCTTCAGTCATCAAAACCGCTTCGAGAGCTACGTGGTATGGGAAAATACCTCTTCAATTCAATAAGTCATGATTTTGATAAACTGAAAACTTAATTCATACGTTTGTACCCTATCATGCGAGTCTGCCAAGGCCATTACAAAGCAGATGCCCGTCCCTGTCCAAGAGGTCACTGCAAAAGTAGATGAGTATGCCCGAGGAATGATAAGTGGATCTGGTTCTACACTTTTTGAAGAGCTAGGGTGAGTTTTTCGGTTCGGGTGGATGTTCTTTAACTCCCCCGTTTACCAAGGAACAATTTTACCCATACCGCTTGCTTGACAGGCTTTATTACATTGGAACTGTTGACGGGCACAATCTCCAAGACTTGGTTGCCATTCTCCAGGAGGTGAAAACTACAAGAAGCGTTGGACCTGTCTTGATCCATATAGTCACGGAGAAAGGTCGTGGATACTCTTATGCAGAAGCTGCACAGGACAAATATCACGGCGTCTCAACATTTGACGTAGCTTCGGGGTAGGTTTTTTTACGAAGTGCAGCCTCGAAGCTTGATCCTTTAATAGTTTAGTAAATATGCTATCGATTCTTTGACCCTTTCTCAGCAAACAGAAAAAGTCGGCAGGAGGCCTGCCTACTTACACACAAATATTCGCCGATGCGCTTATTGGAGAGGCTGGGCATGATGAAAGTGTTGTTGCTGTGCACGCTGCTATGGGTGGTGGCACGGGACTGAACCACTTTGAGAAGTTTTTTGCGGTATGTGTGTCTTGTGTGCACTTTGTCGTTTCCGTAAACTTTTTCTCAAATTTGATTTTATTTGTTGTGGCCATACTTTTTGGATCGGACTTTTGATGTTGGCATAGCTGAACAACACGCAGTAACATTTGCGGCAGGTCTAGCAGTCGAGGGACTCAAACCGATGTGCACTATCTATTCGACATTTTTGCAAAGAGGATTCGACCAGGTTTTTTTTCACCTTAGCGAACCTGTTGTAGAGTTCCAAAATAAGTTCATTATAGGTTGTGCATGATGTCGCGCTGCAGAAGCTGCCAGTTCGTTTTGCTATGGATCGCGCAGGCCTCGTTGGCGAAGATGGGCCAACGCACGCGGGTGCTTATGATGTAACATTTATGGCTTGTCTACCGGATATGGTAGTCATGGCACCAATGAACGAAGCTGAACTCTGCCACATGGTTTGGTCTTGATCGTATTTCCGTTTTTCTCAGAGTAACATCCTCTCAATTTTTAAAAGGTCGCGACATCAATTGAAATCGATGACCGACCCTCGTGCTTCCGATATCCTCGTGGGTCTGTTGTTGGCGTTGATATGCTACTCGAGGTAAAAAAAAAAAGTTTGAACACATTTGAAATGATGATTTCTTTTTTAGGGAGTTGAACATGCACATCCAGGATACAGGCAGTGTTTCGTATAATTCGCCTCCTATTTCCTCCCGCACCTTATCTTACATTAATATGCATACCTGGATGACCATACTATTTGAGGCAAGGTGCTCGAGGTTGGAAAAGGCCGAGTTTTAAGAGAGGGATTGGATGTTTGCTTGCTTGGATACGGGACCTGTACAAACAGGTGTCTAGAAGCTGCTCAGGTTTGAAGAGACGTAGGCTTCTCCTGATTGATCGCATTCTCTGATGTGTACATTTCTTACAGATGTTACAAGAGATAGGTGTCAGTGCCACTGTTGCCGATGCTCGCTTTTGTAAGCCTCTTGACACGGCCTTGATTCGCCAGCTTGCGAAGGTTTGTGTCCAGAATTCACTATTATCTTCCCTCGATTTAATGTAATGTTTCGATAGAATCATGGAGCGCTGATTACGGTTGAAGAAGGGTCAATAGGGGGTTTTGCTTCTCATGTGCTTCAATTTCTAGCGCTTGATGGACTACTCGATGGAAACCTAAAGGTCCAAGAGTTCATTCTTGGTGTTCATATATATTTTTTATCTTTGTCGCATACCTTTCAGATTCGTCCAATGACCTTACCTGACAGAGCCATCGACCATGGTTAGGGCTGCCCTGTGCATGAAATATAATTTGTGCGAAAATGTATCCAAGGGTGGACACCCTCACTCTTCTTTGTTACTTGACCTTCTCTTCTGGCTCACTTGATGTGCAACTCCTGGAAGCTGGCTTGACATCGTCGCAGATTGCTTCGACAGCGCTTTCTTTATTAGGTGCGAGAAACATATCTGTGGAAAGCAACAAGTAACTATGTTTTGATGTTCACATATGCATTACATGTGCAGGTCATAAGAAGGAGGCAGTTGAGATGTCAACGACGTAGTCTATCTGATCCACTCAGAAATGGTTTTTGATTTGGGTTTATTACTCCTTACTTCCAGTGAACGTTTCAAGAGAGGGTAGCACAGCACTGTCATTCCTCAATGATTGTAAAGAGTAAAATTTGTTCGTATTTACATTTTTCTCCAAAATCCATTAACCCGATTCACTCAGTATCTAGTCCCGGCCCAGGACATAAAGGGTTCCTTTTCATGACTGACCACAGCTAGACAGACTCCGGTCCAAAAAAACCGCCCAGTGCACCAGCTCGAGTCGAGAATAACGCCCACTGCCATTCTTGTTTGAGTTTCTGTAAAAATAGTTACTATTTGCAAGCAACAACTATATTCCATTCAACCGAGTTCTTATGTACTGTCACAGAGATCAGAAAACAGAAAATGAGATGAAAGATGCCTGAAGCTGCCTTCTGACTGTTGAACCTGGAAAAAACACCCGAAAACAGTGACGTTGCAGACTTATTGACTAGAGATTTTAACTGCAGAGGGGGTTACAACTTTAACAAGAGCTTGCATGACTCGGTCAACGAGTGTTTCAAGGGATTTGGTGGCGCGCATGTTCATCTGACTTCCCTCGGAACAAATGCTACATCTTTTATGATCACTTTTTTCTTCGTTGTGAAAAAGAGAATGTCCGTGATCAGCAGCCAGCGCTATGGCAGGGTCCAGGGGGACTGTACCCAGAAAAGGAACTCCAGCCACCTCACACATCTTTGCTCCGCCTCCATGAGAAGAAGCAAAAACATCCACAAGTACACTTAGTTGCAGTCGTGAACTTCTTACGGACGTTCTGGATCCTGTGAGCGTCTTGCGATCGAAGTGCTTTGCAAGGATATTACGGACTTCGTCAGAAACATCTTTTCCTTCAGGGCCTGACGTAAACTTCAAGTTATCACTTTCAAGGGGAACACATAATCCACTCATATTTTCAACAACACCCAAAACTCGGACGCCAACTTTGGCGCAGAAATTAAGCTCCTTGCGCACGTCTGCCATTGCCATCTCTTCAGGAGTGGTCACGACTAGTGCGCCATCAATTCCCGTATAGTTTAAGTACTGGACAATGCTGAGGTGCTCATCTGAGGTACCTGGTGGCGCATCGATTACAAGATAGTCAAGGGAACCCCATTCTGTATCCCTGAGAAATTGTTTTATCAAACCATTCTTACGCGGACCTCGCCAGATAATTGCATCATCAGCGCTTTCTAGCAGGAAACCTATGGACATTACTGACAGATTTTCATTCACATATACAGGGGACCAACCACTATTTGACCTGTGAATTTCTTGTCCTCGTTGACCGAAAATAGTTGGAGCAGAGGGTCCACAGATGTCGATGTCTAGAAAGCCGACATCAAAACTGCGAGAAGAAAGTCCGTGTGCAAGCTGAGCTGCAATGGTGCTCTTGCCAACACCACCCTTACCTGAAAGAACTAAAATTTTATGCTTCACTCGAGCTAGTCTTTCACAGATAGCGAGAATATCCGGGTCTACTCCATCCGGACTCGACAAACATGCCTCCTGTTCCGCAGATAAAGGAATGCTTCAGTGGCTTGTACTGTCAAGTATCCAAATCACGCACTCATATCAATACTGAAAATCTCACGCGTACCTGATTCGGGCACCCCGCACAAGCGGCGGATTTCCCAGCCGCGTCTGTATTTGTTCCTGCAACAAAAAAGTTTCTTCAACATATTTGAAATATCACCGTTTGCTTGGGGACTAACCCGGGCAATTCGTATTCGCATCGGTTGGTACGCCGTGATCGCTATGACGAACGGGGTCCATACAGCGTGGACAAAAGGAGAGGTCGTTCAGAGCAAGATCTTTTTGGCCTCGTTTATTTATCCTTAGAATAGATACCTTCGTACGGACGTACTGTACTGTACACGTACAGTACGTGTACACTACAACGAGGAAATATGATACTTCCGGAAATACTTCCATATTTCCGTACTCGTACCTTCCGGAAGTACATAGTACACGACTTGTACACGTACCTTCATAAAAATGATGGACCTTCGTATGGGGCGCGTGACCGCAACTACGAAAGTACTTTCGAAAGTACGTTAGTTGTACAGTACTACAATGACTACATACACGTACAACGTTGTACAATATCATACTCTACACGTACTGTACGTTGTACGGAAATACGGAAGTATCTATACTTCCGTACTTCCGTACGAAGTACGGAAGTAGTGTACGTGTAGTGAGGTGCAGTGCACCTTCGAAGGTAAAATACTCTCACTTCCGTACGAAGGTACGAAGGTAATTTCGAAAGTACTTTCGTACGAAAGTACTTCCGTACCTTCGAAGAATTGTACTGTACGTGTAGGGCTACAACTACGTGTACAGTAGGGATAGGTTCACAACTACTACATACACAATTGAAGATATTCTATTTCCGGAATAGATACACTATGTGACTATGTGTGTACGTGTACGTTGTACGCGTACGTGTACAGTACAACTTAACGTTGTACGGATATTCTCTATTTCCGGAAATAAAACGTTGTCAACGTACAACGTACGTGTACGTTGTACACGTGCTTCCGGAAATATTTTTTGAGGATTGCAAAGAAATGAGATGATGAAACGTCACACAGGTAAAACAAAAGGATTAGCAGACAAGTTTATAAATGACTAGGAAACCGAGTCAAGCAAGAGAGGATATCGACATGTACAACAGTACACGTACAGAATGACGAGCTGTTACAATCAGAGATAATTGGGACATCATTTTGAATAACAAACACATCACCACGCCCTCCTATCCTCCGCACGGTCGACAGACCCGTGCAGGTCAACATCGGTTGTACACATACCACCCCATATCAACGGTGCGAAGATACGTGTATGTAGTCGTCTGAGTGTAGTGTACAACTGTACATATCCCTACAACAGTCCTACAACTAGCTTCCTGCTCTGAATATTGTGATATGCTGACTGACTTCTGGAAATACCTTGGTAGTTGTACACAGCTAACAACTTACTTCTACAGAATACAACTATACGGTACACTACACTACTAGTAAAATGTTGTATGAAGATAGAATAAACTACGTGTACAGTGTAGTGTACACGTACACAATGAACAGTACTATCAACTACGGAAGTACCTTTGGACGTACTTTCGTGCTTTCGTACTTCCGCACTTCCGTACCTTCGTATTCTCATGTACGGAAGTACATGTATCTTCGAAGGTTCCGCGCACTTCCGGAAGTATAGGGCTACACTTACTTTAGGGCTAGATAGTTTTAGATAGGACCTTCGTTCGAAGTTACAACATTGTACAGTACGGTAATACTTCCGTACTTCCGTACCTTGTACACGTACGCGTACTGGAGGTACAACGTACATGTACTGTACGGAAGTACTTTCGAAAGTACTTTCGAAAGTACCTTCGAAGGCACTTTCGTACCTGTACACGTACAGTACTTTCGTACCTTCGGAGGTACTTTCGTACCACCGTACCTCATACGAAGGTATCTAGCCCTATTTCCGAAGTACGAAAGTACGAAAGTACTTCGTTCTGTACTTCCGTATTTCCGTAGTACGTGTACCAAAGTACTTCCGGAAGTACTTCCGTACCTATCTACCTTATCGTAGCCCTACAACTTTTACTTGAAGGCTTCGTGAATAGGGCTGCATCAGTAGTGCATCTACAGTAGGCCCTACACGTGTACAGCTGTACACGTACAGATACGTACTGTAGGGCTATTTAAAATTTTGATCTGGCTGATATGAAAATAGACTAGAGTACGTGGGTTTGCGTGTACAACGTAGACGTGTACGTGTACGGTCGAAAGTACTTTCGTACGAAAGTATAAATATCTATTTCCGTACAATATTCTATCTACGTTGTAGTGTTGTATGATACCTTCGAAGGTATTACCTTCGTACGAAGGTTTACTATCTTCGTACGAAAGTACGAAAGTACAACTTTATTTACAGTACATTGTAGCATGTACGTAGCTATGTACTGTACTTTCGAAAGTACCTCGAAGGTACACAGCTACACACGTATGGATACCGTTGACCCTGAAGATCTTCACAAACCTGTCAAACCTGCGGCTCAGGTTGGATCTTTATCGACAACCTGGTCGTAGTTCGAGCCAAAAAGGAAAATGTTCTCCCAACCACCGGCTTTGAGTCGACCAACATTTATCACACCATGCGCTGGTAAGGGTTTTGCTCTGCTCAGCTCTCGAATGTGACGTCGGCTGCCCGAGGTTCATAGCCGTCTATCTTCACAATTTCGTTGTACCGTGTTTGACTGGATGCATAGTCGTAATTTACATTTTGCATACCTTAAATGTGATATTGTCGTGGCTTCTCATTGCTTTCGAATAGAGATCTGCTAACATAATCTACATCCAAAGCTTCATTTGTTATACTTTCAGCTGACTTTTTAAACTTCTATCTGCAGCTTCTGCTTCAAGGCAAACAACATTCCGTCCAACTGCCAGGTGTTTTTTAGTTCTGCACAATTTGTGAAGTTAAAGTAATCAAATTTCGTGCTCAGATTTCTTCGAATGTCATCACTGGGACCAGTGCGTCGCTTGACTTCACAGGCTGTTGCAGAAGGTCTTGTTTTAAAGAAATAACAGTTCCCAGACTTTTTCCTCAACCAAGTGATACAAACCAGCTCAAAGTGAAACAGAAGCTGCGGTTCTCGCAGCAGCGAGGCCTGTGTACCCCTTCAGCGCTATTATTGGGCAAGAGGAGATGAAATTTGCTGCAATCATGAACATAATTGATCCTAATATCGGGGGTATCATGGTCATGGGTGACCGTGGGACAGGAAAGTCCACAACTGTCCGTTCTTTGGTAGGTTTGACTCATTTTTTTATTTTGGTGTGGTGATTTTTATCCTGAAAGCCAACAATACTTTTAGGTTGACTTGCTTCCGCTGATCGATGTTGTCAAGGATGATCCATTCATGAGCAGCCCCACAGATCCGAATTTGATGTCTCCTGAAGTGCTCGAGGCGTATCGCAAAGGGTAGGCCTCGAGGCTTTGTGGAAAACTGGGAACGTAAACTGATTGTTTTGTATGGGCTTTGTTCACTTTAAACGTTTACTGTTTGCGATCCCTTCAAAAAGAGAAGAATTGGTGAACGTAAAGGTACCAATCAACATGGTCGATCTTCCTCTTGGTGCCACAGAGGATCGAGTCTGTGGAACTATCGATATTGAGAAAGCCTTGACTGGTATTTGAACTCTCAAAAGTAATCCGCCTGTATAAGTTTTTGATCATGCACACGCAGAGGGCACGAAAGCCTTCGAACCTGGTCTTCTCGCGAAGGTGTGTCTCTGCACACATTTTCTCCTCGTTACTCACTATTTTAGACCCTAAATAGGCAAATCGTGGAATTCTCTATGTTGATGAAGTAAATTTACTTGATGATCATCTTGTTGATGTTCTGCTTGATTCTGCGGTACGTAGAATCCTTCGAAGCTATGTTTTCTATGATTTTTACAATATGCTGTCGATTTCACGCTTACATTCTTCTAGGCATCTGGATGGAACACTGTAGAGCGTGAAGGAATCAGTATATGTCACCCTGCTCGTTTTATTTTAATTGGTTCAGGAAATCCAGAGGTACTATTCTCTCTCCCTGTCTTCCTTTGCAACAAATAGTTACGGACAGCCAATCTTGACTGTAGGAAGGAGAACTTCGTCCTCAGTTACTAGACAGGTTCGGAATGCACGCGCAAATTAAGACCGTCAAGTTGCCTGAGGTGAGGTTTCCTGCCCCAGGGACACATTTTTTTATGTTCCTGTTTTTTAAGTTAAAATTCACTTTCTGCCCTGAGCCAGGAACGTGTCCGAGTTGTTGAGGAGCGCACCGCGTTCGATGCATCACCTCAGGAGTTTCGTCAAAGTGAGTCAAGTTTCGCTACTGCTCTCATTCAACCTTCGTGAACTATCAGTTTTGCAGAATATAAGGAAGAGCAAGAAGCAGTTATTGGCCGACTTTCAAAAGCACGCGAGCTCCTTCCTTCAGTTGAGGTACCGATGGAAATTCGATTGAAGATATCGCAGGTTTTTTTTCCCTCTCCACCTTAAGTTTCGTTAGCAATCTGACCTTTTTTTATTGACTTGAAGGTATGTTCTGAGCTGGACGTCGATGGACTGAGAGGTGATTTAGTTACTACGCGTGCTGCTCGCGCTGCTGCTGCATACCGGTATGCTACAATTGGGCTGAGTATTTTCTCCTGACTCCCACCATTCGTGACTTTGTGTTTCACACCTCTTCCAGGGGTTCAAGGGAGGTGACTGATGAAGATGTTTATTCAGTTGTGACGCTCTGCCTTCGTCATCGACTTCGAAAAGATCCTATGGCTACCATTGACGAGGGGACGAAAGTTTTAGAGGTGTTCTCTAGCGTTTTTGGGTATGATGCTGAGGAGTAGAAGTAACTCTGCTTATCACATCAATTGGGCATGGGAAACCGATCTCGATAAAGAAACGATTATGCAGTGCTCGTCTCGACTAATCTCATGGATAAAAAGAGCACATCAAATCGGTAGTTACTTGTATTCTTATATAATACAAGCATATCAAATACCTTCGAAGGTAGTTACTTGTATTCTTAAATACAAGCATATCAAATAACCTTATTAGTTACTTGTATTTATTATCGTGCATAAGTTTATGAGGACTGTATCAGACCAGCTGCGGAGTCCCACTCATCGTTCGTGAGAACACTATCTATTGCTTGTGCGTTTCTGTCAACAACCCTGTCTACGATGCCATAAGAGATGGCATCACTTGCAGTCATGTAGAACGGACGCTGAATATCCTGCAAATGTGTGGTTGAAAAATATTAGTTTGGAATACTGTGACAAGAAGAAACAGCTTACCTTATCAACCTTGTCCTTTGAATGCCCAGTAGTCTGGCTTAAGATATTAATCATAGCTTTCTTTTGTTCAAGCACTTCCTTCCATTTTAAATGCAGTTCAATCGCCTGTCTCTGGCCAGTAGAGGGAACTCGTGGTTGATGAAGCATGGCAGTTGCATGTGGAGTCATAAACCTTTTTCCCTTGTCTCCTGCAGACAAAATCATGCACGCTTGGCCAATAGCCACTCCTGTACCGACAGTATATATCTGCACAGAAATCAGTAAGACTCTCGCAAAAGAAAACTCTCACAGACGAGGAGGGGCTCACTTCATTCCCGATGTACTTCATTGTATCATAAATTGAGGTTGCTTCAGTTTCAAAACCAACAACCTCGCCGTCTGCTCGCTGACAGCCAGTTGAATTTATGTATATATAACACGGCCTGGAAGAGTCGGTATACTGCATGTACAGGAGCTCAGATACAATTAACTCTGTTACCGCAGGAACCAGCTGCAGAAAAAATGGAAAAAAATTGTGAACAAGTGTCTCAAACAAATTCCAAAGCAGATAAGTTAGGCACAAACCGGCATCCCAATGTAAACTATTCTGCTGTCAAGCAAAAGAGAAGGAAGGTCGGGTGGCGGTGTCTTGGGTTTGTGCTCGTTGTAAGAAGAGCTCGGTGAAGCACTCGCGGGCGAATATGAGCTTAGTATGTTCGTTCGTCCTTCTGTGATTTGGTTGCCGGAGGCGCACTTGTCAGGGTGTAACTCAAAACTTCTATCGACTGATCGACGAAAACCAAAGCAAAATTCTGTCAGGAGTATATCAATAAGATGAAGAGGTAAAACGGGCGATACCTTCGGGATAATTCGATTCAGAAATAGTGTTTCGGCGCTCAACTTTTCGTAGACGGCCGTGGCAAAAGTTGAGGCTCTTCACATTTTGTGTTGGCATCGGTCTTTTGTGTGTGCTGAAAGCGGCTCGGTCGACAGAGGAAGAACGGGGGCACTTGAAGGGGGCGACATTGAACGCGCGCATCGGTTAGCTCACAATGGATTTTAGCTGTTGACGTGAAGCTAACGTTGTGAAGCTGTGGACAAATGACTTAATAAGGAGAACTGTGTGCAGGTCCAGTCAATACACCTTCTCAAGCGGGTTGACAAAAATGCACATACGAAATGTACACGTACGTGTACACGTACGTGT